>Ga0115570_10002888_pt1 | contig 12907 bp, 3 predicted proteins | sample COGITO_mtgs_1205_3_FD_87294 | JGI IMG/M metagenome (GOLD analysis project Ga0115570, IMG submission 87294) | Pelagic marine microbial communities from North Sea - COGITO_mtgs_120524 | ecosystem: Environmental > Aquatic > Marine > Epipelagic | place: Germany:Helgoland, sampling site Kabeltonne... | reverse complement strand
GATAGTATTTCTTACTATCCCCTGGGTAATACTATGCCGTAATCGGCCGTACTAAACTTAGTATCTGCTCGTACCCAGTGGTACCGCAGTAGTATTATCAGTTCGGTGTACAGTTGTATCTTACAGCTGTTCATATAATACAGCTGTATCTACAGCTGTAGAATTCACCTACCTCACTGGCAAGTGTCAGCTGTATGGTTGTACGATAATCCCCTTGCGACGGAATAGTCTTGTGACTCTTTCCTTTTCGCAGAACGTTATTTGTTCTATTTGTGGGGGTCGTAAATCAACCTGCTGTTTGGCTAAGTGTTCTGCAAGTATCCCTCTGCGCGTACTGTTCGTACCGCTAGACAGAGCATGTGCGGTATTTATAACCGTAGTTATGTCGCGTATCTTACATGCCCCTCCCAGGACAATTTTTGTCAATCTGGGATTGTCCGAGGATTTGATCCGACATTTTATGGTTATGTCCTCTGGGATCTTGATATAACCAACAGTGCGTAGCACAGTGGTGGTCTCCTATGCATTTTGACTGCCGCAATGGCAGTTCCTGTTACCTGTTTCGCTTTGAAACTGGGGTGCATGTTTGGAGTGGGCTTAACGCTGCAAATATGCATGACGTATTATGTAGCCTTTTGGCAAATTTCGTTGATTTGTATTTCGATTTTCCGATTTCTTCGTTTTCGGATTTCTGAATCTTTGATTTGTTCGTTTTTTTTTGTTTTTTCGAAATTTTTGTTTTTGTACTGGATCGATAATATCTGCAGATTTTTCTGCTATGTGTCGAATCCCAGTTTTTTGCCATTTTTTTTGAAAAGTGTATTTTCTTGACTTGAGAATTCATCTTTATTAGTACAATCCTGCGTTAGCACAGTGCTATAACGCTGCGTCTGCTATAGATCGCAAATGCTGCAATAGCATGTATCAGCTTCTACGCAGCAATTTGCGGAGCGATTTTTTTCTGGATTTGTACCGTCGATAGAATTTTGAACTATAACAGCCGTCGCTGTGATTCTATCTCATGTTTGTTGTTAAACGCGGCGAGAATCCGCTTTGAGTTCTTCAAGTTGGATGCTGGTTCCCATGAACAATCTTCCATTGGGAAACCCTTCCATTTGATCAGGTATTGTATATGATTGTCTTCCCCACGTTTAGTCAAGATTTTCTCGACTTCATATTCTCCAGAGTCAGTAGCATTCGGGAGTTGAGTCCCGCGTACACCTAGCTCATGGGAATCTGAAGCGGGCTTGAGCAAGCTGCAGTGGAATACATCATGAATTCGTGATGCTGCTGGTAGTTGTAGCTGGAATGAGACCGGAGATAGCTGCTTCAGGATTTTGTATGGTCCGTAGTATAGCTGTCTCAGCTTACTGGATTTCCTGTCTTTGTCGACTGGCATAGTGATGCCTTTTGTCGATAAGTAAGCATAAGCTCCCGGTTTGAGGCTCGCGGTAATATTTCTGCGACGTTTGTCGGCATCGCGTTCCATCCATTGTCTCGTTAATTCCAATCTTTCTCGTACTTCGTGTTCAATATTGTGTATTCCAGCAACGAATTCGTCTATATCGGGGTCGGTAGAGTCGCCCCGGCGCAGAATGTTGTCTCTGTCGAGATTCGTAACAGCGTGTCTTCCTTTCTCAATGTAATATGGAGATAGGCCAGTAGCTAGCTACAGAAGAAATTTCGAAGGTGTGCTGTTAATTGAGAACTGAATCTTCGGCAGAAGTTTGACCCAGTTGTTCTGTTTGTAGGTAATACTCATTCTAAGAGCTTCTTCCACAAAAGCGATCATTCGTTCGGTCTGGCCGTCCGTCGCCTGGTGTCTGGCAGATGACAGCTTGAGGGCTGTCCCCAAGTGTGCATGAAATGAAGTCCAAAACTTCGATGTAAATTTGCTGTCTCTGTCCGATACTATTTCAAGTGCAATGCCGTTTTCATATATGATATGCTTGAGGAAAAGCATGGCAGTCACTTCTGCTGTCGCAGTAGCCCACGTCGGTATAAGCCAGACCCTTTTTGAAAAGCGGTCTACTATAACCAGTAGAGCATCATACTCTTCTCTTGATGAGAAGGGTAAGTGTGTAACGAAGTCTAGCGCGTAATGCGTGCCCGGCCGTCGCGGAATTGCGAGGCTCTGCAGTAACCCTTGAGGTGCGCTGCGGTTGATTTTGTTCTGTTGGCATTTTGTGCAAGCTGCTAGAAAAACTATTATGTCGTTGCGTATTCGTGGCCAGTAGGCATGTCGTCGAATTTCGTATTCAGAACGATTTGTGCCCAGATGCATTGCCGTGAGACCTTTGTGAACTTCTGTCATCAGTTGGTTTCTCAATGCTGGCATACCGTGTCGAAGGCTGTCGTCTGGTACACAGACCAAATCTTCTCCGGTGTGGCTGGTATGGTATAGCAGTCCGTTGTGTAAGCTGAACTTTCCACCTTTTACGGCCTGCGCTGCTTGCACGTCTGTGACGATGAGCTTACCTTTTTGCAATTTTTGTTTGTTCGCACGCATGCCGGCTTGTAAATCCATCTGTAACTGCATGTTTTTGAGCAGGCGATCATCCAGAATGAATTCTTTTGGTTCGTTTAACTTCTTGTATATGGAACCGAAGTCGGGACATAGTTTGTAGTCGTCTTCTTTGATTGTAATAAACGTCTGTTGTACGTTCGCTTGATAATATAGTATCGATTCGTGTGTATCTTCATAACGACCTAGGCCGTATTCTCTGAAGTCCACGTCGCGATCCGAGAAATGTATTGTCTCATTCGCTTTGTTCTCTGCTGCGGAGCAATCAAGCTCAAGCAGGCCGTTCGTCGCTTGCCAGGCTATTTCAGAATGCACTTCTGGGAAGAGTGATGCTAGCTCTGCCGTTTGGCGGGGCCGCGTCCCTTCTGCGATGTGTTCTGATTCGATAGCGACAAGCCGACTTAAGGCATCACCTAGTAAGTTTGATTTTCCTGGTAAATATTCAATCTGGTAGTTGTATTCTGAGAGTGCCATGGCCCAGCGGGCGATACGGCCTCCAGCTTCACGACCTTTCTTGAGATACTGAAGTGACTGGTGATCACTCATAACCTTGATTTCAAACGGAGATCCTAGTAAGTAATGACGAAATGCTTTCACCGAGTACACAATGGCTAGACATTCTAGCTCTTGTACTGAGTAATTGAGCTCGTGCTTCGTGAGCCTGCGGCTGACGTAAGCAACTGGGAGTGGATTCTCTCCATATCGTTGCCAAAGTACCCCACCTATTGCAAAGGCGCTGGCGTCTGTGCATAAAAATATGCGACGCTGTGGGTCAAATTGGCGCAAGATCGGGTATTGCGTGATCGCTTTCTTCAGCGTTTCGACGGCCACCGTACACTCGGCGGTCCATTCTTTCACGACGTTTACGCCCTTCTTGAGTAGGTCTGTTAAAGGTGTTACTATTCTCGCATATCCATCGATGTGTTTCCGGTAGAATCCGGTGAGTCCGAGAAAAACTCTAATTTCCTCTTGTGCCTTCGGGCACGGCATCGTTATAATTGAACGTACCTTCTTGGGATCCATTGCTAGTTCGTTGTTGCCGACTATGCAGCCTAGAAATCGAACATACTGGCATGCCCAAGCACATTTTTCGACGGATAGGTGTATTTTCTCTATAGAGAGAATCTCGAGTAAGATTGTAAGATGCTTCTGGTGGTCCTCGGCGCTATTGGAAAAAATGATTAGATCGTCCATATAGCACGCCGCCCAACCTTTGCATCGCTGATTGTCTTGGTCGAGGTATGTACCTTCGGAGGTGTCTCCGATATTCACGCGTTGCCATAGCAAATTATGCTTTTTGAGGCGTCCTTCTACCCAGCGCTGGAAAGCAGCTGATGCGGTTAGAAGACCCATAGGCAGGACGCGGTATTGAAATGTTCCATATTCGCATGAGAAACTCGTCTTGTGTCGACTTTTTGGATGAAGGCCCATTTGCCAGAATCCGTGACGTAAGTCTAGTTTCGATATAAATTTTGCGTTTCTGAGTTTTGCCCACATTTCCCCTAGTTCGGGAACCATGTACTGGAGACTTTTTGTCCGTGCGTTCAGCTGGCGTAAGTCAACTACGAAACGGTAGCCTTTGTTTTCATGTGGCTGACCCTTTGGAATTATCAGAACTGGGCTGCAAAATTCACTTGTGGAGTCTTCGATCCAACCTGAGTTTTTCATTTCAACGATAAATTTTTCTAAACTCGGGAGCAAAGCTCGTGGTATTTTGTAGCTGCGATTCGGAATTGGACAGTTCGTAAGATCATCTTTGTCTTCGATTTGTACCATCTCATCGATCGGCATGTCTCTGTATCCTGTCATGGGTTTCAAACAAACATAATCTTTGGCTAAGGTAGTTTTAATCCATGCTACCTGTGATTCATGTGTTTGATCAATCAAACTTTCTGGAAGTTTGCTTTGTAATATTTTCTCGAACATTTCGTTGTTTTCATTTGCAATTTCTCCTTCTTTGGGTTCCAGCGGCCTCGATTTATAAGCTTCCAGCTTTCGTTTGCTCGAGGCACACAGTGCTTCTTTATCGTCATCTGAAGTGTCTTTCGAAGAAAGTTTTCGTTTTTGAAACATGATTCTAGATGATGCACTTGTGTTTGCATTTCTACGCTGTTTCTCAGTGGTCTGTGCTAGCGCAGGATTTTCTACATGTAAACCCGCTGAGCAGAGCATTGAATCTTGAACCGTAAGTGGGGACGTGTCAACCTGTTCCGAAGTTATATTGGAAAAGTTGTTTGTTCCCTGTCCTAAAGTGGGCTGGAAATGTAATTTCCTGTGCGACTTTGGACGTTCCATCTTTGTGGATTTGTTGGAGATGTTGCTTTGTGGTAGACTGTTGTCGATACCAGTTTGTAAACCTTCAGGCATGGTCCGTTTTTGCATAAGCTGTGTCGGTGCAGGCAACGGGAAGTCTTTCGATTCCGTCAGAGCAGCGATTTCTGCGTTTGCACTACCGGCGTCGGTCTGAGGTTTTATAGCTGTGAGTTGTTCTCGTCGCTGTTTTTTAGCTTTCTTGTGGCATAATGTGCTGCAGGCCATCATCAGTCTGTCTGGGTGGCGTGCACATGTGCGATTTATCGCCGCTGCCGTACAAGATGCATTTTCGCATTTGCGAAAATCAGAAAATTTTTGGCGTTTCGAACCGCCTTGTTGCGGTTGCCATCGTTTGGTTAGGTCAGCTGCTACTGCCGACTGAACTGATTTCAGTAGAGACGCCGTTGTAAGTACGTAGGCGACCTCGTCATGAAGGCTCTCTTGTGCCGAAAGCGTAGGATCGTGCATCCTTTTATTTTGAGCTTTTTCGCGCATTAGCCTGAGACGTTTTCCCAATTCTACTGAAGAGACGATTTCAATATCCGATTCTGATTCGGATCTCGTGCCTAGAGTTAAAATGTGATGACGTAGCTGATCTGCTCGTCCATCGGGATGATTTTTGTCTCTGTGAGGTGCACAATGCACTGGCATGATTGTCGAACATCCATGGATCACCATATGCTTCTTCTGTGATTCGCTGTACCATGAGCATTCTGCTCGAGCAGGACGGATTAAAACATCGAATTTGGATAGGAAGTCATTTCCTAGAATCAAATCGATTCCGTGCGGTAGCGTTGGTAATACAGCGCACTGAGCCTGTAGTTCATCTGTTGAGAACTGTAGATTGATGTCGACACTTTCTTCTGCCGTTGCTGTAGATCCGTCTCCGAGTGAAACTACTAATTTTCTGTTGTAACTTTTAATGTCTTGATGTTGTAAGTTCTGGTGTGTTCGCAAAGAGTCCAGTATGTTCTGGCTGCAAAATGATACCGAAGCACCAGTATCAATCATGCATCTTGCTTTTTGTACACCGAATAGGAAAGTCGGAATGATGAACTGCTTGTTTGCAAGCTTCGTTGGTCTTGCATCCGTATTTTGGTGTCGGGATGGGATAGCATTCGCCTTGTTGGCGGATGCGGGTGGGTTTCTTGTTTTCTGCCGACTACTTCTTGTTGTTGCACACAGGCTTGCGTGTTCGCTTTGGACTCCCACTTCCGCGTCATCGTCATAAATGACTGTCAGAACTGCGAAAGTGGCCAAGTCCTAGCGAGAATTTCTTCCGCGTCCTCCACCTTTGTTACCTCCCTTTCCTTTACCTTTTCCTTTTCCTTTTCCACGGCCACCGCCGCCATTCTGCGATGGTGCTCTGCACGAAATCATATCGTGGCCGGCCTGTTTACAAATCAAGCACCACGGTTTTCCGTTTACCGTGTCTTTGTTGAAACTGTTCCTATGACGGGGATCCTTGGGATTTACTCCTGGCTTGATTCTGCCGTCAGGTCCAACCCGAATGTTCCATTCGGCGTTAGAATAGTTTGTGCGAAACAGTCGAGTTGAAACTCGCTGTCCGTTGTCATTTCCAAAAGCAAACAAAGCTGCCCTATGAGGGTGCCTTACTTTGTTGCTGTTTCTGTTGTTGTTCTTGTGAATTGCTGCGTTCAAGTGTCCTTTCTGAGAAAATCGTCCATTTCCTTTCGATTTTGCGCGGGGATTCGGTGCAGACCGATTTCGGAAATTTGATCCTCCCCGCCTCTCCATCGAGTTTAATGATTCGTTTCTGGATGACCTTGATGCATTATTGACCGCGAGTTCTCGCGTCTTTGCAATTCGGAAGATTTCATCCACTGAATATGATAAGTGGTGAGGTCGAGATGTTATGTATTCTGAGAGTGGTGCCGAAAGTGCCCGCAGGACCAGAGCTCTGTCTAAATCCTCGTTTAGCGGTTTTGCTCCCAGTCTCGTCAAGATGCTCAGCTTGTTTGTTCTCAGAGTAATCAAATCTCTGACTGAGCCTTTACCTTGATAAAGGGTTAAGTAGTCCAACAACGCGGCCTCTTTCCGGCCGGGTCTGTCATATGTTTTCTTCAGGAACCTGCAGATTGAATCGAACGGTATGAAATCGGAACGTTCTGCTTCATATTGGCCCTTAAACTTTTCCCGAGAGAAATTTGCTCTCACTGCCGAAGCCACCTTCGGGTCGAGTGCACTCCTCAGGCAAAGCGGTGTAAGGTACACCTCTTTCACAAAGGCGCACTCAGACATAAACAGCTTTCGCCATTGTATGGAGTCAATATTTGATCCTGCCTTGAATTTGGCGTTTTCCGATAGGCGTTCTGGATATTGCAGTGATCTTGGGACTTTCTCTTTTTCTCGATCTTGATAGCGCTTTTTAGCTAGGTCATAATACATGTCGCCTAGTTCTGTGTTCGGTGCCTTTATCACTTTTTCCAAGTATAAGGCCCTCGTCATACCACTTTCTTCTATGCGTGCCCTGTGTTCGGGTTGCTCTAAGAGCGTGTCAAAGAATTCTTTCGGTGGCTCGCTATCTCCGCTCGTGCCGCTGTCGCTCGAGCTATATGTTGATGACGAGGCGGCTAATGTAGCCGTCTCCGTCTTCATCTCGTCGGCTTCACTTTGTGATCCGTCCGACGTTTCACCTGTGTGTGTTATCATATCGAAGGTCATGGTACTGAGGTACACATGTTCTGTTTCTTCGATTCCACCAAGTGAGGACAGAGACTCTCTCTGTTCCGATCTGCGGTTCTTCTTCTTTGAGACCGTTTTCTCCCGTTTCTCCTTGCGATTCCTTTCATCTCTTCGAGAGGCTTTAGGTCGTTTACTTGCCTTTTTGCGAGACCATTTCTCGAAGTCGGCTCTCCAAGGTGGCTCAGTCTTCTTGCTGCGCTTATCCTTTTTGGATGGGTTCCGTGTAGGTGAGCGTGATTGGCTCCTTCCCACAGGTGATCGTGAACGTTCTCTTTCCTTAGGTAGCTCAGTGCTCTTGTTATGGCTTCTTGAGCTCCTGTGTCCGTGGCCGCTTGGAATAGGACTATCTGACCGTGAGCGTCTCTTATTACGTTCATGCTTTGTAGGTCTCCTATTTCTTTCTTCTGCTCGTTTCCGGCGGTATGATTTCCGCTGGCTGGCCCTTACATCAAGATCACTTTCTGATGAACTGTCATCAGAGTCTGATGCGGTATCCAGCCAAATGCCTTCTTCAGATTCGGAGTCAGAATTGCGTTCACTGGATTTCGAAGGTTTTCTTCGATAGCGGCTTGACCTCTTCGGATTCTTCTCATCTGAGGAACCGTCCCAAGAACTAGCTTCGTAGTCATCGGTGTCCGAAGTGTCGCCTGCTATAGCATCTTCGTGCTTGATTTCAATGCGCCTACGTTTGTTTCCATCGCTTTCTGAATCGCTTTGCTCATTCCTGCGTGTACTTCCGCGCGGCTTACTTGCGTACGAGGGCTTCTCCGATTTGGTTAAGGAATTTCTATGCTTTTCCCTACCCCGGCTATTCGTTTCCGAATTCCCTCGTTCCCTGGTGTCTTTACCAGTAGGGGCTCTCGATTCGATCGACGTGTCAGAATTTTCGACCGGGCCAACCTTGATTATTTTTGGTTTTTCGATCAAAGTATCTGGCTCGAATCCCGCTTTCTGAATGTCATGCATGTCGCATGGCTCGATTTTCGATCCAGCTAAATTTTCGGGTTTTTCACCTAGTGTTCGTTTGGGAGGAATATCCAATCCAAATACTTCAGAAATCTCAGGATTCTGCAGTAGATCATTTCTCTGGCAGTAGTCGAATAACTGTATTCCGTCTATGTCGAAGGCCGTTTTCACGGGCATAAACCTCTGGGGAATATTCGAGTCTTTCGACGCTCCTTTTATGAAGAGCCTTTGAGTGCCAGCTGCACAGTGGTGATCAGTAAAGGTACTGAAATGCGGAATTTCCGAATTCAGCGGTTGATCCTGGAAAGCCTGCTCCTGCAGTATTTGCTTCTCCAGGTCCCTTCTTAGCTGTGTTGGTGATGCGAATAGCGAATGTCGCTTTCCTTTTGCAGATCCCTTTTCTTGGGCTGCCCTGCGATCTAGCAGGTTTCTTCGCTCACTTTCCCTAGAATTTCTCCTTTTATCTGTTATCGATTTTGAGAATTCTTTTCTTCCATATTCCATACTTGGCAAGTGAACAGTATCACATGTATGGTTTTCTTCAGCATGCAGGTCGTCATGGCGGCTAGGCCTTTGTACCAGCACCATATTGGTGACTACTGGTGCGTTTCCAGTCCTTAACATTTCGTCGTCTGCCTTCATGGCTTCACCCCCAGTTTCCACTGCCGTACGGGACGATGCCCATAGTGTACGATCAAATGTTTGCTGGTTAATAGGTGGGCACTCTGGACCTGTATTTCGCACCGCCTCACGGGTCGATGCCCAATTGTGAGATCTGATGGTACTTTTAGGTGATGTGCCGCCATGCCCCTCCCCAGAATTTACTACGGGGGGTTGCCCTTCTATATAAGGTGCAGGCTTCATGCAGCCTTCAGGCAGTTTGTCTGACGTATTAGGATGCTGTCTGGAGAGGCTCACTACTTCCGCTGCTGACTCTTCGCCGTACATTTGCTTGTACGTTTCGAAAGCATCTGCTATGACTTTTCGAGATTTAGCTTCTTTGTTCCATCTCTTCGCCCATACCGCGTATCCTTTCGGTGTCATAAGTGGTATTTCTGTGACTTCCGGATACATGAAACAGCTGCCTTGACCGGCTGTCTTTGATACCGCTGCTACTTCGCACGATAAAGCTAATTGGCAGAATCTGCTGCAACATGAATGTGAGAACAGTCTGGTCTGTGGGCTTTGTCCGCTTCCTTCTTGGTAGCGAATCTCACAATAGGATAAAAATGTGCAGTCTTTTGCCAAGCATTTCCGATGCGTATCATTCCGCGTCGTCATCTGTCCATCCTTATCTGTGAATTCCACATCTTCCATGGGTGCACATTTTTCCCATAATTGGTGTAGCTCTGCCTCCGAATGTGGCGGGCTATCGCTGTGCGGTAGGTTATTTTGCCTGCGGAGGCCTTGCCTCGCTGCTTTTTGTCCGGCCATTCCTAATTCCTTTTGGATTTTGTCTAGATCTTCTACAGGTAGCTCGTCTACGTAATAACACTGTTGGAAGTGTTCTGTAGAGTCTCGATTCAACTTTCGTAGCTGCGTATCCTTGCAAACTTGCATTTTGGGAAATGGTGGTCCCGGCACTGGCAGGTCTATCTTGACAATGTCTTCAGGTGCCGATGAAGCTGCACTAGAAATATCTAAGTGCAAATTATGCTCCAAACCTGGTGCCGTGCAGCGCGCTCTAATTTTTCTGGCCCCTGCAGAAATCTCTAGATCATTCCTTGGCGGTGACATTATGTTTTCTTCCAAGCGTTTTGAGCATTTTCGACTAGGCGCCGCCGGTTGTTTTAGCAGTCGTCCTTGGTCTAGCTTCATAGGCGTTATTTCTAACGGGCTATTAGCTATGCTACTAGAGCTTTCGACGTGACTGCTACTAGCAGCTATCCTAGCGCTTCGTCTATTTTGCGACGGACAGTCATTAATAAAAATCTGAATGTAGTCATTCTCTGACGCATCTAGGTTTCTAGATGCTTGTCTTGGCGTGTCGTCTTGCGAATCCGTCGCTTCGACATGCTGTATGACAGTTCCTTCTGGAGGCTGACTCGTCTTACTCGGCGTCTTCAGACCGTGTGAGTTGGAGGCCTCGTTCGACGGCTGAGACTGTTTGACCGACGTTGTGTAGGTACTGTTGCCATTCCGACGCGTCCTGGGTCTCATTGACTTCGTTCGCGATAGCAGTGGGCGTTTCTGTTGCTCCATCATCGGTGCGGCGGCGGACTCTTCTTGACTGGCCATTCTGAAAATCCGTATCGTTTGGATCCTCTGGGTGCTGTCTGATGTTAGCAGTGTAAGCACAAAGTATCGGCTGCTGACTGGTGCTGTTTTCAACCGTGTGCAGGTATTCTTCTGCCTGTGTGCGTGCCGTCGTTCCACAAGTCTGGAAGTAAACGGGTGCCGCTTCCGCTATGACTACGAAACTGTTTACAGGTTCGTCTCTTGGCGTAGCGTTTTGGTCTTCGTCCGTATCAACGCTCAGATCTGTGACAGCTTCTGCTGCTGCAGTTATCTCCTCGACTTCTGGTTCGGCGGCGCCGACTTGCTCCTGTTGGCCAACAATTCTTCGCTGCTCCAGGTATTCTTCTGCCAGAACGTCAGTGCTATGCTCCTGATAATTTGGGGTTCTGCCTGACAACTGGTCGATGTACGCCTTCAGGATTTCCGCCCAAGTCGGTACTCCTGTACTGTATTCCGCGTCCCAAGCACTGACACTGTATGCCGCGTTGGCGTTACGGTGTACTTCGTGATAAAGATAGGTTATGACGATCGACACTGCGATTGTGCACGGTTCCGTGAAAATCTGCTGTCTGATTTCTGCGCTGAATATGTGCTGAGCGACTGTGTCAAGATGCAATGTCGCAATCTCTTGGCAGGTCTTGTATTCGAACTCCGTCAGCTGGTGCCTGTCGCTTTTACTGCCCTTCTCAATCGCACGTACGTTCCGTTGGTAAGTCACAACTTCTGTGATTAGCTTTTCTAAAAGCAGTCTGGTCGCGTCTCCGTCTTCTCCAATGTTCGCAGTTATTGGGCAGAACAAAGATTCAAGTGTGTTCCTTATTTCTTTGTCGAGTCTCTCAAATTCGTGGTTGTTGTGGCTGGAGTTGGGGATCGATGCTGCCAACTGTACTATTCCGCAGGCGTTTTCGAGACGTTCTTCCGCCCGTTCTACCTGGAAACCCCAGTGAGTGCTCAAACAATGTAGGCCTAGTTCGTAAACGTCGTTGAGTGCAGCCTGGTCTCGAATGTTCACTTGCGTAATCAACCGTTCGTCCAGAGTGATGTTTCTCTGCAGCTCGAATAACGAGATAGTCTTGCCTTTTACGTCTTGCAACAGCGGGAGTGGGAACAGCGCGTTGATGTAACGTTCTTTGTCACCTCGCAGATCACTGCACAGTCCTTCTACTCCTTTTAGTGTGGCGTACAGCTCACACTCGCCCCCGTTGAAATCGCGTTCAGCTCGATAGTCACACAGCACCTTATCGCAGATTGTGCAGTACGATCGCGGGTCGAACGCAAAGTGCAAGATGAGATTGTGCAGGATCTGCCTCTCGCTTTCTGACCAATGTACCACAAATTTGTCGTAGTAGACGGTGCAAGCTTCGGTCAGTTCCTTCACGTATGCCTCTTTGTCCTTGAGGTATTCCAACGGCGGTACTCGTAGAGTAGTTAGCTTGTTTATGATGCGCTTGCCCGCGTGGATTTGCTTAACCGAGAGTGCAAGCAAATTGTTTTTGTGTCCCTCGCAATGCTTCTCGATGCTCTCTTCAGCGTCTTTGAGCTGACGATTAAAATCAGCGAGATGTACTACGCTCTTTCCGTCGTTCCTGTCTTTCTTCCGCAGAGCTTTCAGACGCTTGAAAGCTACTCTGATCGAATGCAGCTGCACGCTCTTTATCCTTTCGATTTGAAGCCAGAGACTTCGCGAATCGTTGTGTGTGTTGTTCCCGTAACCCAGTAGCTGGTTTGCTACTTGCCGACCTGAAAGGGTCAGTAGGTCTCGAGACAGCGCAAAATCTGCTCTTCGAGCTCCTGCTTTCTTAAATCCTGTGACGAGGCACTTGAAACGACCTCTGCACTCAATAGTGAGTTGACACAGCGTGTAAACGATCCTTTGTAGCAGCGCTGTTATGTTCAGCGGTACTGCTCGAGCCTCGAGTTGATTTAGAGCGATATCTGTTGCCAACGGTGAGGTGCCCGAAAGGTGTAGCTTCCTCAGGTTCACACCTGCAAGTTCCAGTAGTTCTTTTGTAGCCAGTACTTGCAATCCGTTGATGAAGTAGTTTGGCTGTCTGTCGGGAGCTAGCAGTAGAAGATGTTTATCTCCTTCGCCGTCGTAAAGTACACCTGTTTCTTCACAGAGCTGGACTACGGCCTCGATGTCCTCTTCTTCCGTAGATT
>Ga0115570_10002884_pt1 | contig 12917 bp, 13 predicted proteins | sample COGITO_mtgs_1205_3_FD_87294 | JGI IMG/M metagenome (GOLD analysis project Ga0115570, IMG submission 87294) | Pelagic marine microbial communities from North Sea - COGITO_mtgs_120524 | ecosystem: Environmental > Aquatic > Marine > Epipelagic | place: Germany:Helgoland, sampling site Kabeltonne... | reverse complement strand
GTTCGCACATTATTTGCTCAAATTCAGAAAGAAAATCACTGGAAGTCTTTACATTCAAATAACTGAATCACAAAAATTGTTTTAACTTTTCTACTGTTAAAAAACTGCTCTATTAAAAAGCGGGGTATTACTCATGTCCCCGTACTGTAAAAAACTAGTTGAGATAAGACTGTACCAATAAAGTCTGTAAACGACTGACCTCCACCGCTGAAGTCTTGGCAATAAATCCCCGGGCGTGTGCAAAATGAACATCCGTTTCCTCTGCCAATCCACTGAAATCAAGACGGGCATCATCATTAAATCGACGCATTCCGTACCCCACTCCCCGACTGTCCGGGGAAATAATGGCGAGTACCTCCTCTTCCAGACCAAGTGCCTTAACCTGATATCCAAGGACCCCGGAAGCATCTTCCGGCAGGCCGTCAATCCGGGGAAGGAATAAAGCTTTAAACTCGCTATCCCCCTTCTTTAAGTTCCAGACTTCCGTATGTTGTGATACCATATCCAATCTGGATCGTAGATTGGTGATGAACTCGACCAGGTCTCTCCCAATCATTCGCATCACTTCCCAAATTGGTTCGCCTGGATGGTGTTCAGTTTGAGCGGCAAAATTCTTGAGTAAAGTAATATCAAGCGGAGAATTTAATTTCCCCAGAGTCTCACGATCCATTTCCAACCACTCCGCAGTATCTTTGGGTCCTCGACAATCAAACCACTCCGCCACTTCCAACCATGGACAAAACTCACGGGCATCTTCATAAATTCCCAGATATTGAAGAACGAGAGATAATGCACAGGTCGGAATATGATCGCGGGGAAATTGGTGGTGATCAAAATTCAGTCTCACTGACTCATGCTCCCCCCCCACATCCAGAACGGCAATGCTTTGATCAGCCAGGTCTGAATCAGTCGGTTCCCGTCGAAAAATAGAAACCGGATTATCGTGTAAAAGTACAGAGCAGGCCAGAAAGTCATCCTTATGTGCCCCGCCCGGGTGTGTGATTATGGAAGAAATCATAGGGTGACAACGTGAAGAACAAACGAGGAATGTCGAATCGAAAATGGTATGTTTCCCGGCTTCGACTTCCCGGACGATTCAAGATATCATCATGATCAAAGATCTACTTGTCCCATTCTCCAACTTACTCTATACTTATCCGCTTCGGTCATAATTGGGTGACCCCGGCGTGGTGGTTGGAAATGGTAAAAGTTTCACAATGTGAAAAGCTTCAACATTTTTGATTTCGTTTCGGTTTTCATCAATCTCATTATCTTATCAACTAAATCCTTTTTAAAGTGTTCAATTTAATCTATCGAAAATTCGGGAATCGTGTCCAAGCCAAGGACGACGTCCTTTCTGGTCTGACTGTTGCTCTTGCACTTGTACCCGAAGCAGTGGCCTTCGCCATTATTGCCGGAGTTACTCCAATCATCGGCTTATACGCCGCTTTTATTATCTGCCTGGTCACGGCAGTGATGGGAGGAAGACCTGGCATGATCTCTGGTGCAACCGGTGCGCTCGCGGTAATCATGGTCTCCCTCGTTATCCTCGGGAATGAGAAAGGCGAAGCACTCGGGCTTGGTCCGGACATGGGCACTCAGTATTTATTTGCCACCGTTATTCTAATGGGAATCATTCAACTTGGTTGCGGTGTTCTTAAACTGGGTCGCTTTGTGCGACTTATTCCCCAACCCGTCATGTTTGGCTTTGTCAATGGATTAGCCATTGTAATTTTCGAAGCTCAATTCCCCATGTTTACGGAAAGCCCGACCACCCCGGAGTCTTCCTGGTTGGTTGGAAATGACATGTACCTCATGCTTGGACTCGTCTTCCTGACCATGGGAATCATCCACTTTTTACCCAAGCTTACCACTCAGTTGCCCTCCTCTTTGGTCGCGATTGTCTCCATTAGTTGTCTCGTGATCGGATTAAACCTGGACACACTGGTCGTAAAGGATATGGCGTCTATTGGGGGTGCACTGCCCAGTTTGGTTACCTTTACTATTCCATTCAATTGGGAGACACTTCAATTTATTGCACCCTTTGCCTTCATTCTTGCCGCCGTGGGGCTGATCGAATCTCTAATGACTCTTACTCTGATTGACGAACTGACTGAAACTCGTGGTAACAGTACCCGCGAATGTCTTGGGCAAGGAGCAGCTAATGTGATCACTGGCTTCTTTGGTGGTATGGGTGGTTGTGCAATGATTGGCCAAAGTATTATTAATATTCGCTCCGGCGGACGGGGTCGATTGTCTGGAATTACCGCGGGTATTTTCCTCCTTTGCTTTATTCTTTTTGCCAGTTCATTAATTGAACGAATTCCCCTCGCCGCCCTGACCGGTGTAATGTTCATGGTGGTAATTGGAACTTTTGAATGGAGTAGCCTTAGGATTCTCAGAAAAATTCCAAAAACCGATGCATTCGTAATTATTTTAGTATCCGCAATTACTGTGATTAGTCATAACCTTGCCCTGGCGGTGATTACCGGAGTGATCGTTTCCGCCCTTGGATTTGCATGGAAGTCCGCTCAGCATATCCACCGATCGAATGAAATGCGAAAGGACGGTACAAAAGTTTATTTCTTACACGGCCCTCTCTTTTTTGGTTCAATTACCGATTTTACTCAGGGATTCGATCCAGCGGAGGATCCCGATGAAGTAATTGTGGATATGATGGACTCAAGGGTGTGGGATCATTCTGGATTGGAAGCGATTCATAAACTGGGTGCTCGATACAAAGCCGCAGGAAAGTCCATTAAATTACAACACATAAGCGGTAACTGTAGTGCACTCCTCAAAAAGGCGGGGAGTATGATTGATGTAATTGTGCTTCCTGATGATCCCAGTTACCATGTTGCCAATCTGATCAAATCGGATCGAATGCCTTCTGCACGGACTTAACGACTCAATAAATTAAGAAGCTCGCCTTCTCCGGTCTCCCCATTCAAACGAATTGAGCTTTAAATCCCCCGTATTGTTTCCCCATGCTTCATGGTTACGAAACATTGTGGGTCCAAGTTCTTCGCCTCCACTGCTTTCCTTAAACGTTCAGGCGGTTCATTCATCGGTTCATCCGTCAAATCCAGGAATGTTCCCCAGTGCATCCCGATCGATCGTTTGCTCGCCACATCAAGGTGAATTTGAACGGCCTCTTCCGGGGTACAGTGCATATCCTTCATGAACCAACGGGGTGCATAAGCCCCAATGGGGATAAGTGAAAGATCCATCCTACCAAATTTTCTCCCGATATCTAAAAAGTCTTGGGAATATCCGGTATCCCCCGCAAAAAAAAGCTTTTGTTGCGGAGTTTCAATTACCCAACCCGCCCAGAGTACCCGATTAGTATCCCCCAATGCCCGTCGACTCCAGTGTTGAACAGGAACGGCATTCAGTGTCCAATCCCCTACTTGATGACTACCCCACCAATCTAACTCGATTACTCCCTCACTAATTCCAATTTTTTTAAACCAGGCCTTCATTCCAAGAGGAACTAAAAAGACGGGCGGACTTTTCTTTTGTCGCGCAACAAGGCCGAGCACAGATTTCTTGTCTAAGTGATCATAATGATTGTGCGAAATTACCACTATATCGATAAGGGGTAGATCTGCTAGGGAAATAGCAGGAAGTAGAACACGCTTGGGACCTGCAAAACCAACGGGAGATGCCCGGTTCGTTAAATGCGGGTCCGTAATCAGGTTTACTCCCATGTGCTGCCAAAGAAAAGTCGAATGCCCAATCCAGGTCAGCGTGGACTCGCTTCGATTAGTCTGCAAAAAGGAAATATCTGGTTTATCTTTTTCAAACTCTATTGGTTCCTGAGGCTTTCGGGTGACACGCCAACGGAGGACATCTAATAAACTCTTAGTCATTATTTTTTCAGATAAATAATTATTCTTAAAACCATTCTCGGTATGATGAATTGGCTTTTTTTCGGAAAGATCCCTTGATTGGGCACAGCCAAAAAGAAAAATCAAAAATATTCGAGCAATTACTTGCATGAATACTGACTCTACTCAGAATGATTCCTATCGAGGAAAAAACTCGTAGCGATCCGCTTGCTTACCATCAAGCAGGATAACCTCGTAGTCCATTTTTTCTTTTCCAAATACAACCCGCATCACGTGATGATCGCTCCCTGTCATTCCTGGTGACTGAAGGTACCACCTGTCCGACTTGGGAATCCTTTGGGGCACTCCTAGTCCCCCTTCCCCGACATATACAATACCAGTTGGATCCTTTTTTTCATTACGAATGGGAACGGTTCGTTTAATCACATGTCCATCGGATTCAATAGCGAGGTCGAGGTTAAATTTTTCAAACAAGGGCACCCAAAACTTCTTTGCTTTACCCGGAGTTTTTACCGCGGGCCAGACCGGTCGATGGTACTCGGCCAAAAGCCAGCGAACCTTGGGGCGTAAATCAAAAAGGGTTTTGGCCAACCATGCCTGTTGGTCTCCTCCTGCACTGATCTCACTGTTCAAGGTAATGAGTGCAACCTTAGGCGAAATCATGGTGTGGAAATAATTTTTTCCAGAGCCTCCAGGGGTGTCGAAAATTTCGTCGTACAAAGGACCGCCGTCATGGTTCCCCCGGGTAGGTATGATGGGCAAAACCTTACCAGAATTGGTGACCGTAAGTTCGTGCTGACTAAGCCAGGTTGACCACTGACTCCAGCTTCTTCCACTCACAATGTAGTCTCCACCATGAGCAAAAGCAATCAACTGGTCGTCGTTTGCAGATAAGTCCGCCATAAGCAAATTAACTTGGGCACGGGCCTCAATGCCTGTTCGCGAATCTCCACCGAACAGAAGTCTGAATTCCCGATCATCCGAGGGAGCAGTTCTGAAATGCATGACGGGGGATTTTTTACCGTCCGACTCGACCTCGAAGTGATAGGTCGTGGATGGCTTCAATCCACTGATCCGGGCGTGGTGATAGTATTCTCCTTTGGCTCCGGAGTATGCTCCACTTCGCTGTGCTTCCAAAATCATCCCACCCCCGGTATATTTTCCCTCCGAACGAATTCCATAACGGACCTTATGTTCACTCCCCTTCTTCGCCGTGGTCCAGGAGATCGTAGCGTTGGTCGAGGGTTCCTTGGTCCAGATCACGCGCCACTGAGAAGGTCCGCCCCCCTTGACAGGAGCCAATGATTTCATCCTCGTCTCCACATATTTCTGATCGAGCCAAGGAGTTTCCGAAAAGGCCTTCACAGAGACCAAAGGGGTTAAAATAAGAAGAAACTGAGCAAGTATTTTTATTTTCATGAAGATATTTTTTTGGATTCCAGAGAATTCCAATGGGCCCATAAAAAGAGTGGAACACCCCCATTGCAAATCCTTAATGCCAAGTCATGCCAATGATCCCAACCGTAAGCTGTCATCCGGCTCGTGGCGGTGACAAATCCCCAAACTGCCATCCATAAGGCAATCGTCTTGATTCTTTTTCCAGGCAAAAGGAGGAGAGCGACAAGAATGAAGTCCTGAATGGCAATAATCGGCAAAGCTGATTCCGCAAAGGCCTGTCTCGATGCAGCGATGGTCAAAGCTTCTTCTAGGTCTTGGAAGGATACCGCGGTGAAAACGGGATCACCAAGAAACAAGTTCATCGTGCCAATAATCAAATCGACAAAGGAAGGCTTAAGCCAAAGGGCACACAAACCGTGGCCAACGAAAGTTCCGGCGACTCCCCAGCGTAATAACCACTCCACACGGCGTATATTTCCTTTTTCGGGAAAAGCGGTCAGCAGGAGCAAGGCCAGCGGTGCGGCAAAGCGCACTGCATGCCCCGCCGGATCGGTGGCATGAAAAGGGTTACCCGGATTGATAATCCAGGAAAGAATAGCCACGGAAAAAGACCAAAGTGTAAACAGGCCAAGAATCGAAAAATCAATCCTTCGGGCCATGGAGTGAACGGATGGATTCACGATTCCAAAGATAAGTAAAGCGGTACAGGCAAACCAGATGAAGACTTGCACCGCACGATCAAAGATCGAAACGAAGGGATCACCCATAGAAACGAGGAGGAATGAATTCAACGCCGAGGGTCCGTCCAATTTGGCCGCATAGCCCAAGAATTGAATCAATACCAGAAGTCGCAGAAAAAAAAGGATGCGATTACTCATCACAAACAAATCATGAAGTTTAATAAAGCACTCTTCAAGTTTTAACGGATTGGGTGATGGTGGCATTGGCAAATTGCCAATTCGGTTCTCCAATATCAATATTCGTTCTCGGAGTAGCTCACATTAATATATTTAGCTCTATGCAGGCGACATCCACAGATGTTCATGTGGGGTATTGGGAGCTAGGTTAATTGCTTTGAGCGGAAGGCCCCGATCATTCGTAAGCAGACCCACCGCTGCATTTGACTCCGTATCGCCTTCTTTGCCCTGTAACCATTCGAGCAGTTTAACCTCAGGATTCTTTTTATTTAGTTCGTTATCTGTACTATCTCTTTCATCTGAAACCAGATCAGTTTGGTTACCCTCTTCAATAATTAAAGAACTTTTTTTGGCTTCAGATTCATCTTTCGAAAATACTAATGGTCTATCCTCTGGGGGGTCTTGTTCTTATCATACACCGTCTGAACATTTTTTTGATTAACTTGGTCAATGGAGAGATCGAACCAAATTATGGTAACTATTCCGCCTAAAGCCATTCCAATTAAATGTGTGATGATCGATTTTTTTCATCTTTTTAAAATTATAAAAATAGAGAAGGAAGTTGCTGTAAAAGTACTACCCGAGACAATTTTCTTGATTATCCCGTGAAATTATCAATGAATCAACCTTTTCACCTAAACCCCTTCACTCCTGTTTTATCATGGCCATCCAAATCAAAAATAAATCTAAAGTTGAAATCGGTGTCGTTCCGACCCACCTCATGTTTGTCGGCGCACTCGCTCCGGATGAATCCGGAAAGCTCCCACGCACCAACTCGGGTGATTTAAAAATTGTATCCGGCATGCGCCTGCTCTGCCGCACATCTCCGGTAAAACTGAATAATGTGCAGGTCACACTTTTCCCCGGAACCGACAGCAAAGATTTGGATGATATGTTCAAAGGTTTGCGTGCTCTCAAACTCCAGGTCCACCTGATCATGATGGTTGGTGGAGCCAACCCGCTCAACCCCAAGGATGAGGATGCGGTTGTAGAGATGCTCAACTCCGGTCTCGCGGTGGCCAAGAAATATCGGGTCAAGCATGTATCCTCCACCTCCTTTGAGGAATGGCTTTCCGGTAAGAAACTCAAGGGCAAGGCATTTGATAATGCGGTCAAACAAGTCATTAAACTTCACGCCCGCTGCTACAAGGAATCTGCTCTTGAGAAAAGTTCCGTTGTTGCCTGGCACCTCGAATTTTTACGCGGTGTGGAATTTCAGAACTTTACCAATGCAGCCAAGGCCGCAAAGGTGGTCATGGGAATCAATAAAAAGATCAGAAAAAAATTCTTCAAGGTTATGGTCGACGCCGCTCATTGCGGAGATTCCGACTTATCGATTTCAGACAACGAAAAGGTTATTAAGGAATTGGCCAAAGCCGATGCCCTGGGAATTTTTCATGCCTCTGCTAAAACCACACGGGGATGCCTTACCACGGACGACGGATGGATTGGTGCCCTGCTCGCCGCCTATGCGCCGACCGGAAAATTAAAGCATGTCTTTGTGGAACTCTTTCATCATGAGGACCCTGCACTTGCCCCCTTACGCAAAGCAGTCAAGGGACACGGCGTCAATACAACGGACGGAAGAACCTACAACAAAACCGTGACAGACGGTATCGTTGATGTGGCTCATAGGCTGAACAATTTGGCTGCCCGTAAATTGATCAAAAACTGAAAAGCTTCCATTCTTTAATTAATGAAGTGTTGGCTTTTCCGGCACTTATTATTCCTACTATTTTCAGATTCAATTTTGAAAATAGATAAACTCCTGTAAAAATGATTATTAATCGAAGGAAGCTTCTTGCCTTTGGAGCGGTTGCCACCGGAACCGCTGTACTGGATTCAAAGTCCTACGCCGAAATAAAACCATCCCTTCCATTCCAAGGAAGGGGGTACGACTATAAGCGTCCTGATTTCCCCAAAGGGAGCCGACTCCTTTTTCAGGGTGATTCTATAACCGATATGAAATGGGGCCGGAATGAAAATGACCGTAACCATTACCTCGGGCATAGCTATGTCTTCCTTATTGCAGGTCGCCTTGGAATGGACATGCCAAAAGCAAAGCTTGAGTTTTTGAACCGGGGAATCAGTGGAAACAAAGTATCCGACTTAAAAGCACGCTGGCAAAAAGATGCAATTAATCTCAAACCCGACCTTCTAAGCATCTTAGTGGGAACTAATGATGTGGGGATGGGATTTCGTCACCCGGGCAAGGCAGTTACGCCTGGTGCCTTCGAAAGAGACTACCGCCATATCATTGAAGCCAGTCTCAAAGCCAATCCCCAACTTCGTATCGTTTTGCTCGATCCATTTGTACTCCAATCAGGCAGTCTAAAAAATGAACAAACCTACAAAGTCCGGCGAAAAGAAACAGACAAGATGAGAACCGTGGTCTCTCAATTAGCAAAGGATTACCAGACCGCTCATCTTCAGACTCAAGACCTGTTTGATCAGGCAGCCAGTGAGGCCGGACCGGAAAACTGGATCTGGGACGGCATCCATCCCCTCCCCCAGGGTCACGAATTAATTGCCAGGCACTGGCTGGATAAAGTAGCCAACCACTGGCCAAAGACCTAAATTTTTGAACCATTCAACATGAAAAATTTCATTACCCTTTTATCCTTCATTCTATCCCTATTTGTTGCTGGATCTTTATCCCATGGCCAAACAAAACAATCGATTCCGCACAAACAAGTATGGGACGGAAAAAAAACCTCCTTTCATGGCTTTGATCAGTATAACTTCCCCCTTGAAGGGATTGCCTGTAGAGTGGTGGTTCCCAAGAAAATTGCGGACGGTAAACCCTGGGTTTGGCGGGCACGGTTTTTTGGACATGAACCGCAGTTTGATATCGCCATGCTCAATCGTGGCTACCATGTGGTATACTGCGATGTAAGTGGGCTATTCGGAAATAAGGAAGCCGTGAACAGATGGAATCAATTTTATAATTACCTCCGCTTTGAGCACCTATTTTCAGACCGAGCAATCCTCGAAGGGATGTCGAGGGGTGGATTGATCGTGTACAACTGGGCTGCCGCAAATCCGGATAAAGTGGCCGCCATTTATGCCGATGCACCGGTTCTTGATTTTAAAAGCTGGCCCAAGATCAATCCGACTATTCTGAAAGTATACGGTTTTAAAAATGAACAGGAGGCCAAAGCATATAAAAATAACCCGGTGGATAACCTGACTCCGTTAGCCAAGGCAGGCATTCCCATTATTCATGTAGTCGGCATGGCTGACAAAGTGGTTCCGGTAAGCGAAAACACACTGATTGCGGAGCAGAGGTATCAGAAAATGGGAGGCACTTTTAAAGTGATTCGTAAAGAAGGCATCGGCCACCACCCCCACTCTCTCAAAGACCCCGCCCAAATCGTAGAATTTGTAACCACACAGGGTCAGGGATCGGCCAACCTGCCTGCTGAAAAAATTGTTGGAAGAAAAAACTTTATCCTCCGGGGGGATTTCATGAACAGCCGGATTCGTTTTGAACGCAAAAAAGTCGGTCATGTCGCTTTTATCGGTGGCTCTATTACCGAGATGAACGGGTACCGCCCCATGGTATGTTACATGCTTGAAAAACGATTCCCGCAAACAGATTTTACTTTTACCCAGGCCGGAATCAGTTCGACCTGCTCGGATACAGGTGCCTTTCGCCTCGCCCGTGATGTCCTCAGTAAAGGCCCACTAGATATGCTCTTTGTTGAATTTGCGGTGAACGATGACCAGGACGGTCAAAAAACGCTTCAAAATGCACTCAGAGGAATGGAGGGTGTCATTGCCCAAGCCAGGAAACATAACCCCAAAGTCGATATTGTCATGACATTTTTTGCCAATCAAAATATCCTCGATCATCTGGGCAAAAACAAGAATCCACCATCCATCGCTGCACATACAAAGGTAGCTGAACATTACGGAGTCTCCGTTAATCACCTTGCTCAGGAATTATCCGACTTGATCAATGCCGGAAAAATGGATTGGAAAAAATACGGAGGGGTTCACCCAAACCAATACGGGAACACCATGTGCGCATCGATGATTGCAAATTCCCTGCTCGATATTTGGTCCAAACCAATTGCCAAGAATACTCAATCAAAAGCACACCCTCAAGTCACCCCACTCGATCCATTTAGTTATGTAAGTGGAAGATTTTTAGATTTTGATCCAATTGAAATTGATAAAAATTGGAAAAAAGGGATTCCTGACTGGCCAAAAGAAAATAAGGGGAAAGTACGCTCCCGCTTCCTCGGGGCACCATTCATTTATGCAAATCAAGCAGGTGCCAAACTCAAGGTTAAGTTTAGCGGCACTGCCATTGGCGCCTACATGCTTTCCGGTCCAGACACCGCGATTATTCGATGCACAATCGATGGGAAAGAAAGCAAAGAGATCGACACATTACACCGGCACAGCGGATTTAACTACCCTATGACTGTGATGTTCTTTAACGAGCTAAGCGATAGTGGGCATATTTTGGAACTCGAGATCCTAAAAAACCGGAAGGGTCGGATTCGGGATGGAGGAGAAGCTCTTAGAGTTATTCACTTTACCGCCAATTAAAAAAGGCTCACCAGTTGGTGAATAATCGAGAGGAATATATATTAACTTCTCAATTTCAAGCATCATTAAAATCCGGATTGTTACAAGGTACAAACAGCCCGAACTTCCCATTTATTCGCAAACTTCTAAAGCTTTGCAGATTTAAACATCACAGACTTCTGCGGCATGCCTCAGGGCAAGAGCCTTGTCTTTCCAAGTCGGGATAAATTCCTGGGCCACGTACCCATCGTACCCAGTATTTACGATCGCATTCATCACCCCGGGATAATTGATTTCCTGCTTGTCATCCAGTTCCGCCCGGCCGGGATTTCCCGCGGTGTGATAATGTCCGATTAACTCCTTGTATTGGTTAATACGTCGGATTACATCCCCGTTCATTACCTGTACATGGTAGACATCAAAGAGTAATTTAAAATAATCGGAGCCGATTTTATTAATCATTTGCACACAATGATCCACATCATCCCCAAAATATCCGGGATGTCCCTTCATCGGATGACTGTCGTCCCGGGAATTTAAATGTTCCAGGCAAAGTGTAATCTTATTTTTCTCAGCAACCGGGAGTACTTTTTTCCAACAGGCTATACAATTCTCCTCCGCCTGTTCATCATCGATCCCCTCCGCTTTCATTCCCGTGAAAGTAATTACCCGCTTGTACCCGGCAGCCGCACACAGCTCGATTGCTTTAGTTAGTTTTTCGATACACTCCGCATGATTGGCCCGATCTACCGGGCCTTTCTTAAATCCATGACTCCCCACCAGCGAAATATCTAGTCCCAGTTCCTTAACCATCGGATAATGCTTGGGGGAAATTCCCTCCATCGCCACCAGACCGACCTCCTTACACAGCCTGGCCAGTTCAGGAGTGGGCATTGGATTGAATGTCCAACCCATGATGGACTGTTTGATCCGCCCGTTTTTAATCCGAAATTTCGGATTGGCCTGATCCATCGGAGACTGGGCACGGGCAGGTTTTGGAGCGGTCAGTAAGGTACCGGCAATCGCGGTCGATGCGGCCGTTTTAAGAAGGGTTCTTCGGTTGGTTTTCATCATATTTAAGTAGGAAATCTCTTGGCAAGAAAGTTACCAATCAAACTTGAGGAGGTAGCTGCTAATAATCAATAAAATTGCTGAGGTGGCAAGTGTATCGCCACGGGCTACGCCCTCGCGATGACAGGTTGTGAAAGAAATGAAGTGTCCTGTTCTCTTACAACACACTCTTTGTCATTGCGAGTTGGACGACAGTCCGACGCGGCAATCCATCGTGTCCTGTACGCTTCCTGGAGCACAGTGGATCGCCACGGGCTACGCCCTCGCGATGACAAGATGCGTAGTGATGCAGTGTGCGGTTCGATTACAACACGCTCTTGTCATTGCAAGGAAAGAGCGGAGCGAGGGACGCGGCAATCTATCGTGGTTTCGGGGTTGCGAGCAGATGATGGAGCTCGCGTACTAGCTCACACTGATTTGCAGGGCATTACAAGCACTCTGGTTATACAAATTAACGCTCCAGCAAATCGCGAATAATCTTTTTGGCCAGCCTTTCATTGATCTCACGATGACGGGGCACTGGTTGGGATAACCCCTTATCCGGATTAAAATAAATATCGTGCTTTGCTCCATGCCTTAACAACTTGCAGCCTCCCTTTTCGAGACGCTTTACAAGATCAACCCTTTTCACGCAACTTCAAGCTGCCCGACCTTACGAATGCCTGGCAATGAATCATCAGAAAATTCCTTGTGCAAATCGAGTAGATGTTCTTTAAGGTCATCAAAATTTTCGCCCTGCGTCCAATGATCTGGATAATCATTCAAATACCCCAACACAGTGCCATCCTCCTCCGTCCAGTAGGTAAAATTGATTTTCATGATTTTAAGCTAAAGCATCTCCTCGGTTTCTTCAAGTAAAGATCAGTAACTCTCTATCTCCCTGCTTTCAACTTATCATTGCAAGGAAAGAGCGAAGCGAGGGACGCGGCAATCCATGGTGGCACGGGGGTGGCACGGATGACTTGTCTCTTCGATTATTGGAACACAGTGGATCGCCACGGGCTACGCCCTCGCGATGACAAGATGCGAAGTGATGCAGTGTGCGGTTCGATTACAACACGCTCTTGTCATTGCAAGGAAAGAGCGGAGCGAGGGACACGGCAATCCATGGTGTCTTGGTAGACTCGGACGACTTATCTCT
>Ga0115570_10002882_pt1 | contig 12922 bp, 14 predicted proteins | sample COGITO_mtgs_1205_3_FD_87294 | JGI IMG/M metagenome (GOLD analysis project Ga0115570, IMG submission 87294) | Pelagic marine microbial communities from North Sea - COGITO_mtgs_120524 | ecosystem: Environmental > Aquatic > Marine > Epipelagic | place: Germany:Helgoland, sampling site Kabeltonne... | reverse complement strand
TTGCAATCCTTTATCTAAAGTACCGTATGTACCAGAACTAACTGTGCCGGGCATTAAAGAATTCATCATCCCTGGAGCACCTAATGGGCTAGGCGCTTGCGCCGAGTTTAAAGCATTTATGCCTCCTAGTCCACTTCCTGAAGAGCCTGATTGTCCTTGAGCAAATTGTAAGAGTTGCATTATATTAGGAGGAATACCTCCTGGCATACCTCCTAAATTATATTTTTTAATCTTTTTCCTCATTTTCTGGATACCAGGGAGTTACACGTAATTCTAAATCATTTTTTATTTTTCTTTTTAAAGGTTTCTCAATACGAGAAGTATTCTTTATTCGACCCCGGCCTTTACCGTGTCGTGGATTAGGTCTGCCCATACCTATATTTTATATTACCTAAAGGAGCTACGAGCTTTAACTAATGCCTCACTTAAATATAAGGTAATATCTCTATTAGGGCTAATTATTAGACGAATTCCAACATATCCCCCTCGAATACGTTGTTGTTGGTACCAAGGCTTAGTAGTAGTAATAGTTGCTATAAGTTCATCTAGATCATTAAAAAAAGGATTGCCTCTATCTGCTTCAGCAATTAAATCTCTAAAATCATTAAAGTTCCAAGCTTCTTCTACCCATCTAATATTATTATCAAGGTCTCTTACGCCACTACATCCTCTATCGTTATATACAATAGCGCTATCAAATGTTTCATCTGCCCAGTCTCCCTCTCCTTCAGCAAGTCTAGTAACCCATTGAAAACTTTGAAATACTTTAGGAGCGCTTCCTCCTGGGTTAAACACAAGTTCAATATATGCTCCTTGAGTATTATTCCCTTGATTTAATAGTCGTAATTGTTTAGTTACACCTTGATATATTAAAGTACCAGTTCTATTAGTAGCATATGCTAATGCAGAATATTCATGAGTAGAGGCCCAACAATCACTTAATACACTGTAACTAATAGTTTTATATTCTAGTACATCCTCAGCCGTAGTTGTAAGGCACGTAATTAGTATTCTATCGTAGATTGGATCAAACCCTATAGAATATCCGTTTCCTAAATAAGGACTGTGTGTAGCGGTTAAATCTATTCTAAAGTCTTCTCTAAAATAATTTCGCATTCCTTTCTGACTTAGATCAGCTAGATCTGAATGCAACTTAAAAACTTTACCAGATTGAGCATCTACAAATATATAACCTGCTTTAGTTAAACATGCATCTGTATGTTTAGCTAGTCCTGCATACCCTTCTTCTGTAGGTAATACTTCTAAAGGAGGTGATCTAAAGATATCGCCACTTCCTACAAAAACAGCGCTGGCAGATGTTTCTAATGTTTCTTTACCTATTGTTTTAAAAATACCATCAGTATGATGAATAAGTAATTCTCCTGAATAAGATTCTATATTTTGAATAGGACCTTTTTTAAATGCGTTATCATAATAATCTGCTATAGCAAATTGTTTCCATTTTATAGAATTTGAATCATAATTCTGTTTAGCGCTTCTAATAATCCTATTAGGAAAATTAAATACAGGATCAGTTAAAGAAGATGTAAAAGCAGATTTATAATCATTTTTACGATATGCATGCCCTGGTATCTTATTAATATTTATTATTTCTGGAGCACCTCCATAGCTAGCTCCACCAGAATAAGTATTATTATAATTTTGTTCAGTAGCAGTAGTAAACATAGTTGGATCTGTTAAATCCTCATAGCCTTGCAGCGCATAACTCCATGTCCAATATCCGTGAGGTTTAACGTACAAATCTTTTAAATCAGTAGTATTGTGATATTCTTGACCTACTGTAAGAAATTCATTATCCAAACTACTTCCTGCATTTCTATATCGGATTTCTCTAAATCTTACAGGGTGCACTACAGCATCACCTCCCCAAGAAACTCTAGACATAGATGTAATATCTAAGTCTTGTTCAATAAAACTACAAGCGCAAAGAACTAAATTATCTATATCTCTATACCAATTTGAAGGAACTTGAGACAGTTGCGCAAAAGACATATCACTTACTTCAGTATAATATCCAGTGTCATATTGAGTTTGACCTGTACCAAATTTTAATAGTGACCCTTCAGAACCAGTTCCTCGAACTTCATTAGTTACTCCAATAGAAGCCCTAAATTTATTCCAACTTATGTCTGTATTTTTTGGCAAGATGAGTTTATTAGCTCTGTTGTCATTATTAAATACTAAACCAGTACTATTTCCTGGCAAATATTCAAACTCATCAATATCGAGTTCTAATCCACCACCAGCTTCAGCTACTGGATTATAATATTCACTTGGAATGTTTGTATTGTTTTTACCATAGACTACTTTTAAACTAGCAGTTTGTAAAGAAGGTTTATTTGCATTTAAATAAATGTCATAACAACTAAATTCAAGATCATCTAAATCTAATACTACGTTTCCGGCGTGAGGAAATTGATACAACATAGGAATATATCCTAACACGTCTCTAGTATTAGCAGTAGGTTTAGCATAAAATAAAGAATAGCCTTGAATTAAATCTTTAACATCCTCAGGAATATTAACATTAGTTGCTACAACTCCAATATTAGTAGGAGCCCACATATTAGAATCATGATAATCTGTTCCCTTGCCTTCGTTATAAGTATCCGAATTTCCCCATACATCTGCTATTAAATCAGGCTCAGGTATAACGTGCACATAAGTATCAGGGCTAACAGAAGTTTGTTTAGATCCGCATTGAAAATGAAATTTTTCTGGATCAGTATTTTGACCAAGAGGTAATTCCGGCCATCCAGTAATTGGATCTAATGCAACTATAGTTGGGTCAAATTCACTAGTTCCTGCTGGAATATGATACGCCTGTGTCCAAGTTCCATCTTGTAATAAAAAAGCAATATAAAAAGCGTAACTGCATCCCGGCATAAAACCCATACTCATTCCGTAATGGTCTTTATGCGCAGGAATAACAGGATCATCTAAAGTACCTATATTAAAATTATTATACTGAGCTCCCCAATTTTTTGACCGCGGGGTAAAATAATTTTCTGAGTATTTGTGTCTGTTAGTAGACCATATACTAGCGTTTAAAATTATATCATTAGCAATACTCTGACCATCAAAATTATCATTTCTAGTTAGATTTGCTAAATACAATCTATCATCTACACTGCTTAATGTTTCTGCAGAAGTGTACCAACCAGCCGGAACAGTAAGCTGATCTGTTGCAATATTGCCTGTTAAATAATTACCATTCCAAATAAATTCAGCTTCAGTAGTAGGCTGTCTTCCAACATAATATGAATTTAAAGTTTCATTTTTATTTTGTATAACGTATATCCGATAAAAACTGTAATTAGTATCTAAATTCTCAAACTCTAATCCTATTTGAGTTTCCACTATTTTATCAGATAATCCTGCTCCTACTTTAAAAGCGCCATAACTAGGACTAAAAGTTGTTAAATTATTTAAATCAATTTCATAAGCAATGAAAAAAGTATACGTACCATTTTCAATAAAACCACTTGTGTTGTCTGCTATTGGAAGAGCTCTGGCATTTGGAAATATAGCTGTAGGAAACAAGTCATAAATAACTATAGAAGTCGCATCTATATTTGTATAAACTGGTTTGTTAACTCCATCTGTCCATACAGCTATTACTTGTCCTCTAGCATCTTCATATGCTACGCCTTTAATTGGGTTAGCAGGAGTCCAATTAAAATCAGCACTGCTATATATGATAGAATACTCATTGTTCTCTATTAAATATAAATCATTAGTACTATCTGTTATATTTTGAAATATAAACAATTGCCGGTCTTGGGGTAAATCAATCGTACCACATAACTCTCGTTCATCGAACTGCGCACTTGAGCCCAAAGTATCGTTGCCAGTAGTGTCTTCTGCACTTGCAACAAGACCAGATACACCTTCTGTTCTTACACTTAATGTAGTATGGTCTAGAATAATGTTTCTAGCCCTTCTATAAGTATCTTGAGGTTGATCGATGTGCGCACGATCTCGATTCATACCACCATAAAACTTCATCGATCTAGTCTTTCTTGTGTTTCATTCCCAATAAAGAAATCGGAGTGCCGGTTCAGCATTGGCACCATTCGGACAAACATGTTTTTCATTGTTTCCATTTTGTCTAGGTTGGGATAAGCTAGATCGTTTTGGGCAGCTATGCAATAATGCCCCCAGTTCTGATCTGCAATTCCCCAATCGAATACAGGATGGACATAACCGCCCAGCATCATTTGTCGTATGATGTACCATTCTAATGCTTGTTTTGCGTAAATATTATCTGGTACAAGTGGAAACCCATCGTCATCTGTAGGGTATGCCGTGTAATGCAGCTTTATAGTACCGTCTTCAAAGCTAGTTACAATGTAACCATTATTTATTAAATAATATTCATTTGAGACACGTCTATTTTTAGTATACTTTAAAGTAAATGCAGGAGAGCTTGGATCATCTGTAGGATTAGATTCTGCTACTGCTGCAGTATATACTTGAGAATTAGAAGGAGTGGAAGCTGTAGTACGAGTATCTGCATTATACCCAGAAATGTCAGTCCCATACACAAGACCAACGCCTTCATATTCGATTTGCAATAATTGATAAAGGTCACAAGGTATTTCAGTTTTGTGGTTAGCTATCGTAAGTTCTTTTGACTTGTGGTCAAATATTCCATGATATCCAATATAGTCTAATGCTTCTCCTATCCATTCTAACGCATCGCTAGTCCAAGATGAACTATTAGGCTTTAAGTCTCTGTAGACTTTAGCTATAATTTCTTTAGAAGATACGTTACGATAATTCATGTTTTATAATTTGTAGATGCAAATGGATCAATTTTTAATTTGTCTATAAGCTGTCTTTTTAATCCTCTTTTCCCTCCAGTAGGAACAAACTTATATACTGATTTATTTTTTACTTGAGCCTTTCTTTTTTCCCAGTTCCAGCGATAATAATAGTTGTCTGTATAATAAACAAATCCTTCTTTCTTACCTAGTTCTTTCCATAATGCTTGTGTTTCATTCCAATTAATGACCTTGCTAGACGGAGTTCTTTTTATTTTTTTTATAAAAATGTAACCTAGTCTGTGACCCATATTGAAATAAGATCCGTTTAAAATTTTAACTGCAAGCTTCTTATTAAATTGCTCTAGTATAGTTCTATATAAAGGATATGTTATATCTGTATCTACATTCTTTGCTTTATAAGCTTTGTACATATTTTTTGCACCTAGCCTATCTTCATATAATTTCAACTTTATCATTATCTTGGAGTGTATCCGCTTGAAGTTGTTGCAAAATTGCTTCAGTTACTCGTTGTATCATGTCCATAGTAATTGGATATTCTGAATCATGATCTAAACAACTTAAACCTGGTACTCCTTCTTCTCCTCCTGTAGCAGGGCTTTCGCATGCCATACGCACTTCTACACACATTGGAGCTCCTTCTGTAATATATAAATAACTATCTTTAAAAAAATACTTTGGATGTCCTCCTGTCCACTTACTAGAAAGAGCATATATCAATTGTTCCGAAGTGACATATTGATAGCTTTGTCCGCCCCCTACTGCTCCTACATATATAAATCCTGCTTGTCCTTTTAAATTAATAGGGTTGCAAAGCATTTGAGTGCTTTTTAAAATTTTACAAGGCAAGTTTACCCCGCAAGCATTAACAGCGTCTACCCATTCTAACTCTACTGTAGTTGTTTGAATAAATGCATCTGGAATGTTAAAAGATCCTGCAGCATCTCTACGCAGCATTAAAGCTCGATAATATTCTATTTGAAATTTAATCCTATTAATAAATACAGGGTCAGTATTTTTATCAACTGCTCCTGCAATATTGTATGCGATTTGATTAAGAGTTGCCATTAGTTCGTAAGTCTTGTATTTTTTCAACTGTGCGACCGCCAAAGTACGCGCCAAAAGCAAGTAGTGCTAAAGATTGAATTAATTCTACATACACTAAAGGAACGTCAAACTGCCAAGAATTCCACCCGTCTAAAAATGTAAATAAAAAAATAGTTGCTAATAAACTTAAAAGACTAATAGGTCGAACTAGCTTTGTTAAACGTTCAGAAGTAGTGTTATCACTTGCCCATCGTTGAGTTGTATTTTTTTCTACATCCATTTTATATTTTAGAATCATTGCTTCTAATTCATACTGCTTCTGCTCTGTAAGAATTTTAGCTCCTAAAATATCTTGAGCTACTGTTGCTACTGCTCCTCCTCCTGGAATCGCAGATAGAGCAAGGCTTGCAAAATCTCCTAAATATTTTTTATTTTCGTTAAACCATTTAACAATTTTCCTTTCAGTCCATTCTTTGGTTTCGTCTATTGTATTATTGGTCATTGTTTTTTGTAGAATATACAGACATACGTTGCGAAGGAGCTGTAGGGGTTTTTACATCAATTGTTAGTTTAACTGTGTTAGGGTCTAAAGGATGCTCTTGCAGCATTACATTAAACTCTTGTACTTCATATTTATTACTATCTACTTCAATTACTCCACTTGTAAAATTTATAGAAAAAGGGCTGTCAAAATCTTTAGGAAACGTGGTAAACAAATCAGGATCATGAGACAAAGTAGTTTCAGATAATGTTATACCTGTACCACATCCTATTAAAAATAAAGAAGACGCTATTAATATATTTTTATTCATGATAATAATAATCAATTTTCTTAGTTTGTACATGCGATGACACAGAATCTCCTGTCATATCAAATACAGATACATCTACAGATTGTAATTCAGGGCAAGGAATTAAACCTATTAATGTAAATGCTGTGCAAAAACTTATTAAAAATTCACGAAACATTTTCAGATTCATTTTTAATAACTTCTTTTTTTGCTTTTTTAAATAATTTAACAGTAAAGTTCATCAGCGTAACAGCTCCTTTACGATCTCCAAAATCATAAAATACATCGTAAACTGTAACTCGGCCAAGTCTTAGTTTACACTGGTATTTATCTGATTGTTTGTTTGGGTTTTTCCACCCGTTTATAATATTCATTATTCAATTAATTGAGTTATAATTTTTATCCAGACACCTAATTTATTTATGTCTGAAAATAATAATGCTAAAACTAATCCAGCAATTCTTGCTATTACTACACTAATTTTTTTATTACTAGAAGTGGTAGGTGCTGTATCAACTGTTAATAAAATGTAAGCTTTTTTGGACTCAGGTCCTAACCAATATTTATAAACTTTAGCATCCATAATTAATCTTAATTAGGTTTTATACCGTATTCTCCCTCGGTAAGAGTGTAAGTCTTAGTTCCTCCAGTCTCTTCACAGAGATAAGTCATGCTAAAAGATTCTCCTGCAAGAATTTCTAGAGTTTCATAAGTAGCTCTGTAAGTGCCATCTTCTTGCAAACACTCGTCAAAACTTTGTTCAATAAAGCTAAAAGACATGTTGGGACAGCGTGTATCTACCCAAGTAGCTTTTAAATCTTCAGAAGATTCTATAGTGTGTGTCCTTGTAGCCATTACGTCGCTGCTGTTGCTATTGTAAGCGTTTCTCCTAATGTTTGATTTTGCTCTTTAAACGATAAGTGAATCCAATTAATGCCTACAGAAATATCAGTACCGTCAAAGAAATCAGGCATTGACACCCAGGTATTATCTGAAGGTGCAGATTTATTACTTGTATTACCCATAAAAGAATTTGCCAGTATGGTCTGCGCCCAATTTGCATACCACGCCCCATTCTTTTTAGCAAAGAGCATTTGTTTCCCTGAGTTAAAACTTGATTCGTGAGCTATTAATTCTTCATAATCAGAGTCAGTCCCACACTGCCCGTAAGTTCTGTCAGATGTCGCAGGTCCAATATTGTAGTAACTAGATTGCCGCCTTGAGCCATAAAGAGTTCCATCTGTTTTTCTGCAAAAACCTTGTAATCTAGCTTTTGCATAAGGCACATCCCAGTCAGTGTCAGTGCCTACTTGTATTGGATACAAATAATCTGTAGTGGTACCCTGACCTAGGTGTCCTTCATTGGCATCACCCCAAGCAAACAGCTTTCCGCTTTTTGTAACGACCATAGAAGCGCCATAACCAACGCTAATCTCTTCTATTGTTTCAGTCCAATCAGTTGTAGCGTCTGATTTAACTCTAGTCCAAGGCTTTGTGCTGCCACTAGTAGTGCCTACACCCGTCTTTCCAAAATAATTGGATCCGCAAGAATATAAATACTCAGACCCAGTGCCGCCTTTAATCGCTAAACAGGAGTAAGGAAACCCAGGAAAGGCATCAATGTCTATCCAGTCTGTATCGCTCCCATACTGCAACCATCCATTAGAAGCTGAAATAGTGCTTTGACCTGTGTCACCACTAGCAGCGTATTGACCAATATAACCACACCACCACAGTGTTCCGTCAGTTTTAATAGCCCAGCAACCATTATCGTGGGGGGCAAATTTACTAACGCTACTCAACGAGAGTCCAAACTCATGAGCAGGAACTGTAGTCGTAACTCTACCCATATTGCTATTGTTCGTGTAACCAGACGAATACAGGTTATTAGAACTATCTAAAGCAAAAGTGTGGTAGTTGCCATCTTTCAGTCTAACTATATCTGTTTTAGTCGAAAGTTGTACGGAGTATAAACTGACTGCACTAGCTAAAAAAATCTCTTGAGCGTCTGGAAGCCTTGTGTTAAAGCCACCTGCTTCGTAATATAGAAGCCCAGTTGTAGCTTCAGGAGGGGCTCCTCCTCCACTTGAAGTTACCGTTTGTCCATTTATACTTACAATATCTGCCACGTCTATATTATTATAACTTGTTATATCTGGCATAATTACACTTGAATAAAGTCTTGTGATGGATCAAAAAAGATTTGACCACTTACGCCATTGATTACATAGCCACAGATTCTAATAATTGAATTAGCAGCAGGGGTAGCAGGAATAGAATCCATCATTCTACCATTTCCAGATTGAAGTGAACTTACGTACAATATGTTGCTCGTAGTAAAAGCTGTCATACTGGAAGACGTAAACGTTCCTCTAGTTAACATCTTAGTAGTAGAGCTTTCAATAGCAATACCTAACATTCCAGATGATGTACTCACAGAGGTAGCATAAGCTTCTTCCCAAGCTCCAGATCTCCAAACATATAATTTTCCTTGCGTAAAATTACCTCCGCCACTTAACGCACCAAACGTGACTACATCGCCTGACCAATCATTGTTAGAAACTCCTACCGCTAAAGTTCTTTGATTGCTACTACCGCCTGATTGGGCAACCCAGTCATAATCCGAACCTGTCCAACTTAAAACCTCATTAGTGCCAGCAGTACCTGTGTTTAGATGAGTGTCTACGTCTGAATCTGTATATGCAGCCGGGATAACCGGCTTATTTAAAATTTCAGCATCTCCTGATGTTGCATTCCAATCTGCGTTCACATTGACTTCTGCACCCGGGTCAATACCTACTAGCTTAGCAATATCTGCAGCTGTAGTAAACTTATGAGCTGTAGCTGTATCATCTATGTCATCTGCATTTAAAACTACAGTTCCAGATTGAGTATTAACACTTTGAACTGGAGCCTGAGTGGATGTGATATAATTAGCGTCATTAGTTAATGAACTAATATTGTCTAATGGCTGAAGTGCAGAACCTAAAGTAATACGCTCAGCACTTGTAATAATCGCACCACTACCAGCGCTTGTCACATCGCTGTGAGTAGTTACAGAACCGGTAGCACTTACTTTGGCGGTGTTGGTAGATACTGACGGAGTATTAGCTACCGCAGAATTAAAGTTTGTATCTGTAGCAATTCCATTTGTATTACCCAACCAAAACTCACCGTTTGCAATATTGGGAACATCGTTAGTACGACCTGCACCCATAACAATAACAGAACCGCTTGTAGCGTGAGACTTTTTTACAAGAGCTACTTTTTGTACTTTAGTTGTAGCACCAGTTGGTCTTGTGTTTACTACTGCACCTGGAGTAGAGTCAACATATAAAGAGTCTCCTGCAGCAAAGGATGTGGTGTTTAAATTAAAAATAGATCCAGATACAACTGCAAACCCTTCATTGCCCGCTGTAATATCATCTTCTAATAAACCTATAGCAGGGTATGTTCCTGTTCCGTTATTGTCAGCTAACTCTATTTCTGGCTTTCCACTTGCTGCAGTACCGCTTACATAAACAGCATCTCCTTTATTAAAGTCTGTAGTTGTAGCGTTTTTAACTTCGACTCGAACTACTCCTCCTCCCGCACCTGGAACCCAATTTAACCCGTTCCATTTTAAAACTTCACCGTCGGCGGGTACAGCTGTTGATGTATCTACATCATTTAGCTCATCAATACTATCTGTCTTTTTTACAACCTGTCCATCAAGAGTAGTAATTGCAGATGCATTTGTAGAAATGTTACTAGCATTGGTAGCAATATCAGCATCGTTTCCTGAAATGTCAGCTGCATTAGTAGCAATACCTGATGCGTTTGTAGCAATATCTGTAGTGTTTGTACTAATATCCCCTGCGTTTGTGCTTATATCTGTTGTGTTAGTTGCTACTGATCCTTGAAGATTAGATATGTCAGTATCATTACTTTGGATGCTACTTAAGTTAGTAGCGATATCAGCCGTGTTAGTACTAATATCGGCAGCATTTGCAGCAATGTCACTAGTATTGCTACTAATAGCAGTAGTATTAATGCCAATCGTAGATGTGTTTGCATTAATTGCTTGAGTTAGAGTGTTATCTGCATTAGTGCGGTCCGTTACCTCTTGGGCTAAATCTGCAATAACTTGGGTTAAATCAGCATTGGTAACTTCAGTCCAGTTAGCAGCATTAGTCCAATCTGGATCTCCAAGGTTTGCTAAAGTATAGAAATAAATTTGAGTTCCTACTACAGCTAAAAAGTTGGTATTACGAAAGTTTAAACCTAAATCATCTCGGTTTATAGTGCCACCATTAATCGCATCAAAAAATCCAATACCACTAATATGGTTGTCTCCAGCAGAAACAATAGGATCACTAGCTGCAGCATTTTTAATCAATGCAGGCAGTCCGACAAATACATGATTAGTGTTACTCATCGTTTAGGTCATCGTTAATCCAGCCCAGGCTTTTAGCTTCCTCCTCGGTAAGCTTTAAAGAATGGCTAGGTATGCAATCGTTAAGGCTAATAGTCAGCCCTTTGTTGCTGTTTATGTAGTTTACAAAAAATGCTTGCTCTTGTACTGATAGCTCTGGCAGTAAAGCAATTAGATCATCTGGTTCGCACAGAGGATGCACGTTGAAAGTCAACTCTGTATCAGCTATGCATGCCCACTGTTTAGTCTCAGGGTGCTCAGTAGTAGCTAGGAGCATCGTAGTAATGCGCCCAGGTTCGTGAAGGTGCTTGGGTAGCTTCAGGTTGTACAGCTCGCGGCTGATGCCTTTGGCGCGTTGCTCGCTGTTAAGGTTCAAGCGCGCGGTGACGGGGAGGTAGACGGTTGCCATTAGTAAATGCTGTAATATGTATTGGTGTCGTCAGCCAAATCGCCGATGGTTATGCTGTTGACAGGCCATAGAATGCACTCGTTCAAGTTGAACTGCGCAAAATTGTTTCCGCTGTCTTGACCTATGCGAATGCGGTCAATAGTTGTCACCGCTTCAGTTAAACCGCTGGCGCTTGTACCGGCAGCGCCGTCAAAGTCACCGTTTAAAGTATCGTTTTGCCAATTCCATAAACCAACGACTAAATTTTTGACGCCTGTGCTTGGTGCATTAACGGGTACAAAACTCCCTGTACTGCTTCGGCCATTGATACGGGTTTGGTTAGTGGAGGTCGCGTAAAAGATTTGGTTGCCAGCAGCTTGGTCAGCGCGCACATTCAACATTGTTTCGGTACCCGTGCCTGTCGCCGCATTAACAAATGAGACAGTCATGCCATTAGAAGCAGAAATACTTAAGCTCGATAATTCGAATCTATCGTTCGAGCCGTCGAACTGAAGCGCTGGCTTTCCGTTCTCGGTAACCACCGTCGTCCCGTTGTATATCTGCGGTTGGCTTGTGTCGGTAGCTTGGTCCGCGTGGTTGCCATTCGTTGACTGGTCCCACCAGCGGGTTACGTATCCGTTTGCGGTCTGACAGAAGTCCGATATGGCTGTGGTATCGAGGTCTCCATTGGCGTCGAAGCCGATGTTTATCTCCTCGTCGTCAGAGTCACGGCGGATCCTCATAGCAATGACCGCCTTATCTGATAGCTGTCTTACGGAGTACGCCGCCGCTGCTCCTGTGTAGTCTGCAAGGAGTCCGCTTGTTGGTGCGTCGGTGGGTTGGTAGATGAGGTAGTCGGAGTTGATGTTCTCCTCGATGCCGGTGCGGTTGCTGGATTCGTCATCGTCCCAATAAATAAGCTCCTGCGCCTTCATTGCTTGCAGCACATCCTCTGCGGGACGCGCCAAAACGCCAATCCCAAACCTATTCGTGGGGGTTATTGATGGACTACAAACCGAAGAGGTACTCCAACCTGAAGTGTTGAGGTCAATAGTTTGCGATGCGCCATCTTGGTAAAAACTAAACCCAGAAGCCAACCAGTTTTCAAATTCTAATACTTGAGTGTCGGCCGCGCGGCGATACGTTGTACTGCCCAAGCGATGGTTGAAAGTTGGCGAACTTTGAAAGTTTGCCCAGCTCCAAGCGACAAACTCACCGCTTAACAATCCCGTGGAGGCGTTTGAAAGAACGTATTCACTATTATTTGTGCTGTGTCCAAAAGACCAAATCGTCCCCGCGCTGTTAGCAGCAGCGGCAGATGGTGTGCTATAAACGCGGGAGTGCGATAGGTTGGTAATGCTGCTTCCGTCCCATGTGCTACTTAGCAGGTAATGGCTGGTTCCGTTAAAATCCACAGCAGGCTTCCCGTTCTCGGTAATGACCGCAGTACCGTTGTAAATCTGTGGCTGGCTGC
>Ga0115570_10002866_pt1 | contig 12970 bp, 10 predicted proteins | sample COGITO_mtgs_1205_3_FD_87294 | JGI IMG/M metagenome (GOLD analysis project Ga0115570, IMG submission 87294) | Pelagic marine microbial communities from North Sea - COGITO_mtgs_120524 | ecosystem: Environmental > Aquatic > Marine > Epipelagic | place: Germany:Helgoland, sampling site Kabeltonne... | reverse complement strand
CTAAGACTACCATCATGGGGCAGATGGAGACTATATCCAAAGAATTTAAGGACGGGTCGGGTAACCCCGTGATACCCCCGTGGGCGCAGGCCCAACACCGCAGCGCAATGCGGTCAATCGCATTTAAGGGTATGACGGGCAGTGCAGCCATTGCGGCTAGTTCTAATGCTATCATGGAGGCCACCCTACCGATTGCGGAGAGTGAGGCAAAGTTCTTTCAGACACTCACTACTAAGAACCTAGACAACCGTCAGGCTTCTATCATCAATAAGGCAAAGACCCTAGCCAGCTACGACCTAGCCAACCTAGAGGAGAGATCCGCTGCCGCTGTTCAGAATGCTAAGGCGTTCTTGCAGATGGATATGGAGAACCTAGATCACGAGCAGGAGGCCGAGGTCATAAACACGCAGGAGCGTGTGGACGCTATGTTTACTGACGTAGCCGCAGAGAATGTGGCACGTAGGTTTAACATAGAGAGTGAAATAAGTAACCGACAATTCTACGAGAAGATGGACTACGAGGCTCAGGTATACAATGCCAGTGCCATTATGGCTACCCGTGAAGCTAATGCGGGTAGGCTGGATACTGCCTCACAGTTCAACATTAATAGAACATTTGAGCGGGATAAGTTTGAGGCCGAGATGGCACGGTATATCGACGAGAGCAATGTTAACTGGCGCCGTGAGGTATACAAGACAAATACGGTAATGCAGTTTGAGGCGGCCCAACAGGACGTAAGTAATGCCCTCGGCCTGACTACTGAGGGAATGAATAAGCTGTGGAACCGTGTGGACATGCAGCTAGACTACATATGGAAGTCCGCCGAGGCCGACGAGCAGCGGGACTACGATCTAATGATGGCAGAGATGACCGCAGACTCAAATGCCAAGGGAGCCAAGAAGTCGGCTATGGGATCAGTAGTGGGTTCCGTTTTGGGGGGCCTATTCTCCGATGAAAAACTCAAGGACAACATTAAGTTTGATGTCACACTAAGTAGTGGGGTTAATATGTATACGTGGGATTGGAATGAGGCCGCTAAGAAGTTGGGAGCGGACACGCTACCTAACTTTGGTGTCATTGCTCAGGAGATACAGAAGACACACCCCGCCGCTGTCCACATGAGCGCCGAGGGTTACCTCAAGGTTAATTACGGGAAGATAGATTAATGGATTTTGTTGAGGCAGTTAGGGTATCCGCTAAGAAGTACCTAGAGGGGCGTCTTGAGATGCCTAACACCGAGGGACTAGACGGTGACAAACCTATGTTCACGCTAGAGTTCTTTGATGACTTAGAGGAAAAATTACTCAAGGACCCAATAAAGGATGAGGAGTTACTAGATGAAGATTAATCCAAAACCCTCCCTTAAAGGCCCCATTAATGGAGAGAACTTTACGTCGGACACACGGAACTATCCGTGGCATAGGCCGCCAGAAAACACTGGCCTGAATGAGGCCATCGACAGATCTATGAAGGATATGGAGGAAGAAAAGGAACAACAGATCCTATACTCCCTGCTAGACCTTGAGATGCCCGTTAAGAACATCGTGTCTAACTTCTTACAGCGCAAGATAATACGTGGGATAATTCCCATCGACCTCGCCGTACTTATGGCGGGTCCCATAGCGAGGTATATAGAGATACTGGCTAAGGACAACGGCTTCACCCCTGACATGGATATGGAAAGCACCGACGCACCTATTACGTCTACGTCGCTACGTCTACGCATGGGTTCCGACGAGGAAGTTAAAGAAGACCTTGGTGTGAATGACGATGAAGCCCTGACAGACGATATAAGCCCCGCTGAGGGCATGGAAGAGTCTCCCGAGGGGGTAGGTGGCCTAATGGCTCCTATAGCCTCTGAGGGGCCTCCTGTGGCCTCTGCGGAGGAGCAGGCGTCAATGCTAGGCGAGACAGAACCGGAGGGTGGGATGATGTCCAACCCTAATCAGGAGGAATTGATGGTATGAGTTGGAGAAATGGCGGCAGCTTAAAGAGTGCAGATAGCTTTGCTACAGGGTTTGCTGCGGGTTTTGTCCCCGCCTATCAGTCCAGCCTAGACCATAAGCGTGATAAAGAGAAGATGGCGATGCAGGAGGAGAAGGACATGCGCCTGCTCCAAGAGCGTGAGCGTTTGGCCCGCCAGAGGAAGGGAATGGGCCGTGCGGGAGGATTAAGTAGTCAAGACAAGAAAGACGCTAAGAAGGTAGCCTCGTCGTGGAGTAAGGCGTGGTCAATAGTTAGGTCTCACGGCATCCACGCCTCCCAAGAGAACCTAGACTTTATATTTAATAGAATACATGGGAGCGACGGAGACGGGTCTCAGGCGATAACGGCGTTGCGTAGCGACATTGAAAACATGGCTATAACCTTTCCTACTACCGGGAATTTACTGCCTGATCCAGATCATCACGTCCCTGACCAAGGTGGCGACCCCGTAAGTACGAATGCTCCGATAAAGGTTTCGCCTGAAGAAGATAACGGGAACCTAGCTACCCCCGTACCTTTTGATAATAGTAGTGACAGCGGCGGGGGCGGAGCCATAGGAGAGACAGCGGCAATACTTAGTGATGTTAAGCCCATTGATGAACCAAAACTGGAGGGCGGTCCTCCAGAGGTTGTGGCCCAAAGAGAAAGAGACGCCATAGACCCCGCAAGAGAAATAGACGAAAGCAATGGCCTACAGGTGGCGTCGTTGGGCAACAGTGCCATGCTTGAGGTGGCCTTGGGAGAAGACCCAGAGAAAAACATAGTCGCTACGGCAGACGCTATTAATGCTAGTGTTACTAATGAGTCTGATGAGTCACCGTATTACGGGACAGACTTAAATACGATATTTGGTCTTACTGACCAAGAGGACCCTAATTATATTCCCCTGACTAATATGGCGCAGGCTAGGGTGCTATCGCAAATTACCATGTTCCCCCATGTGGAGCAAATAAATCAGATAAAGGATATAAGCGCAGTAGAGCGTAACTTGGCGGCCTTGGGAACACGTACCGACGAGGCCGCTATAGAGATGCGTCAGAAGTTAATACGGCTTAGAAGAACCTATGCAGCCAACGGCCTACCCAAACCGCTTGAGATGACCCGTGAGCAGGCAGTGCGGTTTGCTGAGGGTGGGTATCAGGAGTATATAAATAAGGTGCCGCCTGATGTGCTACAACGTGCGGTAGAGCAGGCTACTAAGGTAGCTAAAATGCCCACGGAAGCTCTGGCCTACCCCGCTACGTTGCAGGAGCAGCAGTTGATGATGACTAACGCTCAAAAGGGGATGTATGGCCCACCCGAAATGTGGCCTGACGGCTGGATGTCGGGTTTAGCCGAAGTGATGCAGAAAACTAAATTGCAGGAGACGTTTGGCCCCACACTAAATATAAAAACCCTAAATGAAATGTCTATACCTGAACTAGAGCATCTAAATGCCACCATTATTAAAAGTGGATTTACTGACGGAGTGCCTCACCCGCTAGTGCAGGACACTCTTACATTTATGAGGGCCGTAAAGGAGAAAAATGAGTATTCAGGTCTTACGTCCGGTGTAAAAACTTCCGCAGATACCACGGTAATAATGAATAGGCTAGATACTGAAAATGCCATGGCACTGTCTAAGGGCCTCCCACTACCTCACGACGATAATACACTGGCGGCTGTAGCCGCCTTGCATGACTCTCTGCTAGGACAAGAAGAACACGCCAGAGCCGAACGGTATTCTCCGCAGAGTGTTGGGACTTTGCGTAAGGCCGTAGTTCTGGTTAAAAACAAAAGAACAGGAGAGATGGAACCCGTACTTCGTAATGTTAAACAGGGTACGACGATGTCAGAGTGGGAACCCCTACCGAATGCAGATTGGTCCGCAGATAACTATGTGGCGTGGGCCGACACTGAAGCCCTTAAAGCGTTGGACAACTGGAACAACGACGTGCAGATCGAGCGTAGGGAATTAAGAGGCAAACAGGCAGTTTTACGCAATACTCTGCAAACAGTTGACCGCATGAGTCAAATAGTTGATGAAACAGGAGGTTCCGTACTACAGGCGGGCGCCGCAGTAGCCCAAGCGGCAAATACGCTGGCCTTTGGTGGCGCATCAATAGCAGATGTAGTTGGGGAGTGGTTTAGTGCCAACCCAAGTGCCACAGAGATAACCGAGGCACAGCTAAACGCCGCCATGTCCCAGTACAATCGGGGATTTCAGGGCAATTATACAGATTGGGTCAGGGATAGCCTACCTACAAGAGAACTGGGTGCGCAGAGGGCTAGATTTGAGGGCCTAGCCATACTGGCTACGTTCAGGTTGGGTGCGGCTAATGACCAGACGGGTCAGGCCATGTCAAATAAAGACTTTGAGCGGCTATCTTCGGTATTAACTGGGACACAGACCGTACAAGACTTCGAGCAGAAAATGCACGACTTCGTAAATCCTCTAATTCAGGAGGAGAGGGCGTTACAGGGAGATCTGGACTACAAGCGAGAGGGCTTTACTTCAAGCAATGGCTTCGTCCCAGAGAGAAAGGTGCGGCCTATGGCTGAAACCCTTGAGGGTTCCGACATGGCCCGTGGGGCATATGATCGCTACTCAGAGGCCTTCCAGTATGAGAACCCCGGGTCCTCTGAATATACGGAGGAAGTCTATAATAAGGTATATAACGCCGATGAAAAGGATCAGATAGGTATATGGAGGGAGTCTGTGTATGAGCAGTTCACAAAACTAATCGCAAGGCCCGACACTACTGAAGAAGACCTTAAGGAATCAGTAGCGGCGTATGCGACAGTTATTAAGGGCTTAGATCCCTCGCAACTCTATGGCTACCTTAAGGGGAGATATGATGAGGAGGCGTCGGGACAATGAATGAGGCTGAACTGAAGGAAAATGGAATGTGGGTAGAGCCACCCACGTTAGATGATTTAGCTAAGACGGTAGAAACCCAAGAAGTGTCAGAGGAGCCTGAACACCTCCCTAATCAAATCCAGAGTACCGAGGACGACACGGTAGATCCCTCTGACGAATATTTGTCGGGCATGACCCCCGAGCAGCTACAGACTTTTAATGCCATGCCCGAAAAGGCACAGGAGACGCACCGCCGTCTAAACCTTAATGTAATAGCCTCTCCAGAGGCCCGAGCAAAAACTGATAACATACGCCCCGAGCCGGGCAAGAACATACAAAACACACAGGGTTCTTCGCAACTTTCATGGCAGAGCCTGTATGGCGGAGAGCAGGTAGATGCTCCGAGGCCTACGGCATATCCCGTTCTTGATTTTGCTGCCGACATGGCAGACACAGTTGGCTTTGAGGAAACCGCAATCCAGAGGGGACGAGATAAGCGAGATGCGAGGGAGGGCGCATGGTTTGATGAGGCCATGAAAATATACGACGATATTCCCGGGCATTATAGGACCGTTGGGATAGGTCCCCTACAGAACGGCATAAAAATACACATGAGGCAGGTACGAGACCCCGAAACGGGTAAGGGGATGATAGGCGAGGACGGCAGACCCGTAATGGAGGCTATCGAAGTACCCAAGCCTAACACACCCGCAGGGGCTAGGCTGGTAAAGAACGTATTTAATAATATATATGGTAACGTCAGGGGCCTCATCGAAGAGGGTAAGTTATCTGGGATGTCTGATGCGGTACTTAATACTCCCTCAATAGATTCGTCTCCGGGAGAACGCATTATTGACGAAATCATCACCTTCGGCCTTCCCGCTGTAGGTGCGACTAAGGGAGTTAGCGCAGGATTCAAAGCTCTAGGCATTGGTCAGGGGGCGCAGGCAGGTCACAAGGCTTGGCTTGCAAGACTTGCCAAGTATAGTGCCATTGCCGCTGCTACAGCGGGGACGGATACTCTTATGAGTGAGGCGGGTACGGACGGCTTTTTTATTAGTGACAAACTGGTAGAGAGTACGTTTAAGGAGGTGGGGTACGAAATTAGCCCTGAAAGTGCAAAGGATACGGCACTGTTCCTAGACGCCCTAGTTTGGACAGGCGGTGCAGATACATTACTTAAGGTACTTAAGCCTGTCTTTGGGTTTTTTGGTACAAAAGGTAAGGCGCTAAGACGGCTTGCTAGTGATCCGTATACTGTTAAGCAGGCAGAAAACGCTACTGTCCTACAGGTCATGCTTGCCCTAGATCCTACTATTGGAACTGCATCTCCTAGAATGGCCCGTGAGAAAATGAAGGCCATGGCGAGAATGTTTAACGACAATGCCATCCTTGATTTGTCGATAGGCGACGTTACGGGTCAGGTGCAGAGAGACGGGGCTACCACAGTCCTAGCGGGCGCACGGGCCTACGTAATAGAAACCATGAAGAGTCCAGAGGGTCTTGAGTACGGTAGTGACGCCTTTAATCAGTGGGTAGATTCAGAGGCCGCTAGGATGGGGCTAAGTATGATGTCCTTCTCTAGGGCTATGACCGCTGCTCCAGAAGTCCTTGCCCAGAAGTCGGGGATGGCTGACGGCGTATATGACTTAATACAGAGGGCGGGGCGGCACGAAATACCCGAGGGCATAACGGACTACGAGGCATACTTTCGCCAGCAAATGGATACACTGGTTGCTCCCATGCAGAGTAAACGGGAGGGACGCCGCCAAGAGATAGGCACCTATGAAAACGATATAGGGGTGCTTGAGGATGAGATGTCCACGCTTCTGACCGATAACTCCACGAATATGGAGCTACAGCAAGGATTTAGGCCTGAGCTTCCTAGTACGTTAGTACCGGATTCAAGAGCGGCGGCTAATACTATAAGTAACGCTGGCATGGATAGTTTTAATGCCGACTTGGATAATATATGGCAGTCTTACGGGGCTATCAAAGGCGTAGCCCCTATTGATGCGAGTGGCATACAGTATTGGCTAAAAGAGATCACTAAAAACAACAATCGGCTAGACGCTTCAGGAGAGCAGGGTAAGGCTTTAGTTGCAGACATTAAAAAGGGCTTCAAGCAGAGACCTCTGAGAGACGGCGTAGAGGGAATAAACATTTCAGGCCAAGGAGTAACTTTTGAAACTGCCGAGGAGGCGTTATACCACATAAGTAACGACGTTAAATATGAGGACTTGGTAAAGCTGGCCCGAGACCTAGAGGTTAAGATAAGTTCCGAGCAAAACCCCGAACTTAAGAAGTCTCTGATAGGTCTTAAGAACCACCTACTATCGGCAGACCCACCAAAGTTTTCTGAACAAAACCCGAGAGAGATACTAGTACCCGCAGGACAACTCTGGAACCAACTACAGGCTTCGGGAGGGGCGACTACACGGGATCAACTAGAGGCCGCTAAAAATGCGTACGCTACCTTTAAGTCCAAGTGGGAGTCTACTCCCACCATGCGTATTATCGCTGGTGATATGGCCGATGTACGTAAGGGGAGAAACTACCCACACGTTGACGGACAGCCCAGCGAACACGGGGTTAGTGCGTTGGAGTCCACTTTCGTAGAGACCCTACCCTCTATGGCACAGGACCCTACCCTAAACAGAATTGAGGCCCTAAAGTTTGCCCTAAGAGACATCCCAAGGGAGGATTGGAAAACCGTAACGGCGGTACTGGAAAATACTGTTAAGAGAGACGTGGCCGCTGCGTTGGCCTCGGGTGACCCAAAGCAACTTTCCGCCGCAATGGCTCATATTAATAACAATGCCGCCCTACTAGAATCCATAGGCAGTAATCTTGAGGCCGAGGTGAAGTCCATGATTAAGGAAGTAGAGGGCGGCGTAGAAAGAGTAGGTAACCTGTCGAGGGTAGCGCAGGACAACCTCGCTGGTGCAAAGGAACAATTAAAACAAACAAATGAAGACATCCTAATTAAGTTCCTTGATACAGGCGATTCCGACAATCTAGTGGGCAACCCTGTGTCGGTATTGCAGGGCATACTGTTTGGCGATCAGGCGGGTGACCAGATGAGAAAGCTATACCAGCGAGTGGATAGGCTACCGCAGGCTCAAGCGGAACTTGTGCGGGGCGCATTGAAGGAGCGGGTGTCAGACATACTGACAGACTCCCTCCGAGGGGCCACTGCCGGCGCACTTAGGGACGGTATGCCGCTAGGGGCCACTAAGGGGGGGTGGCTTAAGTCTATTACAGACCACAAGTCTAATGACGTTCTGGGGGCTATGGAGCAGGTTTACGGAGTAGGTAGCGACGAGTATAAGGGATTTGCGGCGTCTCTGAATGCGCTAATACAATCGGAGGCGGTAACTAACTACAGGATGGCTAAGTTTGGAGAGACTGCGGCTAATGTTAAGCTAAACCAAGATATGGAGGAGTCCGTCGGTACGGGTATTCTATTCCTATTTGGTTATATGAACCCCACCGCCGCCGCTGTGCGTAGGCTTACTTCCACTCAGGTAACCCAATCTCAGGATCTAGCTAAACTAGTAGGGCGTGACGTATTGCTGGCCGCTGTGTCTAACCCGCTAGAGTTTGGGCAGATGATTACCCGAATGAGAAAAGCCGAGACACCCTCCGCAAAGAGACTAATAGCACGGACATTTGGCGAGACAGTAAGTCACGGCGTAGGCTATGACATACGCACGTCTACGCCTGAAGAACGTGGATACACGGGGAGTAGATCTAACAATATAGTAGAGACAGTTGCACCCCACCTCCCATAAGAAAAAACCCCGCCAGCGTTAACTGGCGAGGCTTCTCGAAAGGTTCAAGCAGTGACCAAACTGCATGAATATTTATTATAGTATACCGCCCCCACAGTCAATAGGCCGTGGGGGTTTTTTTACGTTAAAGTGAAGACAAAACTAGCGTCGCTAACGGGTATGTTATAGAACTTCTCGCCCCGACCTATGGTACGGTTTGGGACCTCAATAACTGGCGCCCTACGCACGGCCTCTCGGCCTATCACTGCGGCGTGAGTACGGCTGGCATTGAAGATCATAAACTTGGTAGGCCTATCTAGGAACTTAGTCTTGCGGTACGGTACGTGGAGGGTGTCGTAGGTAAACTCTGAACCGTGCCACACCCGCTTAACCTCAACCTCGACGTAGACCCGCTTACCGCCCTTCTCGGCAATAAGATCCACGCCATACTTGTCGGGGTTGTCTCTAATGTCCCACCCCAAGCTGGCCCACCAAGACTTTGCCGTATCCCGTGCGGGGTCATCAAACTTGTCATGGTGGGCCTGCTCAAACTTCTTACGCATAGCGCACCTTTTGCTGCTCAAAGTAGGCCTCGTTGAAGCCCCGATTCCACTCCTTAGCCATTCGGCTGGCGGGGTCGTAGGGGCAGTCTAGGGCGCAGTCAAAGAACGCCTCATAGCCTTCGGTATATACTTGCTGGTAGTAACTTCCATAACTCATGCGCTTATATCCACTAATTCACAGAAATCTCCGCTACAGGCTAGGGTTTGGCTAGACACTGTGGTGTCCTCCAATTCAAAGTCCGATAGCTTTGACCAATCAATCTTCTTAGGCATTAGCCCCAGTAGTGTGTGGTAGTCAGACGATCCACACTCCTGATAGGGGGCCTGTTGATATGTGTGATTGGAGTAGGGTAGGAATGACACTCCCGACATCTCGTCGAAATGCTCATACACAAATGCACCCACCTCTAGCCACTCAGAGTCCCTCACGTTTATAGTTACGGACGGCTTATGCTCACACCAGTGCCTCTGATAGATTAGCCACGTCTCTAGTTGCTGTATGGCCGTGCGGTCTGCCGTAACTATGGCACCCTCGGGAGCCTTCATAGGAAAGCTAAACACGGTGGTCTGGTCTGGATTAAAGGCCTCTGGCTCATTAGGTATGCCCGCAGACTTCATCATCTGCGTGAGGGGGTCCTTGTTATCGCCCCGCACAGTCCTGACGTAGAATGGGCTGTGGCGTGGGTGGATGCCCGACGCACTGTCCACTAGCTGTGATACAGTCCCACTGGGCTTAACACACGTTATAGCCGCACTCTGGGGTATGCCTAGCTTATCCGCCCAGATGGCATTAGTGTCCACGGCGTGTTGCTTCAGGTCCTCTAGCAGACCCTCTAGGCCCTCGGTAGTACCGTTGAGTAGCGTACTGTCCATAATGCCCGTTAGGGACACCCCTAGAAGCCGCTCCTCCTCCGCATTGCGGGACCAGTGCTTACGCAGGTAGGGGAACTTAGTGTACATGGATTGGATAGTACCAAGTATGGTGGCTATCTTAACCTTGTGGTGTAGATCCTCTACGCTGTCAGTAGCACGTACCACTACCTCACTTAAGTTACACGTACCCCCATTTCGTAATATGATTTCCGAGCAGGGGTTTGTCCCAAAGTGATCATACTCCTCCCTACGTCCGTTTTTAGCTGCCTGTTTAGCTGCCGCCTGACGGTTGAAGATACCACGCTCACCAGACCCGCTCTCAGCTAGGGCAGTCCACTCACGTAAAAATGACATGGCATTGGGCTTCTCGGTGTAGGCCACGGAGTTGTTTGCTAACGCCATGTGCGGCGCCGTATTCCACCACTCGCCGCTCTTGGCGTGTCGCATACGGTCATCCGACAGGTTGCTAAGAGAAATCATAGCCGACCGGCGTACTCCGCCTACGACTACTATCTGACCGACCTTACACATGAGGCTGTGGCACTCATAGCTGGACAGCTTACGGCCAGCGGCCTCTCTGAACGTATTAATAGTGTAGTTAAACAGGTCTACCAAGGGTGCGGGGCCTGACGCCCGTCCCCCAAAGGTCTTTAGTCGTGCGCCCGCAGGTCGTACCTTGCTGACGTCATAGGTGGGGATCTCCCCCGCATAGAGCATCGAGATAAGCAGACGGTAGGCCTTGGCCCACCCCTCCTTGGAGTCCTTTACTACAATAGTAGTGTCGCTATCCCATAGCGTCTCGGGGATCTCGGGCAGCTTCTTAATATACTGACGCTCACAGCTAAACCCTACGCCCGTCCCACAGAGCAAAATGAACATAGCCTCGTCGAAGGCCTTGGGATCATCAATAGCCAAGTAAGAGCAGTTATACATACAGGTATTATCCCGCAGAGCCGCTGGTCCCGCTGTCATCAAGGCCCTCATCGAGGGCATCACATCCAGACCCAGTATGGCAGTGCTTATCTGGTCCCCGATGTACGGGTCCTCACTATCTAAGTGCGGCCCTACGACGCTATCCATATAGCGGTCTACGGTCTCGCTCCACGTTTCACGGCGGCCCTCTTCCTCAATCCAACGTGCGTATCGGCTAGTCGCAATGAAGGTCTGGTAGTCGGTGGGTAGAAAGTTATTCATCGATAGTCTCCTGATCCGCCGATGACCCCTCGGGCCTTACGGTCTTTAAGTTTTGCTAAATTACGTCGGGCGGCCTCGTCCATGCAGACACCGTTGTCTGTGAACCACTGGCTGATATTCCAAAGTATATCCCCGCCCTCCAGTGTCATGTCATCAATCCAATTAGACGGTAGGTTGCCGTCGTTATCCCTCTGGACCTTGGAGAATTTACTAGCTACCTCACCTAACTCACCCATCAGGGCTATTAGTGGATATGTCTTGGAGTATTTTTTATCGTAGATTGCAAACTCTCGGGATTGCTCTTGGTATTTCTTAAAGTCCATAACGTCTTCTCTTATTAGGGGTTTCCATGGTTCCTCCTGCCACTTGCAGGAGAGGCTAGTGTCGTAGGTGAGTAGAAAGCGGTGCTTTCGGTTTCGTGGTCTCCACTCACCAGAGAGACCCTTCACAGGCCCACGGCTGTGCTTAACGAAGGTGTGATCGGGCTGCTCTATCCAGAAGTCTTTTTTGACTGCGGATAGGCCGTAGTAGGAAAAGTTAGACGCAGCGTAGACTGTGCCTTCGTGAAAGCCCTCGTCAGCGTATGACAGGACTGAACGTACCGTGTAGTTAGCCCGCAACAGACGGACGGCCCTGCTCACAAACCAACTTGCAAGGTTATGCTCCTCACTCTGGACGGTAGGAGATAGCACTAGCCGTGATAGCTCCCAGAAGCCCTCCTGCTCCGTACGGGGAAGTCCAAAGCAACCCTGAAGCAACTCGGGGACAGGCCAGCCAGTGAATATACATACACCGACTAGCGTCTCGCCCTTATACAGGCCCACATTGCAACCGCTCTTGAACCCCTTAGAGATCTTAGACAGGTAGTGGTACTTCTGTAGGAGAGGTACACACGCTGCCTTAGATACTAAAGAGATTTTGTAGTCTGCCTTACTCATCGTCAGCTTTCTTATGCTTAACCTTGCGGCCCGTTTTCTTACGGCGGTCTGCGTAGGTTCTAGTGCGCAGTGCGCCCAAAGATTTTAGGAAGGATGAAGGGTCCCGACGCTTAACCGTCAGTCGGGGCCTTCGGCGTTTCATTAGAGTTCGTCTAGGTATCTATTGAGATACCAGATCGCCTTCTGTGCATCTTGGCCCTCGTTGCCCTTGTGGGGCATCCGCCAGAGATACTTAATTGCGGTGCCACGGCAGTAGGCCTTAAAGCCTTCCGACCCTAGTGCCGCACGGATAGCCTCAATGGCCTCTATGTCGCCGTTGTTATAGTGGGGCGGGGAGTTAACCATATCCGCCATCAGTTCATCCTCGTCTTGATGTCTACTACCTTCTTATCGGCCATAGCGTCCCGCAATTCTTCCGCAGGCTCAAATGCAATACCCTCGGCCTCGTCCTCAAGCATCTTGGTGTAGATCAACATATCTCCCATGCGGGCCAGCATTTCGGGATTATTGGCAAGGTGATACTGAAGCCCAAACAGGACTGACGTGTAGAAATCGCCTACCTCGTCTAACTCTCCGCTGTCCTCACCAAAGGTATGGGCCATCTTAATGTTCACGTCTTCGTCGTCCAGTACCTCCAGAGATAGCTGGAAGGAGTTGGGTGGTAGCTTAGGTGTTTTCATGGTTTTTCCTAATTAGGTTAAAGAATGCGGTGGCATCGATGACAGCCAGTGGCTTCCGCCTGTCACCCTTAATAAAGGCTATCGGTTCAGACCCGTCAGGAGCATTGGCCGTGGCCTGTTCCAT
>Ga0115570_10002856_pt1 | contig 12991 bp, 7 predicted proteins | sample COGITO_mtgs_1205_3_FD_87294 | JGI IMG/M metagenome (GOLD analysis project Ga0115570, IMG submission 87294) | Pelagic marine microbial communities from North Sea - COGITO_mtgs_120524 | ecosystem: Environmental > Aquatic > Marine > Epipelagic | place: Germany:Helgoland, sampling site Kabeltonne... | reverse complement strand
AGCATATTGGTGCTTTCGGATGTGATAGTTATGACATATCAGGTACGGTTGATGGTAAGGGTTCTAATGGAGCTTTACACGGTTTAACTAAATTCAGCATGGAAGATGCACCTATAAATATGTTCTTTTTAGAATATATTGCTAGACCTCAAACAGCTGAGATATTTTTTGAAGATATATTAATGGCATGTGTATTTTATGGAATGCCGATATTAGCTGAGAATAACAAACCAAGATTATTATATTATTTCAAAAGAAGAGGCTATAGAGGGTTTTCAATAAACAGACCAGACAAGTTACTTCATAAATTATCTGTTACAGAAAGAGAGATCGGTGGAATACCTAACTCTAGTGAGGATATTAAACAAGCACACGCTGCTGCAATTGAATCTTATATAAACGACTTTATCGGCGCTAAAGAAACAGGTTATGGAAATATGTATTTTCAAAAAACCTTAGAAGAGTGGGCTAAATTCGATATAAACAATAGAACAAAGTTTGATGCAACGATTAGTTCTGGATTAGCAATAATGGCTTGTAATAAAAACAAATATACTCCAGTGTACAAAAAAGAAAAGAAACCAATATCATTGTCTTTTGGTCGATATGACAACAATGGTAGTACTTCAAAAATAATACGATAAATGATTTCAAAAAGCGTAAATAGTACTTTCCCAAGCCAGGTTGTACCTGATGTAGAAAAGCAAAGCCTAGAATACGGTTACAAAGTTGGTAGAGCCATTGAGAATGAATGGTTTAGCAGCGATAGTGGTTCGGGTTCAAACGGGAGGTTCGGCAGTAATTGGCAGAACTTTCATAAATTACGTTTATACGCTAGAGGCGAACAATCTGTTAAAAAATATAAAGATGAATTATCTACCAACGGTGATTTGTCTTATCTTAATCTAGATTGGCAACCTGTTGCTGTACTTTCAAAATTTGTTGATATTGTTGTTAACGGTATGACAGATAAGGGATATGAGATAAGATCGTATGCTACTGACCCATTTGCTATGCAGCAAAGAACAGACTATGCTAAAGGTGTAGCACAAGATGCTTTTGCTAAGGATTTAATAGCTAAAACTAAAGCAAACACTGGGGTTGATTTATCAAGCACAAATATACCAGCAGACCAGTTGCCTACAAGCTCTGAGGAATTAGAACTTCACATGCAGTTGTCCTATAAACAATCCGTAGAGATAGCTGAAGAGGAAGTTATAAATAATATTTTAGATTTTAATAGATATAAAGAAATAAAGAAAAGAGTTGCTCAAGATCTGGTTATACTAGGTATTGGTTGCGATAAAACAAACTTTAATTTATCAGAGGGGATTACTGTTGATTATGTTGATCCTGCTAATTTAGTTTATTCTTACACAGAAGATCCTAATTTTGAGGATATATATTATGTAGGAGAAGTAAAAGGAATATCTTTACAGGAGCTAAAAAAACAATTCTCTCATTTATCAGATGCTGATTTAGAGGAAATTCAAAAGACTCCAGGTAGAACTAATTATTCTAGACAAACTAATGGACAGAGTGATGATTACAATACCGTTCAAGTATTGTACTTTGAATATAAAACATACACTAATCAAGTATTTAAAATAAAGCAAACAGATCAAGGTCTTGAAAAAGCTTTAGAGAAGCCAGATTCTTTTGACCCACCAGAAAGTGATAACTTTAATAAAGTATCTAGATCAATAGAGGTATTATATAGTGGAGCTAAGATACTAGGCCAAGATAAAATGTTGCAATGGGAGTTGTCTGAAAATATGACAAGACCTTATAGTGATCAAACAAGGGTTGAAATGAATTACTCTATATCTGCACCAAGAATGTATAAAGGCAGAATAGATAGTTTAGTTAGTAAGTGTATAGGCTTTGCTGATATGATTCAGATAACACACTTAAAAATACAACAAGTGCTATCAAAGATGGTACCTGATGGTGTTTTTGTTGATGTAGATGGATTAGCTGAAGTCGACTTAGGTAATGGAACAAGCTACAATGCTCAAGAAGCAATGAATATGTACTTCCAAACAGGTAGTATAGTTGGTAGATCTTTAACTCAAGACGGTGATCTAAACAGGGGTAAGGTTCCTATTCAGGAATTAAATTCTTCTTCTGGTATTAATAAAATACAGGCTTTAATACAGACTTATCAGTATTACTTACAAATGATAAGAGATGTAACCGGTCTAAATGAAGCACGTGATGGCAGTATGCCAGCTAAAGATTCTTTAGTAGGTTTACAAAAGATGGCCGCTGCGGCGTCTAATGTTGCTACTAAGCACATATTACAATCTCTTATGTATATAACTGTTAGAACATGTGAGAATATAAGCTTAAGAGTAGCGGATATGCTAAACTTCCCTTTGACTAAGAATGCATTAATGAATTCTATAAGTTTATCAAACACCAACACTCTTGTAGAAATGGAGAATTTAAACCTTCATGAGTTCGGGATATTCTTAGAATTAGAGCCTGAAGAAGAAGACAAAGCTCAATTAGAACAAAATATACAAATAGCTTTACAAACAGGTGGTATTGATTTAGATGATATTATTGACTTAAGAGAAATATCAAACTTGAAGTTAGCTAACCAAATGCTTAAACAGAAGAAAAGGCAGAAAGCTAAGGAAATGCAACAAGCTCAGCAAGCTAATATCCAAGCACAAGCTCAAGCGAATGCTCAAGCAGCAGAGCAAGCAGCTTTAGCAGAGATGCAGAAGCAACAAGCTTTAGCACAAACCGAATTACAAATTGAACAAGGTAAGTCTCAATTCAGAATTCAATACCTGCAACAAGAAGCCGAGATTAAGAAACAGCTAATGGCTGAGGAATTTAGTTACAACATGCAACTAGCTCAGATTAGCGCAAACAAAGAACAAGAAAAAGAAAAAGACAAGGAAGATAGAAAAGACGAAAGAACTAGAATACAAGCTAGTCAACAATCTGAACTTATCGACCAACGTAAGAATGACTCATTACCTAAGAGTTTTGAATCATCAGGTAATGATACACTAGGTGGATTTGGATTAGACCAATTCAACCCTAGTTAAAACCTATTATTTAATTATTTAATTATATTATATTATGTCAGAAACAGTAAAAGAAGAAGGGTCTTTTAAAGTGAAAGCTAAAAAGCCTAAAAACCTAAACAAACCAAATACTATTACAAAGGTAGAAATGCCTAAGGTAGATATTGGTTCTCAAGGAGAAGTTATTCCAGAAGTAACAAAAGTAGATTTAACAGAGAAAGTAGTAAAAGAAGTTGAATCTCAAATTGAAGAAGTGGTAACTGATGTTACTCAAGAAAAGGTTGAAGATACAGATAGTGGATCAATCTTGCAAGAGATAACAAACAAGGAAGAATTTATTGAAGTAGCTAAAGAACTAGAGCAAGCCGTTCAAGAAAACAAAGCTACCGGAAAACCATTGCCAGAAAATGTAGAGAAGTTAATTTCTTTCATGGAGGATACTGGTGGAAACCTAGCGGATTACGTTAGATTAAGTTCAGACTACTCTACAGTAGATAGTACTACACTTCTTAAAGAATATTACAAAACAACAAAACCTTACTTAGAAAGTAATGATATAGATTTAATCCTTGAAGACTTCGAATTTGATGAAGATATCGACGAGGATAGAGAAATACGTAAGAAAAAACTTGCGTTTAAAGAGGAGGTTGCGAAAGCTAAAAACTTTTTAGAGGAAACCAAGAGTAAATATTACGACGAGATCAAGTTGAGGCCCGGCGTTACTCAGGAACAACAAAAAGCTACAGATTTTTTCAATCGACACAATGAGGAGCAGAAAGCTGCAAAAGCAAAACACAATGATTTTTTACAAAAAACTAAAAGCTACTTAAACCAAGATTTCAAAGGTTTTGATTTCAGCGTAGGTGAAAAGAAGTTTAGATATGGAGTAAAAAACGTTAATGAAGTAGCAGAAAAGCAGTCTGACATTTCTAATTTTATCGGGACGTTCCTAGATAAAGAAGGAAATATTTCAGATTACAAAAGCTACCACAAAGCTTTGTATGCAGCGCAAAACGCTGATACTATTGCACAACACTTTTACGAGCAAGGTAAAGCCGACGCTGTTAAAGATGTAGTTGCTAAGTCTAAAAACATAAGTACAGAACCTAGACAACAATCTAGTGGTAATGTATTTGTAAATGGATACAAAGTAAAAGCTGTAAGCGGGAATGATTCCTCAAAACTAAAAATTAAAACAAAGAAATTTAACTAAAAAAATTAATTATTATGGCTGTAAGTCCTTTATTTGGTGGTGTTGTACCATCACAAAAACAACAAACTTTAGCGAGTAACTATATGCAGTTTACTGATAGTGCCGCTTCTGATTTTAGCTCATTTGCTGAGCAGTATTTACCTGAGATCTACGAACAAGAAGTAGAGCGTTATGGAAACAGAACTTTATCTGGATTCTTACGTATGGTTGGTGCTGAAATGCCAATGTCTTCTGATCAAGTTATTTGGTCTGAACAAAATAGATTACACATCTCTTATACTGATGTAGTAAATGATGGTGTTAACACTTTAACAATACCGGTTTCTGCAACTGTAAAGAATGTTATTTCTGCAGGTGCTACTATCGTTGCAATTGATGCTTTAGGTGCTGAACTTAAATGTGTTGTTACAGCTTCTGTACCTGCTACAGGTGTATTAACTGTTGCTCCTTATGCTGCTGCTACAACAGCTTCTTTAGCTGCTGCTGTTAAGATATTCGTATACGGTTCTGAATACGGAAAAGGATCTTCAACCCCTAACTACTCTGCTAGTAACACAGATGGGTATGTAAGTGTTGAACCTCAATTCACTCAATTCTCTAACTCTCCTATTATAATCCGTAGTAAATATACTGTATCTGGATCTGACACTGCTCAGATTGGATGGGTTGAGGTTGCTACTGAAGATGGAACTGGAGGATACTTATGGTATTTAAAAGCTGAATCTGAAACTCGTTTACGTTTTGAAGATTACTTAGAAATGTCTGTAGTTGAAGGTGAAAAAGCTTCTACAACCGCTGCTGGATCTGCAGGTGCTGCTGGTTACAAAGGTACTGAAGGTTTATTTGCTGCTGTTAACGCAAGAGGTAATGTTGAAGCTGGATTTAATGCTGGGGCTGGACAACTTGCTGATTTTGATTCTATTTTGAAAAACTTAGATACTCAAGGAGCAATTGAAGAGAACATGTTATTCTTAAACAGAGAGACTTCTTTGAGTTTTGATGATATGTTAGCTGCGATCTCTGCTGGAGCGAATGGTGGAACTGCTTATGGATTATTTGAAAATTCAGAAGATATGGCTTTAAACTTAGGCTTCTCTGGTTTCAGACGTGGATCTTACGATTTCTACAAAACTGACTGGAAATACTTAAATGACGCTTCTACAAGAGGTGGTGCTATTGAAGCTGGTGCAGTTGCTGCTCCTGTTGCTGCAATTGACGGAGTATTAATTCCTGCTGGAACTTCTACTGTTTATGATCAACAATTAGGTACAAATATCAGAAGACCATTCTTACATGTTCGTTATAGAGCTTCACAAGCTGACGACAGAAAGATGAAATCTTGGTTAACTGGATCTGTTGGTTGTGCTATGACATCTGATCTTGATGCAATGGAAGTAAACTTCCTTTCTGAAAGATGTTTATGTGTTCAAGGTGCTAATAACTTCGTGTTATTCACTAAAGCATAACAACTATTATTTTGTAATCTTTACCCTCGTTACATCAACGGGGGTAACTATTACTCTTATCAAACTATTTAATTATATTATATAATATTATGAAAACAAAAAAACAAACTCCATCAGTTGAAAACAGCTGGGAGATAAAAGACAGAACGTATTTAGTAGTGGGTAGATATCAACCACTAACTTTACGTATACCATCAAAACACACCAACAAAGTAGCAATGCTTTACTTTGATCCAGAAACTAACGAGCAAAGAGAACTAAGATATGCAACCAATATGTCATCGCCTTTTAAAGACGAGCAAGAAGGGGAGGCAACCTTAGGCCACATTATGTTCAGAGATGGAGCATTACATGTACCAAAAGAAAACCAACAACTACAAAAACTTTTATCACTGTATCACCCTTTAAAAGGTAGAAGATACATTGAATTTGACGCAGTTATTGAAGCTAATGATGACTTAGATATAATGGAACTTCAGATTGACGCTTTAAATGCCGCTAGAGCACTAGAAGTAGATCAAGCGGAGGCTATATTAAGAGTTGAATTTGGATCTAAGGTCACTAACATGTCTTCTAAGGAGCTTAAACGTGATTTGCTTATATTCGCTAGGAACCAACCTAAGTTGTTCTTAGAGTTAGCTAAAGACGATAACGTTCAGTTAAGAAACTTTGCGATTAAAGCGGTTGAAGGAAAGATTATTAGATTAGCACAAGATCAGAGATCATTCTCTTGGGCAAGTAATGGAAAGAAACTTATGACAGTTCCTTTTGATGAAAATCCATACTCAGCTATGGCTGCATTCTTTAAAACAGACGAAGGCGTTGAAATATACAAATCTGTAGAGAAAAAACTAAAATAGTATGTAACTATATTTTATAGGGAGTAAGCCATCTTATAGGTGGCTTATTTACTATAAGTAATAAATAACAAAAAATGGCAATAAACGTAGATACAGTATATAAGACAGTTCTGTTAATATTAAACAAAGAACAACGGGGGTATATGACGCCTAACGAGTTTAATAAAACAGCAACACAAGTTCAGCTTGATATATTTGAGCAGTACTTTGATGATTTGAATCAGCAACTACGAGTGCCACAATCAGATTACGACTACTCTGACAGACAAATGAGTGTCGATGAAAAAATATCTCCATTTAAGAGTGATGGTAATTGTATTTACGCTACTGGTAAATTTAATTTACCTATAACAGACCTAGATGGTAACACTATTATAAATGATGGTTCTGAGCCATCAACAGCTAATGAATTAGTTTTTTACAAACTAGGTACACCAGTATATCAATCAGTAACTGGACATATCACTGAAATAGAAAGATTACAACGTAATGATTTCTATAATATTCAAAAATCCCCACTAACAGCCTCTACGGAAGATTTCCCTACCTACTTATATGAAGGCGGAAAATTAATTGTAAGACCTACAACTATAGTAGATAATGTTACAACTAGCTTTATTAGAAAACCTAAAAACGTAGTGTGGGCATATAATATAGGTAGCTTAGGTCAGTATACTTACGACCCTCAGGGATCCACTCAAATAGAATTAAATTCTTCTGAACAAGTAAATGTTATAACCAGAGTATTACTATATTCAGGTGTAATTATTAAAGATCCTCAAATTGTACAAATAGCTGCTTCAGAAATACAACAAACAGAATATAATAAAAAAAGCTAATAAATGTCACTACTAACAGAAAATAATAGACAGTATTACGAAGGTGCCCAAGGTTTTAAAGGGGACGGTGTGGTAACAACTTTCACAACTACTTTTAATACAGACTTAAAATGGTTTGCTGTTTCAGACGCTGTGGCCAACTATGCTTTAAACAACTTTAAACTATATACAAGCGCTAACGGTTTACCAGGTAGCTGGTCTGAAGTTATAGCTGACTATTCAGTTTCTGGGAATACCATAACTTTTACAACGGCGCCAGCAGACGGACTTTTCATAGTTGTTCAATTAAAAACACTTGAAGGTGGAAACTACGGCAACACTTATAGTGAGAAAGCTCACGGAGAGACTGTTGAGGAAAACTATGGGTCGTATGCTTATACAAAAATTAATGACATAGTTAATAACTTTATGGTTGCTTATGTTGGCGTTGGAAAATTAGTGCAAAGTGTTAAAAGAACTGATGTTATATTCCATGCTAAAAGAGCAATGCAAGAATTCAGTTATGATACATTAAAAAGTGTCAACTCCCAAGAGTTATCTGTACCTAGCGGATTAAGCGTTGCTATTCCTCAAGACTATGTTAATTACGTTAATATATATTGGGTAGATAATCAAGGTATTAAACACATTATATTACCGACTACTTTAACTAGTAATCCGTATGAAATTCCTCTTCAGTCTTATAACGGTCAGCCTATACAGGATAATTTCGGAGACAATACAGAGGGAACATCAATAACAGAAGACAGATGGGCTGATAATGGATTAAAAGATGCTGGACAAAATATTAATGATACCGCTTTTAGTTGGGACCATTTTTATGACTGGCAATCAAGTGGCATAGGTCAAAGATATGGAATGGAACCACAGCACGCTAACATAAATGGATCTTTCACTATAAACGAAAGAGAGGGTAAGTTTTCTTTCTCTGCCGACTTAGTTGATAAGATCATTATATTAGAATATATATCAGACGGTTTGTCTACTAATATGGACACTAGAGTACCTAAAATGGCAGAGGAGGCAATGTATGCTTATATTAGCCATGCAATTCTTGCTTCTAGAATCAACCAACCTGAATATGTTATCAATAGATTAAAGAGAGAAAAAAGCGCTAAGCTGAGAAATGCTAAGATAAGATTATCTAATATTAAACTAAACGAGATAGTTCAGGTTACTAGAGGGCGATCTAAATGGTTAAAACACTAAAATCAAATGGCTGAAATTAAGAACGCATTTATAAAATCTAAAATGAACAAAGACCTAGATGCTAGGTTGGTTCCATCAGGTGAATATAGAAACGCTATGAACATTTCTATCAGTCAATCTGAAGGAGGAGATGTGGGAGCTGTTGAGAACATTAAAGGTAATGAACTTAAAATAGACTTAGGCTTAAATGAAACCGCTCCTGATTTAGGGGTTATAGGTTACTTGATGGATGATCAAAGTAATTGTATATACGTTTTCTCAACTGATCAAAATGTAAGTACAAACACAAATGTAGCTATAGATGCTAAGTGTTTTATACATAAATATAACGCTAACACTAGCACTGTTACTAAACTGGTTGAGGGTTCTTTTTTGAATTTCTCTAAACAAAACTTCATATCTGGAGTAAATTTATTAGAAGATTTACTATTTTTTACAGACAACAGAAACCAACCAAGAGTTATAGACGTTAGTAAAGCGGCTCTTAATTCTAATTACTATAATACAGAAGAAAACATCTCTGTAGCAAAAATAGCGCCATTTAAACCTATAAACATATTAAACACAAACAACGAAACAGTTTCAGTAGTTACAAATACGACCACTTTCGAAGTTGACAATACGATTGATCCTATTATATTTGCAGGGGACTTTATTACAAGAGGCGATACTAAAATTGGTATAGTTGTTTCTTACGCAAACCCGGTAGTTGTTTATACACCTTTAACAACTATATCTGTTAGTGATGTTTTGGCTTTTTCAAGGTCAAATATGGTTAACAGAACACAAGAGTTTTTAGATACATTTAATGGCAAACAAGCTGCTTCAACCGTTTTAAATCCTAATTATAACGCAAACTGGGATGGTGATCCAGATTTTATAAAAGACAAATTTATTAGATTTGCTTATAGATACAAATTTGATAATAACCAGTATTCCATTATATCTCCATTTACAGCAACCATGTTTATACCTAAGCAGTTTGGATATTTTGTTGGAGATGACGAAAAGAGGACTTATAAGAGTAGTATAGTTGGTTTTATGGAAAACTATGCTGAAGAAATGGTATTAAAGATACCTTTTCCTACTAAAAACCCTACCACCGATTACAAGATAGAAGAAGTTGATATCATATATAAGGAATCAGATGGTTTAGCTTTACAAGTGTTATCAACACTTCAATTGCAAACTATTGAATCTACAGAATACAAAGGTGATAATAACTACTACTATTTCACATATGAATCAAAAAAGCCATATAAAACATTACCAGAAGACGACTTAATTAGAGTGTATGATAGAGTCCCTATTAAAGCTAAGACACAAGAAATTATAGGTAATAGATTAGTTTATGGTAACTACATAGATAAAAATAATTTCCCTAATAGTATTAAGTATTATATAGGGGCTCAAGAAAAAGACTACGGGAGATATGACAATACTGCTCAATACCCATACCATAGCTTAAAGCAGTCTAGAACTTATCAATTAGGGTTTGTGTTATCCGACAAGTATGGTAGGAGTTCTTCTGTTATATTATCTTCTAAGGATATTAATGCAAGCGAATTAGGTAGAGGTTCTACATATTTTCATCAATATACTACATCGGCAGATAATTCCCCTTTAGACCATCCTTATGGTGATGCTTTGCGTATTACTGTTGAAGAGGCTATAAAAGAGATACCAACTAGCAGTTATCCGGGTACTTATGCTAACTCAACGGGTAAATTATGGACTGTAACACCTCTATCAACAGCTACCATAAACGCAAACACTTATACTATAGATCAAGATTTAACAACTAAGTTATCTATAGGTGATTCGATGCGAGGTAAATATGTTGACTATGTTGAGATTACAAGTATAACAGAAGCGGTTGGCACTACAACAATAGTAACTAGTGATCAGATAGCTGATTATTATGCGGACACACCTATCGCTGATCTAACTGTGTTTGGTTATACTATAAACCCAATGGGTTGGTATAGCTACAAGGTAGTTGTAAAACAAACAGAACAAGAATACTATAATGTATATGCTCCGGGTATTATAAACGGTGGTTTTAAACTAGCAAATACTGATACAAACCAATCTGCTCAGATGGTCTTGGTAAATGATAATATAAATAAGATACCAAGGGATTTATCAGAGGTTGGACCACAGCAAAAAAAATTTAGAAGTAGTGTTAGACTGTATGGAAGAGTAACACCTACGTATGTACAAGACGCTACGTCTAACGAGCAATGGTATCCTGCTAAAACCTCAGACAACGTGTCAGAGATTGCAGATGCTACTGATCTTGGGTATGATACTACTCTACCCGATATATATGACTATGATTCAAACCCTCTTATAGCTAAAATAGCTACTATAACAACAAGCGTAGGTGGAAGCCAAATATCTATAGGTAGCTTACCTGGGATTGTAGACCCACAAACGTTTTATCTAGGGGTGTATGAAACCACGCCTGTAGAAACTAGATTGGAATTGTTTTATGAAACAAGTACAGCTGGGTTGATAAGCGATTTGAATAAGGATGTAAATAACACTGTAGATTCTGGTGCTACAGGTGTAGTAGAATATACTTGGGCATTATCAGAGAGTGATGAGGCTACGGTTTTAAACCCTTTTGATTGCACTACTGATTTTAAATTTATAAACAGTGCTGGTACAGAATTAGATGAAATTGATATCCCTACACTTCCGAGGATAAGTAGTGTGACAAACGGAAACAACGCAACAATTAGCCCATCTCCTTTTGAGTTGGTTGCTGGAAGCGTTCCAGGTACGTTTAAAATACAAACAACTTCAACTTTTACTTATGTAGACGGCAGTGAAACTGCTAATTATTATTATTTTACTTTACAAGTAACTACAGCTACAGGTATTGTAACAACTGTTTTAACTGAAGGTGGTTTAACAAATGCTAACGCTTTATTTACTACAAGCGGACAAGCTGTTTCTTTAACTATAGGTGATACTAATGTTATAGATTTCACAAGCCCTTTAACCGTGACTAACGGTAGTTCTATAGTTGGAGAAAAAACAGATGGTTTAATTTATACAATAAATAGTCAACAGAGGGTACTGCCTTCCCCGACGACAACTGTTTCTAATTTTGGTTTTAACGGCAGTCAGTTAGAGATAGTAGATCAAACAGGTATAGTTGAAAATCAACAATATAATGTTCAAGTGCAGATAGCTGATGCGGGAGGTTCGAACCCTAATACTACAACAGCTGTTAACGACCTAGTAATAACTATTGGAGCAGAACCAATAAACTACACTGGTACCCCATTATCTGTAGGTGGTAACGGTTGTATTGAATCAACTAATAATCAAAGGAAAAATATTAGGATTATAACATTCGGTACAAGTGATCTTACTTCTTTACCAACGGAAAATATAGACTATACAAATGCCACTAACTATACGGCTCAAGCAGACCCTTTGACTTCTGGAACACTTAGGTTTAACTTAACCGTCCTAGGCACTAGCTGTGGCACTTCATCAAGTACCGCTAGATTTTTAACGTTTATCCAGTTTAGAGCCAATAGCTCAAGTTCTTGGGTAAGTGCTACAGACAATTTAAGTGTAGCATGGCCTACTAACGGTAAATATATATATTTTACTAATTTTGCTTCCGGCAGTGTATCTGAATTCTTAGGAGATTTCGATCAAGCTGGCCAATACAGAATTGTTATTAATCCAGATGATAGTGTAAATGTAAACGCTATTTGTGGAGCAGATGGGATACCTGGGCCTTGTGTTGAAGATTTACAAAATGAATTAGATTACTGTGACGCAGTGTATGACGGTTGTTAATTTTAATAAAAACATGGAATAATACCTTATGGCTACAATAGAAGTAAATTACTTTAATACATTCATGCTTAATAAGCTAGTTGATAATAATGGAGACCCCTCTTTCCCTGCGTGGTTAGGGGGTTCTCCTGTTGCTTCTGGTAATAACTGGTACATAGAAGAATCAAGGATAAGAGGGGGTTATAATAATGTCGAAAACGGTTATGGTGTCAAAGCTTATATAGTTGAAGATCAGAAAGCTTCACAGAATTTAACAAGTAATATAATATATTCTGGAGTATATAACTCTAGAACAGGTTTCAACGAAACAAATCAATTTTCTGTAGGTAAAGACATAACAAAAGCGGTTGACCCAGCTAACGGCTCTATACAAAAGCTTTACGCTGAAGATACTAACTTAATAGTTTTTCAAGAAGATAAAGTGAGTAGAGCTCTTATAGATAAAGACGCTATATACTCAGCTGAAGGAGGAGGATCAATAACTTCTTCTAAAACAGTTATAGGTCAAATAGTGCCTTATGCTGGAGAATTCGGT
>Ga0115570_10002855_pt1 | contig 12999 bp, 9 predicted proteins | sample COGITO_mtgs_1205_3_FD_87294 | JGI IMG/M metagenome (GOLD analysis project Ga0115570, IMG submission 87294) | Pelagic marine microbial communities from North Sea - COGITO_mtgs_120524 | ecosystem: Environmental > Aquatic > Marine > Epipelagic | place: Germany:Helgoland, sampling site Kabeltonne... | reverse complement strand
TCTCGGCGTCTCCACTTTTTATTCCCAAGAATAATTTTTTATACTTGGGAATGTTTTTTTAGCTTAAAAGCTAAAATGAACCAATAAATGACTGGATGAGGCTATCAAACACACAATAATTAAGAAAAATAAATTTGTGCATTACATCAATTTATTCTATTGCTTTATAATCTTACCCGTGAACTTAAACTCTTTTCCATCTTTTAATATATATAAATAAATACCAGATTTTAAATTACTGACATCCAACAAATCTGATTGTTTAAGAAGAGCAGAAAAAACTTTCCTGCCTTGGACATCATACAACTCTAACTTAGGGCTATTAAATGTTTGAGATAAACTTACATTTAAGAAATTAGATGCAGGATTAGGAAAGACAATGAATGTTGATTTATTTATATCATTTACAGAAAGTGATGTTGTAGCATAGCCGGGATTCTGTGTAATGATATCTTCGTTTGTATTTGCTAAATCAATAAAGCTTTGAGGAATGGGAAATACTTCATTTTTTCCATTATCATAATTAGGCAATATTTCTGAAGCTATTTCAAAATGAATTAAATCAAAAAGTCGTTTACCTTCCCCCATGAACTCAGACCTTCTTTCTTCAATTATATGGTCCATATTAATATCAATTGAACTAATACTTGAGAGACCAGCTCTGTTTCTGACTTGATTTAGATAGACAGCTGCTTCATTATTATTTCCAATTCTTAAAGACGATTCAGAGCATAGCAATAATATTTCAGCGTACCTGATGAACTTCAAATCATTTCCATAAGTCAACTCAACAAAAGGAAGTTCCATCCCTCCTTGTCTTGGTAAATATTTTTTATTAAAATAACCGGAATGATTATAACCTTCAATAAAAAAAACTGTAGGGTTTTGCAAAGACCAATCAGATATATCCAATATGGATATTTCTCTCCTAATATCTCCAGAGTCAAAACTATTATAACTTTCTTGAGTAGGTATATTAAATCCGTATCCTGATTTAAATTCAGGACCTTCATAAATTCTTATACCAATGAAACCAGACATTACATTTCCTTGACTACACAAAAGGCAATCCCAAGTTGCAGTTAGATTGTCTGTACAATCTATATCAAAAATGGAAGAAGATGTTCTGTAGTTAAAAATATTTTGATAGTTAGATTCTAATGAATATTGCCCAGAGTTAATGATTTGATTTGTAACTGAATTAACTTCGTAGTATTGTTCGAGTTTCATATATGTTTTGGCTTTGAAAGCAAGCATGGTATTTTTATCAATTACAGTTCTTCCTGATGATGAAACCCCGTGATTTGTAGTGATTGAAATTCCTTCATCTAAAAAAGATAGTATACCATATAACAAGTTTTCTCTTTCGTATATTGAACTATTTGATAAAAAAGGATTATTATCATCATCGTATTCCATAATTTGAGGGTGATGTCCAAACCACTCAATTAAATTATAAGAATAAAAAGCTTTTAGAAAAAGGGCTTCGGCCAAATAGTTTGGAGAAATATTAGGGATAATACGCCCTTTTTCATAAGCAAATGAAGCCCTATTATAACCTGCAAACAAAAAGTTCCATATATCTTGGGTAACTAAGTTGGCCGAGGTATGTTGGAAATCTTCAATCGTTTTTAGTGCAATAAAATCAAGTTCACTATCCCCTCCTTTTCTAGCATTATCGGACGCTATCTCAGCAACCATTATAGCCCACGAATAACTTGTCAATAAATCTTGAGCTTTACCCAGCATTGTAATTAACTCATTTTCATTTGTTATTGGATTATCAAAAACGGTTGGATTTGGATCAAAAACATTAACTCCAATTTGTGAGAATGCATTGATACCTATTAGACTAATAAAAATTAAAAATAACTTTTTCATAATTAAAAATTTAGATGTAAATATAAATATATTTAATTAAGTTAGCTCTTACTAATATTATTTTGAGCTAAGATCAGTAATTTTTAGATTTAATCAAATCTCCACCAAAATAGTTCGACTTTACGCCTCTTGGCTCCACTTTAAAAAACCTCAATAAGCTAATAATGAGCGAATTGAGGTTTTATTATTTTAAATATCGTACGATTATTGTACGATTTAATTATTTTAGTCTTATTTCCATAAGAATTTTAGTGAAAAAAAAGTTGTTTTTTAGGCTTCATTTCGTGCATTTGGTACATTATAAAATATTGACTTTTTGAAATAACTTAATACTTTGAATTCATTAAAGACTGTTACTACTAATTAACAATATTCATTCTACGTCAAATACTTATAAAATAACTGTAAACTTAATTAATCATAAAAAAACCCAAACATTTCTGAATGGGTTCTTGATGCCTTATAAGAAAGTGTTTAGTTCTTGATAAACTTCTTAAAAGCAGATCCTTGATTAGTAATAAGTTTCATAATATAAATACCTTTAGATAAATTTTTGATATTTAATTGCTTTATTTTTTTTTCAAAAAACATAACCTTTTCACCTAATATAGAATATATTTCAATTGATTTTAACTCTTCTTCTGATTTAATATTTATTATGTCTTTTGAAGGATTCGGGAAAATAGAAAATTCGATTTTTTTTGAATCAACTAATCCTAACGTATTTCTCTCTACTATTACTTTTCTTAATTTTGGAATTGCAGACCGACCTAAACTGTCAGAAACAGAATAAACTAAGGTATATTCACCTTCAATATTATTGTTAATATTACCTGTAATTAAAATATTTTCAGAGATATCAATATCTTCAGAATTTACTGCATATGCCCCAGGGTCATCGAAAGACTCTCCAAGTTCTATTCTATACAGATCGTCCCCAATTAATGAAATTTTTGGATCATTAGGTGTATATCCAAATCCCTGTGGAATTTCAAAAGTCATACGCTCATCATTGTAAGGAATTGGTTCTCCAACAAAAGATAAGTGATTAGAACCTCTTGTAACAGTTGTTTTGTTACGCTTCATTGCTAAATAACTTTTTCCTTCACCCCATAACTCTATTCTAGTTTGTAAATAGATTTCATTTTTAAGAGCTTGTCCAGATAAACCATCAATGTAAGATGCGTCTGGTACTCTATTAGAAACTAAGGCTTTTAATTCAACTCTTGCTTGTGCTTCAATCCCAAAATTTGCTGCATACTCAGCTGCTAACAAGTGCATTTCTGCTACTCTCATATATACATAATCATCTTGTACTATTCTAGTAACACCATAACGTGTTCTTGCAGCATTGTAAAATTTACCTAGTGGCATTAAGTGCTCATATGTACTAGGAGCATCATTAAATTGTGTTTTTCTAGCATCGTTAGCTGGAATTGCATCAAATAATCCTTGATCCATAGATTTTGCATCCCCAAATGCTAGGTAACTGTATGCAAAGTAATCCATTTGACCCCACCATGAAACTAATCCTAATCCAATTTCATCGTTTAAGTCAACACCCCACATCCATCCTGGTGTACTTACGTCTGTAAATCCTCCAGTTATTTCTGTAGCACTCATTAATGCATAACCATCTATAGCTGCTTTAGCCAGGGTATAAGCTTTCGCATAATCTGTTCCTCTAGCTCCTAATACATAAGCATAGATTCCTTGTGCAACAGATTTGTTAATTTCAGTTTTGTTACTTCTCGTAAATCCGTCCAATAGAGCAATTGCTTCATTTAAATCAGATTCTATAAGGTCGTAAATTTCATCTGCAGTTCTAAGCTCTTGATAATAATCTCCATCGTGTAATAAAATGGGCAAGATTACTTCACTTCCATTATATTCATTTTGAAAAAATTGAGTCAAATAAAAATAAGAATAGGCTCTTAAAGTTTTGACTTGACCTAAAACTGATTTAGTTTGGTCACTTGAATCAATGTCACCACTATTTATTTTGTCGATTAAAAAATTAGATCTAGTTATTATTCTGTAATAGTAGCTCCACACTTGTCTGTTATCACCATAAGTGAAATCTTGTGTTGCTTGATATTCAGTAATAGATTCTCTATACCATCCATAAGTACTAGTACTTAGTGCCATATCACTTGATAACATGTCGCTAAATATATCATAAGACTTGTGACCAAAATCATCATGACCACTTGTACCACCTGAACCTAAAGTAAAAGTTAAATTTAAGATTTCTTGTAACTCCATTAATTCGTTATTAACGGTCATTGTTAATTTACCAACAGCGTCATTATCACCATCAGTAATTATATAAGTAATTTCCTCAATACCACTAAAATTATTACCAGGTTTATAGTTTAATAATAAATTATTTTCACTTATAGAAATTTCTCCAGGACCAGATGAAACAGCGTAAAGTATTTTTAATGAATCGACTTCTTCACCACAAAGATTATCAGGATCGAAATCATTATTTAATACATCAATTTCAATAACATTTGAATTTTTAAAAACAGTGTATGTGTCGTCTCTGGCAACAGGAGCGTCATCATGAATAGGTTCTATATTAATAGTAATTAAACCAACATCACTTTCTTCATAACTATCAGTAATTTTATATTCCAAAATCATTTCTCCACAGGCATTCTGATTAGGGGTGAAAATTAAATTACCATCATCATTAATTGCAACATTACCTTTATAGCTAGAAATAAAATTTAAACTATAATTTACAACAGTAACAATTTCTCCATCTGAATCAATATCATTTTCTGTAATATTAAAAATAAATTCATTGTCACTATCTTCTGTAACTGTAAAATAATCATCAACAATTATAGGTTTATTATTGTTCTTTATTGTTACTGTCCAATTTTGCGTAATAGTACCATCTTGACTGATAACTCTATAAATAACTGAATCTGTAAAATCATTAGATGTTACTTCACTCTCTTGAAGTTCATCATCAACTTTCACAATTGCACCATCTGAAACTGTAAAAGAAGGTATTAAAGAAGTAATATCTATATTACTGTATACTCTTAAATCTATTGTGTGTTCATCTAAATTAATGTTAGATTCTTCTATCTCATCGTCTAACGAAAAGGTTAAGAAGTCTGTTTCAGAACTTGTATTATTTGAAGCATATAAATTGGTTATTTCTTGTTGGGTTAATGCACGGTTCCAAATACCTATATCGTCAAGAATACCATTAAAAGGTTCATTTCCGTAAGCAGTTTCTCCAAAAATCATTCCTGTAAACTGATTTTGAGCCGAGAGGTTGATTTCAGTTGTTTTATCCAAAACACCATTCACATAGTAACTGTATGTTGTTTCAGACTTTACTACCGTTATCATATATGCAGTACTATTTAAAAAAGGTGAATATTCAAAGGGGTTTGCGGATAAAATATCCCAAGAAGAACCGCCAGAGGGGTTTGAATTCTTCCAGTGCGCCATATTCTCAGGTGAATTTTCGTGATTAAAAGTAAGACCTTCTCCGTTATGGGGAACTGTGTTGTAAATATTTTGCATAGTTTGATTAATATCGTTACAAGAGAACCAAAGATTAATTGCGTAAGACCCATAACCATTACCAAAGAATTCATTAGTTACCGTTATTGAATTATTTATTCCATCAAATTCATAGGCGCTATTATCATTTCCAAATCGGTCTTTAATTAGTGTAGCTCCATTAACCGTTCCATTATTTCCATTACCAGTTTCATCATTCGCATTACCATTGAATGGCCAATAGCCAACTAAACCGTCTGTTGGAACATAAGAGGGAACTTGTGCGTTTGTATTTGCAATACATCCAATAACAAATAAAGTAAATAGTATTTTTTTCATTTTATATTTATTAAGCTTAAAATCAAACAAATATACTATTTTTTTAAAATCTATTCTCCTTTGAATACGCTTACATAAGTATCTGTAACTTCTCCCTTACCGTCTAAAACGTCTATTTCAAATACTTTATCTTCAACAGGTTCTTTAATGTCAATAGATTTCTGAATAGGAACTACAAACTTTGCTAACTGTATATAATACTTTACAAAGTCAGGGTCAGATAATGATTGCATTCTATTGTTTAATTCCATTAAATTATCGTCTAATATTTCTGCAATAGTCTGCTTTACTTTTGTTGTTATTTTATTGGCACTTCCTTTTGGTCTGCCCTCTAAATTTTGCTTTCCTTTAAAACTCATCTTATTTTATAGTTGTTTACTATGGTTTTTAATAATATTACGCAAATGCACGGTTTATTTGCATTTATATATAGCTAAAAGCTAATTATCTATTAGTTTAACTTCATCTAATAAAATCTAATTATTAAAAATTAAAAAAAATCATTATTAATTAATTTGTATTAAAATAATAATCTGCCAAATCAAAGCCGTTTTTAAAAGATGTTTGCTCTAACACATTACTGACTTCAATTTTAAAACCTTTACTTTTTAATTTCTTTGCTTTGTTGCTCCAATTAGAATATTCTCCTTTATCAGGATACGCAATACAATTTCTTTTTTTAAGTGGTTTTAATAACTCAAATTTAAAATTGCTTTTACTACCCGTAGCGAGCCAAATAAAATCAGGTAAAAAAATGCTCATAATTATTGCAGTCTTTTCACTTTCTACAATAGCAATATTCTTCTGATAATCTTCATTGATTAGATGCAAACCAAATAGGCATTGAGAAAGGTTAAAATCAGGTTTTTTAATCGCATTATGTAGCCAATTGATATGATTGTAAGGTATCTTTACTCTTTTGCCTGTATGCTCATTGTATAGCATTATTTTTGCACATCTTATATGTTCTTTGTTATCAATTTGCCAAAACATAGTTGCATTTTTCCAACATAGATTTGTACCTGTTAAATAATAGTTCGATTTTACTCCCCTCTGCTCCACGGCATTATTCCCTAAAGTAAAATTTATTTTAGGAAATAATTTTTTGATATAATTTAGTTGTTATAATTTAGTTGTTATAATTTAGTTGTTATAATTTAGTAAAAATGATGAATTATTTAACATTTTACCTTTAAGACGTTAAACCTATTAAAAAAGAGCAATGATAAAGTATAATCCAAAAAATTGGTTCAGTTTAATTTTTGAGTTTCATAAAAGTGACACCCTTAGAAAGCTCATTTATATCCTCCTTATATATGGATTATATGTTACTTTAATTGTTTTTCTAGAATTACAATACACCAAATTTAAAAGCACCATAGAAATTCATTCACTATTAGGTTTCGTATTGGGATTGTTACTAGTTTTCAGAACAAACACAGCATACGACAGGTGGTGGGAAGCAAGAAAATTATTAGGTGCTTTAGTTAATACATCAAGAAATTTAGCTATTAAAATAAATATCTTTTTACCAAAAAGCGAAGCTGAAAAAAGAAATTTATTTTCAAAGCAGATTAGCAATTATTGTTACTCCTTGAAAAATCACTTAAGAGATAAAAAAAATATAAGTGAACTAGAGCTAAGCGCTGATTTAACAGATAAAGAACTTCATCCTATCAATCACATACCTAATTATATTGCTCAAAAAATCTATTCACTTACCAAAAATATGTATGATAAGGGATATATTACAGACAATATATACCTTACTATTGATGAACAGGTGAAACAATTTACTGATATCATAGGTGGGTGTGAGAGAATAAAGAAAACACCAATTCCTTATTCCTATAATATTTTTCTTAAAAAATTCATCTTTATTTACACCATGACTTTGCCTCTAGGACTTGCCACTCGATTTGATTATTGGTCTATACCTATTTCAGTTTTTATCCTGTACATCCTATGCAGCCTAGAAATTTTAGCTGCAGAAATTGAAGATCCATTTGGGGAAGACACCAATGATTTACCCGTAGATGAAATTTGCTTAACAATCAAAAAAAATATAAAAGAGATCTTATATTAATTAAAGATGGTTAAATCAGACCCAAAATAGTTCGATTTCACTCCCTTTGGCTCCACGATGAAGCGACCTGGCGCAACCAGGGATGAACACAAAAAAATCTGCCAAGCTTGCTTGAGCAGATTTTTAATTTTAAGACTGCTGGACTGAAAGGACAGCATACTGCATTTCCCGAGCGGGAGGCTAGAGAAAAACCAAAGGGTATTCCCGGCGTCTCCAGGGCATTATTCCCAAGAAGAATTTTTTATTTTTGGAAAGGTTTTTTTCTAAAAACAACTAAATCAGCCTCAAAAAAGTTCGACTTCATTCCAACAGCTCCATAATTTCTTTAAGCCTCAATTTTGTATTGATTTTTGAAATTGAAATAGACTCATAAACTCATTTTTAATATAATCCGAAAACAAAAAATTATTCCTTGCAAAAAGCATTTAATTTTAGCTATTTTGCGACTTGAAAAAAATAACCAAAATTAAACTCAACCAATGGACTTAAAAAAAATGTTTCTTGAAAGACCCGCTCACAATCTCAAATCTATTGATGGCATCAGAGCTATAGCAGTTTTATGGGTTATTATTTTTCACGTCTGGATCTTTCAACATAATACCTATCCTGAATTGTTAGGTAAAGTGGCTCAAAATCCATTTTTGGTATGGATTACCAAAGGAGATTTAGGAGTCGATTTGTTTTTTGTGATCAGTGGATTTCTTATTGGTACCATTTTATTTAAAGAATACAAAAGAACACAAACCTTAAATTTTAAATCCTTTTATCTAAGACGTTTTTTAAGATTATTTCCGGTTTATTTTTTTTCCATGATCATCGCATTATTTTTTCTTCATGGTGCAGGCGCTGAGAAATGGGTAACTGCGTGGTCTAATTTACTATATGTCAATAATTATGTATTCAAATCCTATATGGGATGGACTTGGTCATTGGCAATTGAAGAACAGTTTTATATTGTGATTCCGTTTTTGATTGTATTTCTATTTCCAAAATTCAGAAAGAAATGGATATTATTTAGCGTTTTGGCGATCATACCAGTAGTACTCACCTACTACTATTCTGTTCATATTTTTAATTTTGAAATTCCTTACAATAGAGAGATTTTTGGTGAGCAATGGCAAGAATGGTTTTGGGGCTATTATATGCTAACGCACTTAAGATATGGCGGCTTATTGAGTGGCGTTATAGCAGCTTATATTCATGTGAATCATTCAGAAAAAGCTGTTCATTTTTTTAAACATAAAACAAAACTATCAAATTTCTTGATCGCTCTCAGTCTTGCTTGTTTTGCGATCATCACAAGTTTATCTCTTGGCCAAGCAGCGCCTGTCGAGGAATCCATATTTTATGACTTACCTAAAAAATTTGTAGTTTGTTATGAAGTTATTCATCGCGAACTTTTTTCCTATGCTATGGTGTTTATTGTGATGGCATGTTTATATTCTAAATCTAGAATCATCAAACCTGTAAATACATTTTTATCGGCTAAAATTTTCTATCCAATTGCAAAAATATCATATTCTATATACCTATTTCATGTGATGTTTATGGAGTGGCTTTTTCCAATGATTTCCGAATATGCAGAAGGGAGCTTAACCAGCTTACAAATCGTATTTGTCAATGGAATTATTTCCTTAATAGGGTCTGTAGCCGTTGCAGCTCTGATGGTGATTTTTATTGAAGAACCCTTCAACACTTTGAAGAATACGTTAACTTCAAAAAGACAGGGAAGCACCAGTACAGTTAGTATTGTCTCAAATTTATAGTATCTGTTTTCTCGTGATTTTCCTGTTAAAGATTCTGATTTAAAACAGCAATCAACTTTTCATCTGTTATGATGTGATTTTCATAAAACCTGGTTAAAAATGAATTATTGGTACCTCCTCGAAATAGAAGCCTCATGATAATTTCATGCCCTGGATGATTTTTTAACTTCACCCCGTAATTTCCTATCAGTGTAAACACATTGGTATGAACCTTTTTATCTAACTCCGTATAAATATAAAACAAACCACTTTTGTCTTAGAAATACAAAATTGAACTAAATAAATATTTTAAAAATAATTACATAAGTGGTTTAGGCCATGGAAATGAAGTAATACGCTAGGAATCATTAAAATATTTTATTGTATCCACAATTCAAGATAATGATTTTAATGAATCAATTAATATGTACAGAAAATCTGATGAAAAGAAAATATTTTCTGGCATGTGGGGTTTTGATTTCGATTCCAAACAATTCTCAAAAACTAAAGGTTATTCTCGGCGTCTCTACTATTTCACACCTTAACTATTATATTTTTAAATAGTTGAGACTTATTATTTGTAAAATTTCTCACTTAAAATTCTCTAACAGAACGCAGAAAGAAAGCTTCCTTTAAAGTAAAAGCATAACTGTTGTATTGAATACCCGAAGAAAAGTTTTGTCTCCATGCAGTTTCCTCATAAACCCCGCCTGTCATATAAGCATTACTATCACCTGGACTTTGTGTAGATGTCCAATATGTTTTTGCTCCAAATGCATCTCCAACTGATTGAATATCTGATTTAAGAGAATACATTTGAGCTAACTCATACCTTGTGGGTAGTCTCCAGCCTGTAAAATTTTGACCGTCTTCTGAATGATTGGAAGGGTTAGATATAACATTTTGTGCATTGTACCATGATGAAGGACCTTGATCTATTGTTTCACACACTAAACCGTGCTTACCGTCAGGGGTAATCATAAAAACATAACCTCCAAGTTCTGGCGAATGTCCAATTGTATATACAGGTGATGAAATACTCTCAGCTACCTTTGCATGTAATGCATACGGAACACTCATTAACTGACTGGTTCCTGTAATTGAATAAGAATCACTTCCAGTAAGATCTATTTCTGACTTAATAAAATAGGGACCAGCACTCCAATCTATGGTGCTAAAATCATCAGAAGTACTCCCTGTACCAATTTCAATACTCACAAGACCATTTGTATTTGAGGATGGCGTATGAGTTTCTACATACACAGCTGTTCCTGTTGTCGTAGTTTGTAAAATGCTTATGCGCATGCCTACCGATTGATCACTTACTAATTCTCCTGCTGCATCTCTAACAACTGCCTGGTAACTCATCTTTTCTGGTACTTGAGCAAAGCTGGTTGCACTTAGTAATATTGCTACTATTATGGTGTAAAGTCTTTTCATCTGATATTTTATTTTTTTATAATTTTAAAGGTTTTTAACTCGATATTGTTTTGATTGACTTTCAACACATACATACCTGTAGAATATTTTTTCATACTTATCTGGGTGTCTGAATCAGAAATCTGTCCGTTTGATAGAACTTTACCTTGAACATCTATAAGGTTATAACTTAAATTAGTAAGACCATTGTCCGTAATATTTAGCATCACATAATCTGTTGTTGGATTGGGATAGGTCACCGCTTTTAAATTAACTGTTGTTAATTCTGGATTGCTTAATGTAAATAGCTCAAAACTTTGTTGAACACCCTGGCTTATGCTACCATTAGCACCAATAGCTTCAATATAAAATACTTGCCCTAAAGTATAGCTAGAAGTACCTCCAGTTCCTGTACCCTTTCCTCCTGATACAGTAACAGCCTCTTGAGATTGGACTAGAAATGAGACAAATAGTGTACACGTTAAGATTAATGTTGTTTTCATAGACGTAAAGTTTATTAAATATACTTTCATAACGAAAGTAATAAAATTATTTTATATTTATATTATTATTATAAAACTAACCCAAATGAAAAATACAGTTTTACTGATATTATTAGCAAATACATTCAACAGTTGCAAAGAAGAGTCAAAACCGTTACCAAAAGAACTCGCTAAAATAGAGGGAGAATGGGAAAACTATAGGGTAGAAAAAAATGAGTTAGTTGGTGTAGATTATTCTAATGGTACGGCTATATTTGAAAAAAAATGGTTTGATCAAACCAGTCAATTCTCGACAAGAAATACATTGGAGTTTAACGAAGATTATACTTTTACTAGTTTATATGCAGGGGTAAACACAAGACACAATGGAATTTGGAATGTTAATGAAAAACGAAAATTTCCGATAATTAATTGGAATTTCAGTAATTAGAAAAAATACTATTGGCAACACCGTGTAAAATTAATTACTGGTTTTAGCCAACTTACGAAAGTCCTTTGGGACTTTCTTGGTTTGTATTTATTTACTAACTTTAGTGCTTAAAACACGCAACTAATCTTACACAACAACGTTGCAGGTTTAAGTTTTTATAATTTTTCCAAATTCTCCCCAAAACAGTTCAATTTTAAGCCCTTTGGCTAGACAATGAAGCACCTAGGGCTTATTAGAATTAAAAAAGAAAAATCTGCCAAGCTTGCTTGAGCAGATTTTTTATTTTAAGACGACTGGGCTGAAAGCACAGCATACTGCATTTCCCGAGCGGGAGGCTAGAGAAATACCTCAGTCATTCTTGGTGACTCCACTTTTAAATTTAAATACCTCAACGTTTATAATACTTTAAACAAAGAAGTGTTTTTATTTTAATTTTCTATAGAAATTATTTTTTTCAATTGGATGTTTTTACTAGAGCCTCCTATTTGAATCTCAAAATCGCCTGGTTCAACAACGTAGGTTTGCTTTATAGCATCGTAATAACGTAAATCTTTACTTACATTTAATTTAAATTCTACCATTTTTTTTTCTCCCTTCTTCAACGAAATACGTTTAAATCCTCTAAGTTGCTTGTGTGGCATCCATGTGGTCGATTCGACATCTTTAACATATAATTGTACAACTTCTTCACCATCCAATTCGCCACTATTTTTTACATTAACTGTAACAAATACTTCCTCTGAGTTGTTGAAAACTTTTTTATTGATTGCTAAATCAGAATATTTAAACTTTGTATAACTCATGCCATAACCAAATGGATACATGGCCTTTCCATTGTAGTATCTATAAGTAAACCCATTACCAGCACGCATATTGTAATCTTCAAAATTAGGCAATTCATTGGTTGAAGAATAAAAAGTCACAGGTAGCCTTCCAGCTGGGTTATAATTCCCGAACAAAACATCTGCTACTGCATCTCCCCCTCGTTGACCGGGATACCAAGCAGCTAGAATACCTTCAAGTTCTTGTTCCAAACCATTAAAGGAAACAGCACTTCCTGCAAGT
>Ga0115570_10002853_pt1 | contig 13012 bp, 12 predicted proteins | sample COGITO_mtgs_1205_3_FD_87294 | JGI IMG/M metagenome (GOLD analysis project Ga0115570, IMG submission 87294) | Pelagic marine microbial communities from North Sea - COGITO_mtgs_120524 | ecosystem: Environmental > Aquatic > Marine > Epipelagic | place: Germany:Helgoland, sampling site Kabeltonne... | reverse complement strand
TGTTCGGGGTTCATGGCTGACAACGCCGACCAGCCACCACGGAATTTAAAGCTACCAGTGTGCTGCAAACACTCTGCTTTCAGGAATACGCGCCGCCCTGCAATCTCATCCAAAAACGGCGAAGACAGCAATGGCGTGCGGCGCACATGGCCTTTGCCACGCACATAAGCGGCGCGGATCATCTCGATGTTCATTGCATGTCCCCAATCCATTTGCGCAAAGCTTCGACAGCTTCTGGTTCATCCAAGAACGGCACATGCGCGCGATCTTTCACCACAGCGCCATGCGCTTTCGGCAGGCGGATCATCATTTGATCATAGGTGTCTTGCGCCAATAAATCAGAATTCGCACCCCGAATAACTGCACAAGGCAAACCGTTAAGGGCATCAAACCACGGCCAAAGATCAGGCATTTCCGCTTGGCTCGCGACCTCCACTGCTTCGCGCAGTTTGGGATCATAGCTCAGCGCGAGGCCATCATCGGTTTGCACGAAAAACTTCGCAACCTCTTCATCCCAGCGGCTTTGCGGCACGTTCACGAACTTTTCTCGCATCACGTAAGCCAGCCCCGCCGATGCCTCTGCGAGTGTATTAGCTCTGGGCTTCACACCCAAATATACCATAATCGCTTCTAGCCCTTTGGGATCAAGCTCTGGGCCGATGTCATTCAACGCGACACCGATCAAACGCACTTTCACCGTCGCCGCTAAACCCATCGCGATAATTCCGCCGCGCGACGTGCCAAGGATCGCCGCCTTTTCCAATCCAAGATGATCAAGCAGCTCAACCGCGTCCTGCGCTTCGCGCATAATGTTATAGGACAGAAAATCATCCGCCCAACCCGACTTGCCACGTCCCCGATAATCAAGGCGAATAACGCGGCAGCCTTTCAGGTGCGGCATCACATAGTCAAAATCGCGGCTGTCGCGCGTCAGGCCAGACAGGCACAAAAGCGGCAGGCCTTCGCCCTCATCCGCGTAGTACAAAGACGGCCCATCAGAGGTTTCAAAACGCGGCATTAAACGCCCGCCAGCTTTGGAATGTCCGTCAAATCGCTGCGCACATGTTGTGGCTGCGCGAACAAGCGATCCATTGGTTCATCGCTGCGATTAACCCAAACGGTCTCGAACCCGAATCCAGAAGCAGCCGCAGCGTCCCATCCGTTTGAGGACACAAAGAGCACTTCATCCGCAGTGCAGCTAAAGCGATCCAGAACCATCTGATAGACTTTCGCGTTTGGCTTAAACACGCCAACATCTTGCACTGACAAAACTTCATCCAGAAAGGTCTCAATCCCCGCGGAGCTAACCGCGCCATCGAGCATATCAGGGGAGCCATTCGACAAGATTGCCGTCTGCAATCCAGCCGCTTTGAGCTGAGCAAGCATCATCGGCACGTCTTTATAAACCTGAAGCTCCCAATAGAGCGCCAAAAGACGTTCGCGCAGCTCTAGATCGCCATCAAGCCCAGTGCGTTCCAGCGCCCAATCAAGCCCGTTTTGTGTAACCGTCCAGAAATCTGTATGATCGCCTGTGATCGCGCGCAGCCATGTATATTGCAGCTGTTTTTGACGCCAGAATTCCGCAACATCCGTCCACTTGGCAGCGAGCGCGTCGCGCCCTTCTTCCCCCGCTGCGATACGCGCAGCAGCGCCAACATCAAACAATGTGCCATAGGCATCAAATACACAGACTTTAATAGACATAAACGTCCCCCAATTTGCGTCACCATGGCGCGCGCGTGGTTAGGGGGCAAGGGGCGAGGTTTCAGATTTTCAGCAAAACCGCGCCGTTGCGACCAGCGGTCATGACACGTTCATGCGCGCGGGCGGCGTCTTCTAACGCAAGGATCTCGTGTATCGCAGGTTTGAGCGCGCCTTCGATCAGAGCCGCATGCAGCTTTTCAATCGCAGCAGCGCGTGGGGCCGCTTCGAGAATGTAGACGAGTACAATGTCGATCGTGATTGCTTTGAACAAGAAAGGTCCAAACGGCAAAGTCGGGGCCATATCAAGCTGAGAGCCATAGGCCGCAATAACGCCGTTCGCGCGCACCACCCCTGCCAACAAGGCCGCGTTGACGCCGAATTCAACTTCCACGGCGCGATCAACACCTTTGCCATTGGTCAGGCTCAGGATTTGCTCGGCCAAATCAGCCGCGCGGTAGTCAATAACGTGATCAGCACCCGCCGCTTTGACCCGCTCGAATGCACTTGGCGAAGCCGTCGCGATCACCGTCGCGCCACCCCATTTCGCCAGTTGCACAGCATTGTGCCCCACAGCGCCAGCACCTCCGGAAACCAGCAAGACTTGCCCTGCAATATCGCCGCCGCCAAACACAGAATGCGCAGCCGTCAGCCCCGGTATGCCGAGCGTTGCGCCCGCTTCATTACTGACACCATCAGGCAACAGAACCGCTTGCTCGGACGGCAAACACATCGCTTGTGCAGCCGTACCATGCGCACGTTGCCATTGTCCGTTCCAGATCCAGACCCGCTCACCAATGCGCGCAGGGTCAACGCCAGCACCAATCGCATCGATCACGCCAGCGCCGTCAGAATGGGGAATCACAAGATCAAACGCAGGTTTTAAAACGCCGGGCCGTGAGCCGGACCGCGCTTTGGCATCAGAAGGGTTTACACCGGAATAGGTAAGCTTGACCCGCACTTCGCCCTCACTCGGTTCAGGCAGTTCGATATCATGGAGCGCCAGAACATCATGCGCTACGCCAAAGGCATCATAGCCAATCGCGCGCATTTAAGCGCCGGTCTTGCGTAAACGGATCACCACATCAACCTTGGCAATTTCCATCCCCTCAGGGGCATCAGGTAGCGCGGCAATCACCAGATCACTCGCATGTGCGTCGCTCAAACGTCCCTCATCTTCCCAATAGAAATGGGGATGATCATGGGTGTTGGTGTCAAAGTAGCTCTTGGAGCCGTCAACGGTGACTTCTTGCACCAGCCCCACATCGCAAAACGCGCGCAAGGTATTGTAAACGGTCGCGAGCGATACGCTCTCGCCTTGCTCTTTCGCAGACGCAAACAAGCTCTCAGCCGTCACATGACGGTTTTTGCCGTCACCCACCAAGAGGTCGGCCAATGCCAAACGCTGCCGGGTAGGGCGAAGTCCACCACCCGAAAGCCAATCTGCTGCACGGTTTTCTGGCTGGCTCAAAACATCTGTCATGGGTCGTCCTACTGTTGGATACCCTTCTTATATGCCATTTTGCGCGCCATTTTCAATCATCTCCTGCGCAGTTGTGCACTTTGGTTCACTTGCACGCGCTCGGGCGTGGATGATAGAGGTAGCAAAACATCCTTCATACTGGAGCCAACATGTCCGATTTCCCTAGCAGCTTTGACAAAGACGACCTTCTCAAATGCGCCCGTGGTGAGCTGTTTGGTGAAGGCAATGCCCAGCTTCCAGCCCCTCCCATGTTGATGATGGACCGCATCACCGATTGCTCTGGCGATGGTGGCGCGCATGGCAAAGGGCACATCATGGCCGAATTCGATATCACGCCTGATTTGTGGTTCTTTGACTGCCACTTCCCGGGCAATCCAATCATGCCCGGTTGTCTTGGCCTAGATGGTCTATGGCAGTTGACGGGCTTCAACCTCGGCTGGCGCGGCTGGCAAGGACGCGGCTATGCTTTGGGTGTAGGTGAAGTGAAGCTGAAGGGCATGGTGCGCCCGGATTGCAAATTGCTGACCTATAAGATTGACTTCACCAAGGCGATTCAGACCCGTCGTTTGACCATGGGCGTCGCTGACGGGATCGTCGAAGCGGATGGCGAAGTGATCTACGAGGTGACGGGGATGAAGGTTGCTTTGAGCGAGAGTTAAGTTTTTGGTTCAAATGTCATGTTTCAGTGACATTTGAACCAACCTATTCAGTCGACCTTTAGTACAATCTTCCCAATATGCGCTTTTTCGTTAAAGGCTTTTTGCGCTTCATCAATGTCACGCAGCGCAAACGTTTCGGCAACCAATGGTGCGATCTCTTTGCGCTCGATACGCTTGACTAGATTTCCAAAGACCTCTCGCTCAAGCACGGTGCAGCCGAAGAAACTAAGATCCTTGAGATAAAGGGTGCGCACATCCAACTCGACAGAATGTCCGCCGATGGCTCCAGAAACGGCATAGCGTCCTTTCGGACGAAGCACGTCAAGCAAAGTTGGCCATTTCTCACCGGCGACCAAATCAATGACAACATCAACGCTATTTGCACCAATCTCGGCGACGAAATCGTCGTTGCGATCCAGCGTTTTGATCGCCCCCAGATCGAGAAGAGCTTGCGCCTTTGATGCACTTGTCACTGCGATGACCTTCGCACCGCGCGCTTGCGCAAGTTGAATAGCCGCTGATCCTACGCCACCAGACGCGCCTGTGACCAAGACTGTTTCACCCTCACTTACGTTGGCGCGTGTCAACATGTTCTCAGCAGTTGAGTAAGAGCAAGGAAACGACGCTAATTCCAAGTCATTCAGGTCGGTTTCTACCTTATGTGCGTGGACAGCTGCGACACGGGTGAATTGTGCAAATCCGCCGTCACATTCAGACCCAAAATACCAAGGAATCTCCCGCGTGGTCCCGTTCACTTCCCAGAGGCAAGGTTCGATCAAAATTCGCTCGCCAATCCGCGACGCATCAATTGCGTCACCCACAGCTACAATCTCGCCGCAAACGTCGGCGCCTTGGATTCGTGGAAATGTGAGCGGAGTGTCGGACCATCCGGCCTCATCCCCGTCAACGTCCACATCCGTCTTCGCATACCAGCCGATGCGCGTATTGATGTCTGTGTTGTTCACACCTGCGGCTTTCACCCGAACGATAACGTCATTTTTTCCAGGCGTTGGAACAGTCAAATCATCGCGCCATTCCAGCATTTCAGGACCACCATGGCCATTCATAACAATGCCGCTCATTTTTTCGGGGGTCGTCATCGCAGTCTCCTAGATCGGGAAGTCGCGACACTTCATGAAAGCGAGGCGCTCTGTCAATGCAAAAGCCAACACGCCAACAGCAAACGTCTACATCAATAGCCGCGCTTCTCGAACACGCACTTGCTGACGCGCAGTTCGTCCGTAAGCACCCAGATTCGCCCACACATTTGGAAACGCATCAAACACTTCTAGGCGGTTACGAGGCGAGAGCATTTCCATACATTCAGACCCCAAATACAAACTTTCTGCCCACATGCCGTTGGCAAGGACCAAACTGTGTTGATCAAGCAAGATATGATAGTAAGTCACCGCACGTTCAGAGCTGTGAAACGCATAATCTGCACCGATCAGACTCTTGGCAGGAGTTAAAATTTCATCCTCGCCAAAGTACATCGACGCTTTCCAATGATCGTTCAGAATGGTGTGGTTTTGTGACAACTTGGTATCGCGACGGGGCACGCCCTGACCAAACGCATGTGCTTTGATCGTGATAGGTTGATTGCTAATCGTCGCAAGCTCTAACCCACCCAACTGACGCGAACCAATCCAGCGGATTTTCTGCGCGCCTAAGTCTTTGGTGATGACCTCATCGCCGATACACAGCTTTTCAACTGCGCGCTCGCCCGTAGGTGTCATGATCTGCGTGCCAGAAGTGAAGCAAATGTAGCTCGCACCCGCGCTTGGTGTGGTTTGCAGCGTGTAGCTACCATCTTGCTGCCGCTCGAGTGAGCTGGATCCGTTGACCTGACCTGTATTGTCGAGCAGCGTCGCGGTTTCACCAGCGAAAGGATCGCCGGAATTTGTCGAAACCGTGTAGTTTGTATTGGACCAGTTATAGAGGCCATAGGTCTCGCCCGTGACCACATTATAAAGTCCAACCGCGTCGTTTGCGTGCAAACGGATGTTCGTGCCGTCCTCAGAAGATCCGAAAGTATAATGAAGCACGCCGTCATCATCATTTCCGTCTAAATCGACGTCTTCGGTGTAGAGCAGTCCACTTGTGACGGTGTAAATATCGCTGGAAGCGGGCGATGCTGTGGTCGAGCCATTGTGCGATAGATCATAAATCACCAAGCGCAGGTTGCCAGGATCAGGATAGTCGTCAGGAACCCTGACCTCCAAGTAGTCCAAAGGCCCACCGCCTAAGTACTTTATCTCTGATATGACCGGATCCGGCATTTAACCAACACAAATAACACTTACTTTGAGCTAAATGCAGGACGTTCCTGACGTCATTGGGGCAATAATGCGATTTAGTCAGGATTGTTTACGGAGTTTGAACAATCAATATCAGTCGTTGCGCCGAATCCGCGCGCCACTCTTATCCGCGAACGCCGCCAAGCGCGCGCGCGCATCAGGCTGCGTGTTCACCACACCAGCCACAACCGCCTCTGCATAAGCCGCATCCATCGCTGACATGTTTTGCATGTGGCTCACCGCTGAACAGATCGCAAAATTTGACAATGGCAGGTTCTCTGCCGCGCGACGAGCCAAACGCAAAGCCTCATCAAAGCTGGACCCTTCAACACGATACTGCGCAAGGCCAACCTCTTCAGCCTCCGCACCCGAATAGACACGCCCCATTAGCATCATGTCGATCATGCGCGCCTTGCCGACCAGATCGGTCACACGGATCGTCGCACCGCCGCCTGTGAACAACCCGCGCTGACCTTCTGGCAATGCGAAATAGGTCGTCTCATTCATCACCCGAACATGTGCAGCACTGGCCAATTCCAGACCACCGCCCACAACAGCGCCTTGCAAAGCGGCGATGATCGGCACGCCACCATATTCCATCTTGTTGAACGCTTCATGCCAACGCAGGCAAACATGCATGAAATCCGCGGGCGATCGGTCTTCATCGTGATGCTCGATCAAATCAAGCCCAGCGCAGAAATGATCCCCCGCACCGGCAAGAACAACTGCACGCACACCAGCACGTGGGGCCGCAGAAAAGAAAGTGACCAACTCTTCAATCGTGTTGATATCTAGAGCATTGCGTTTCGTCGGACGATTCAAAGTCACCACCCAAACGCCATCGTCATGCGCTTCTAAGGAGAGATTTGTAAAATCGGTAGGATTGATCTGGATCGACATGGGTGTGTCCTTTGAACGCGAAACCTTTGTGCATTTGCGTAAAGGCGCAAATTCGTTGCCACAAGAAGTGAGCGCAAAGTTGGACGCACCGTCACTTTTTGAGAACTCAAAACTAACCACCCACAAAGAACCCGTATTGCTCTGCCAAAACATGCCGCGTTTCAGCGCCCAGCGCGCACGCCCTTTCAGATCACCGACGTAAGTATCCGAACGTGTATTCACGAGATTGGTGAGGAAAGAATGCAGCAAATACCCATGGGCACAATGAACCTCTAAAAGATCATAACCGACCTCAAGCGCAAGCTTGGCAGAGTGCACGAACTGCGCTTGCACCTCTTCAATCTCTGCAATGCTCAACGCCCGCGGCGCTTTCCAAAGTCGCGTGACATCTGGATCAAACGCGTCGCCCGTCAGCGCGACGGTTTCCCAGCCCAAAGGATCATCTCCATCCAAGTGATTGCCCCCATTGAGAGCATCAGCAGCGCTCCCTTTTCGGCCAGAATGCGAAATTCGAATACCTGCTAAGGCCCCGAAAGACCGCTGAAAAGCCACAACAGGCTTCAAAGCCTGAGCATGTTTTTCACCCCAAAGTCCCGCGCAACCATTTGATATGCGGCCCTATCGCGACACTGCTGTGCATTCGGTCATGATCAGGCCTGCACCGCCAACAGCGCGTGCCCCCAAATGCACCATGTGCCAATCGCGTGCGACGCCATCGTCTGAACTGTACTGGCACATTGGCGACGTCCCGATCCGGTTCTTGAAAGTGACGTCGTTGATCTGAAGCGGGGTGAAAAGCAGCGACGTGTCTAGGAATTCCTCAAGTACGATTCAAAAATCTCTGCGCAAGCAAGGCGATGCGCAACAAAGTGTCAAGCGCCGCCCCCTTGCACCCCTGCCCCGCTCTGCCCTACATAGGTCGCAAGTTAATTAAAGGGAGTGCGCTATGCGCCGTGTCGTCGTCACAGGTTTGGGAATTGTCTCCAGTATCGGTAACAACGCAGATGAGGTTCTGTCCTCGTTGAAGGAAGGCCGCTCCGGCATCACTGCCAATGAAGATATGAAAGAGCATGGCTTTCGCAGCCAGATCGCAGGCTCTGTTGATCTCAATGTAGCCGATCACGTGGACAAGCGCACGTTGCGCTTTATGGGCCCGGGGGCGGCTTATGCGCATATTGCGATGGGTCAGGCGATTGCGGATGCGGGTCTTACTGAGAAAGAAATAATCAACCCGATGACAGGTTTGATTGCAGGCTCTGGCGGTCCATCCACCTCTGCCATGCTCGCCGCACATCAGGTTGTTCTAAAGACAGGCGCGACCAAGCGTATTGGCCCTTTCGCAGTTCCAAAGACGATGTCCTCGACTGTGTCTGCCAACCTCGCGACAGCCTACCAGATCAAAGGCATGAACTTTTCGATCACGTCAGCATGCTCTACGTCCTTGCACTGCATCGGAATGGCAGCCCAGCAAATCGCACTTGGTTTGCAAGACACGATGTTCGCAGGTGGCGGCGAAGAACTCGACTGGACCCTGTCCTGCCTGTTCGACGCAATGGGCGCGATGTCGAGCAAATATAACGACACACCCGAAAAAGCCTCCCGCGCATTCGATGCAAACCGTGATGGTTTCGTGATCGGCGGCGGTGGCGGCATGATCGTGCTGGAATCCCTCGAGAGCGCTAAGGCGCGTGGTGCGAAAATATACGCCGAAGTCACAGGGTTTTCTGCCACATCCGATGGTGCAGATATGGTTGCCCCTTCCGGCGAAGGCGGCGAGCGTGCAATGCTTGGTGCTTTGAAGACACTAAATTCAGATCGCAAAGTCAGCTACATCAACGCACACGGCACATCCACGCCCGTGGGCGATGTGGGCGAAATCGAAGCGGTCCGTCGCGTGTTCGGGACAGGCTCCACGCCGCCCGTCAGCTCGACCAAATCGATGACGGGTCACTCCCAAGGGGCCACAGGCGCGCAAGAAGCGATCTACTGCCTACTCGCGCTAGAGCATGACTTCATCATTCCCTCGATCAACGTCGAGACCCTCGATCCCGCGCTGAACCCAGCTGAGATCGCGACGCAGCGCATCGATAACGCTGGCCTTGATACGGTAATGACGAACTCCTTCGGCTTTGGCGGCACCAATGGCTCCATGCTGCTTTCTAAATTTCACGGGTGATAGAATATGACAGGTTCCATGCACGGAAAACGCGGCCTTATCATGGGTGTCGCGAATGAACGCTCCATTGCATGGGGTATCGCCAAAGCGATGGCTGAAGCAGGCGCAGAGCTGGCTTTCACCTACCAAGGCGAAGCTTTCGGCAAACGCCTAGAGCCGCTCGCCGCTTCCGTTGGCTCCGACTTTATGGTTGATGTCGATGTCACCGATGATGCGTCCCTTGATACGGCGTTCGAACAACTTGGCCAGCGCTGGGACACCATCGACTTTGTGGTCCACGCGATTGCCTATTCAGACAAAAACGAACTCACAGGCCGGATCCTGAACACGTCGCGCGAGAACTTCAAAAACTCGATAGATATCTCAGCCTACAGCCTGATCGAAGTCACAAGGCGCGCGCACCCCATGATGGTAGCAAACGGCGGTACGATCTTGACGTTGACCTATATGGGTTCCACGCGTGTGACACCTAACTATAATGTCATGGGCGTTGCAAAAGCCGCGCTTGAATCCACAGTTCGCTACCTTGCTAATGACCTTGGCCCCGAGGGCATTCGCGTCAACGCGATCTCACCGGGTCCAATGAAAACGCTCGCCGGCGCTGCCATTGGCGGTGCACGCAAGACCTATAAACACACTGATCAAAACGCGCCCTTGCGCTCTAATGCAACACTCGAAGCTGTTGGCGGTGCCGCCGTTTTCCTCGCCTCGGACGTGGGTGCGTGCACAACTGGAGAAATCCTGCGTGTTGATGGCGGGTTTCACGTTCTCGGTATGCCTCAGCAAGACAACCTCTAATGCTTCATCTTTCGAAGTAAACTTCGGGGGAAACTCAACTTGCTGAGTTGGGGGCAGCGCCCCCGCCTTCGAATTTTCTAGAAAATTCGAGCACCTAGAACCACTGTCCTGGCTCCATCAAACCAAGATCCAACAATTGCCGCGAGTGCCATTCAAAAGGTGCGGAGTTGTGCCATTGAAACGATTGAATATCAAAAGCCGATCCCGGGTTACGCTTTAGCGCCTTTGCAGTTCGAAACGACATAATCGCCGCAGACAAATTGTGGTGCCATTCACAAGAATACGTGTTGTATTCCGGCTCGTTAAACGTGTGGTTCCCGCGCAGCACCAATTCCTTAGAGGATTTAAACAAGCCAACACGATCAATCTTGCGGCTTGCTTCTGAAATATGCTCTTCGAAACGCCACCGCAAACCTCCAAAGAAATCCAGTTGCCGTTCTTCCGGCCACTCGGTTCCAGGTTTCATTCGTGCCAGCGCATAATACCCAGAGCGATCCATATGCGCATGATCGAGCGACACCGCATTCGGGAACTTTTCTAAGTCATTCGCATAAAGATCGACAACATAAGTCATTATCGTCGAACGGCGCTCTTCAACATTAAACGCAATCATTTCACCCACAGTGCGCGTTTCGCAAAATGGGTAAAATAGATATTCTGCATTGTAACAATAATAGAGCCAGATATCAGGCACCGCTTTGATCACGGCATTTACCGCTTTTTCCAAAGCAGCATCCGCGCTCATGTCATAATTTACGCGGTGCACGCGATCAGACAGGTCTTTGGGCAACTCAAACGCATCAGGCATAAAGACAACAACATGTTTAAAGCCACAATCGATGTGATGGCGCAGGGTTGTGCCAACCTCGATATCATCTTCCACAAAAATCAGTGCAACATGCCCTTTGAGCAGCACTTCATTCGCGGCAGAGATGAATTTCTTCAAGGATGAATAGCGTGCCACCGAGTGTTTCCTTTGCCCATATCGTTTTCCCTAGAATCGGTCATTTGCGCGCGCATTGCAAGCGCCCTTGCTTTTGATGTAACACGCGCCAAACAGAGCGCATTCAGCGCAACGCTTTCCGTAAAACCGCCAAAGGCTGCTTATCATGTCAGAGACTAAAAAACTCTTTATCAAAACATACGGCTGCCAAATGAACGTCTATGACAGTGAACGCATGAGCGAAGCACTAGGCGCATCAGGCTACGTCGAGACCAAAACACCCGACGATGCCGACATGATCCTGCTCAACACCTGTCACATTCGTGAAAAAGCGGCGGAAAAGGTTTACTCTGAACTTGGCCGTATGAAGGCCTTCAAAGCCAATAAGCCAGACCTGAAAATTGGTGTCGCCGGATGCGTGGCGCAAGCTGAGGGGCAAGAAATCATGCGCCGCCAGCCTGCGGTTGATCTGGTCGTCGGCCCGCAAAGCTATCACCGCCTTGCAGAGATAGAAGCCAAAACCCGTCGCGGCGAAAAAGCGCTCGATACGGATTTCCCTTTAGAAGACAAATTCGAAGCCTTGAAAAACCGCCCCAAAGCGCGGCGCGCAACTGCGGCCTTTCTGACGGTGCAAGAAGGCTGCGATAAATTCTGCGCCTTTTGCGTCGTTCCTTATACGCGCGGTGCCGAAGTGTCGCGCCCCGTGCAGCGCATAGTTGACGAAGCCAAAGACCTCGTGGAACGCGGCGTGCGCGAAATTACTCTGCTTGGTCAAAACGTGAATGCTTATCACGGAACAGGGCCTGATGGGAACGAGTGGGGCTTGGCTCAGCTCATATGGGAACTTGATAAAGTCGACGGTCTTGCCCGCATCCGCTTTACCACATCTCACCCCAATGACATGCAAGATGACTTGATCGACGCTCATGCGCATTGCGCCAAGCTGATGCCATATTTGCATTTACCTGTGCAATCCGGCTCTGACCGCATCCTCAAGCGCATGAACCGCAGCCACACATCAGACAGCTACCTGCGCCTGATCGAGCGTATTCGCGCAGCGCGCCCTGACATCCTTATGTCCGGCGATTTCATCGTGGGCTTTCCAGAGGAAACCGAAGAAGACTTCCAAGCCACACTCGATCTCATCGAAGAGGTGCGCTACGGCTACGCCTATTCCTTCAAATACTCGACCCGCCCAGGTACACCTGCCGCTGAGCGCGCGCAGGTTGAAGACGCCGTTGCATCAGAGCGGTTGCAACGCTTGCAAGCTTTGATCACGCGCCAGCAAACTGAGATCCAACAAGGCATGGTTGGGCGCGATGTAACTGTCTTGGTTGAAAAGCAAGGGCGTGATCCCGGTCAGATGGTTGGCAAGTCAGAGTATTTGCACGCGGTCCACATCAATGACTGCACAGCGCAGCCCGGTGATCTGGTAAATGCGCGCATTACAGAAGCCGTGCGCAATTCCCTTGCTGGCGCTCAAATCTAAGCCAGCGGCCGAAACTTACGAATCGTATGTGTGGGACCCTCTTTAGATGCACCTTTAAAGAGAGTGTCTTTCCGCTGAATACATCTCATTTGATATACAATCACGATCTTTACCCTTCCGAGGGGCATTTCACGCGCTAATATGCCTTGGTTTGGCCACAATACGCTTCACACGGGGCTAGGATTTGTTATGGGGGCAATATCTAGTGGGATGCAGAGTGACAACACCGCGTATATGGTGGCGCTCTGGGGGGATTTAGGACGAAGGACGAAAGCTGTGGTAAATTTACTTTCCAAAGCACTTGGTACCGTTACAAAATGCGCCGCGATTGTTAGTTTGAGTGCCTTCGCTCTCAGTTCTTCCGCCGCAGCACAGCAGTACGGCACCCAGCAATACGGAAATACTCAAGGCGTCGCGACTGCCATTCAAGGCGCTGCAACAGGTAACACACGCACTGTACTAGGCGAGCGTTACATTCCAAACATCTGGGTTGACCCCGATGGGTGCGAGCACTGGGTAATGGACGACGGCGTTAAGGGTTACATGACACCCCACGTCAGCCGCCA
>Ga0115570_10002832_pt1 | contig 13073 bp, 14 predicted proteins | sample COGITO_mtgs_1205_3_FD_87294 | JGI IMG/M metagenome (GOLD analysis project Ga0115570, IMG submission 87294) | Pelagic marine microbial communities from North Sea - COGITO_mtgs_120524 | ecosystem: Environmental > Aquatic > Marine > Epipelagic | place: Germany:Helgoland, sampling site Kabeltonne... | reverse complement strand
ACGAAAAGCAGTGGTCGACGTTCGCGGACTGTTACTAGAAGCCGGTCTTTCGCAGCCGCTATTATCAGCAATGCAAGCTACCCTGACTTCGGGCAAACAGGTTCTGCTGTTTCTCAATCGACGAGGGTTTGCGCCGACACTCTTATGTCATGATTGCGGATGGTTTGCGGGCTGCGATCACTGCGATGCACGCCTAGCAGTACATCGCAAACCTGCGGAGCTTCGCTGCCATCACTGCAACAGTAAAAAGTTCTTGCCCCGCTCCTGCCCCTCCTGCCAAAGCGGTCGACTTGTAAGCGCAGGCCTTGGTACCGAACAAAGCGAACTCACGCTAAAACGCCTGTTTCCCGCGTTTCCTGTTTTAAGAGTAGACAGCGACAGCATGACCGGCCGAAATGCGATGGATGATTTCGCTCAGCGGCTGAGCACGGGCGAGCCATGTATTATTTTGGGTACACAAATGCTCACTAAGGGTCATCATTTCCCGGCGGTAACGCTCGTCGGGGTGGTCGATGCCGACGGGCTGTTGTTCAGCCCCGATTTTCGCGGTGAAGAGCGTCTACTTCAGCTGCTTACGCAAGTAGGTGGTCGGGCTGGCCGAGGAAAAGATGCAGGGAGTGTGATAATTCAAACCCATTACCCTGATCATCCACTCATTCAAGCAGTCATGGAGCGAAGCTATGGCGAACTTGCCAGAAACCTCCTCGCAGAGAGGCGCCAACGAGCGCTACCGCCTCTAGGTGCAATGGCGATGCTACGGTGTGATAGCGTTGATTTCACCAACGGTCTGAATTTCTTGACCCAAATCAAAAACCAACTGCAGCTCGCCCCAGGCGTTCAAGTCATCGGTCCCGTGCCCGCAGCTATGGCGCGACGAGCCGGACGCTACAGAGCTCAACTGCTCTTACTGTCAGAAGATCGTCGTGCGCTCCACAACGCGGCATCGCAACTTGCATGGGTTGCCGACAAGACCAAAAAGCGAAGTGACATCAAATGGTTTATGGATGTGGACCCCGTTGAGGCTGTTTAATACCGCATTGGCATTTCTCCCCCTGTGAAAAATGCTGTAAGCAAGGGATAATGAGGGATTAAACGGTTGAGTTGTGCCGACATCTACCACCTTGCACACATCTGGATGCCACTATGAAGCAAGCGCTCGCTAACCTGCTGAGTCAAGCGCTACAAAACCTTGTCGCCGACGGCACTCTGGTCGAGGATCCCAAAGTTACCCCTCAGATTGACCATACCAAAGACCCCAGCCACGGCGATTTAGCGACTAACTTGGCCATGGTGCTTGCCAAGCACGCCAAAATGTCACCCCGAGATCTCGCCGCGAGGATCCTACTGGCCATTCCAGAGAACGCTATCGTAGAAAAAACCGACATTGCGGGCCCAGGCTTTATCAACTTCTTTATAACCCAAGCGAGTAACACCCAAGCAGTTAATGACATCTTCGCCGCCGGTCGCCGTTATGGTTACACCGATATCGGACAAGGCAAGCGCGTCCAAGTGGAATTCGTATCAGCCAACCCGACAGGGCCACTTCACGTCGGCCATGGTCGTGGCGCAGCTATCGGAGATGCTCTCTGCCGACTACTTAAGGCTACAGGGTGGCATGTACATAGCGAGTTTTATTACAACGATGCGGGACAGCAAATTACTAATTTAGCGCTGTCCGTTCAGGCTCGCGCTTTAGGCCTAACACCTGACGACGCCGAATGGCCAGAAGACGGTTACCGAGGGGAATACATCACTGATCTCGCTCAAGCCTACCTGAACAAGGAAACCGTCTCAGCCGCCGATCGATCGCTTTCAGCGGGCGGTGATCCACACAATCTAGATGATATTCAGGAGTTTGCAGTCGCGTGGCTACGCAGAGAGCAAGATGCTGACCTGCAAGCCTTTGCCGTCCAATTCGACGAGTACTTTTTAGAAAGCTCACTGTACGCGGGGCACGATGTTGAAACTACCGTCGAGCGACTGACAGCGAACGGCCATACCTATGAGCAAGACGGGGCGCTGTGGTTGCGAAGTACCGATTTTGGCGACGATAAAGACCGAGTGATGCGAAAACGCGAAGGGGGGTACACTTACTTTGTTCCCGATGTCGCCTACCACCTCAACAAGTGGCAACGCGGCTTCGAGCGGGTTATCAACGAGCAAGGCGCAGACCATCACAGCACAATCACGCGTGTGAGAGCAGGATTACAAGGCCTCGATACGGGCATTCCCGAGGGCTGGCCTGAATACGTGCTACATCAGATGGTCACCGTCATGCGCGACGGCACCGAAGTAAAGCTGTCTAAACGCGCGGGGAGTTACGTCACCCTACGAGACCTTATCGACTGGGTTGGTCGGGACGCGACTCGATTCTTCCTCACCGCTCGAGCAGCAACATCGCAACTCACGTTTGATATCGATTTAGCCCTGTCTCAGTCCAATGAGAATCCGGTCTATTATATTCAGTATGCACACGCTCGTGTTTGCAGCGTTAAACGCAAAGCCTTAGATCTCGGGGAGGACTGGCAACCTCAAGCGGGCCTCGCACATTTGGATATGCTGAAGGAGCCTGAGGCGCGCAGCTTGGCGCTGATTCTCGGACGATTCCCTGAGGTGGTCTCGGGAGCTGCAGAGCGACTTGAGCCACATGATATTGCCAATTACCTACGCGAAGTCGCAAGCGAATTCCATAGCTTTTACAATGCTCTGAAACTTATTGATAGCGACGATCAAGCGCTCTCATTGGCTCGACTTGCCCTCGCCGAGGCGACCCGTCAAGTTCTCGAGAATGGGCTTGATCTGCTTGGCGTTTCTGCTCCGGAGAGCATGTAAGTGACTACCTCGGGCCGTAAAAAGCCGACTTCTACGGGCACAGCACGACGCGCTCCAACGAAAAAAAGTGCGGCGCGTAAAACAGCTACTCCGGGGCATGCTGATGGCCCACCCTCGCTTACCATGGCTCACGCCAAAGGCTTTTTAGCGGGGGCATTAGCCGGCGTTATTATTGGCGCCGGGGGCGTCACTTATTTATCAAAAGAAGCGGCCGACGGCCCCCAACCGATAACGCTATCAAGCGATAACGAGGCGCCAACAGACACCAAGCCTCGCTTTGACTTCTACACCTTACTACCCAATCAAGATTTAGATTTTTCCTCCGACGTAGAGCCCGCAGAACTGAGAGGAAAAACGTCGAGCGATGATCAGTTTATTCTGCAAGCAGGGTCATTTCGCGCGGAAAAGGATGCCGATCGTCGGCGCGGAGAACTGGCTTTACTAGGGCTAGAGGCCACGATAGAACTGACTCGCGGTAGTAATGGCGTTTGGTATCGCGTGTATTTAGGCCCTTTCGAGAGCCGCTCCGCCATGGCAAAAGCGCGCTCCATGACGGCACAACAATCTATCGACACGCTACTGATGAAGCGACCTCGCACGCCCTGATCTTACGCTCTCGATAGAGCTGCATTTACCCAGCACTTGATTTTCGTTCCTTTCACCTCCACATCAACAACTCTCGAGTAGGAGTTTTCCATGGAACAATACTGCGGCACCACCATACTGTCCGTTCGTCGCAACGGCGTTGTTGCCATCGGCGGCGACGGGCAAGTCTCCATGGGTAATACCGTGATGAAAGGTAATGCGCGAAAGGTTCGGCGACTCTTTCAAGGTCAAGTAATTGCAGGGTTTGCAGGCGGCACCGCGGATGCCTTTACGCTGTTTGAGCTCTTCGAAGCTCAGCTGGAGAAATATCAAGGCCAACTCACCAGAGCCGCTGTTGAGCTCGCGAAGCTGTGGCGCTCGGAGCGCTCGCTTCGTCGTCTTGAGGCGCTGCTGGCAGTTGCCGACAGCACAACATCATTGGTCATCACCGGTAACGGCGACGTCATCGAGCCGGAAGACTATTTGATTGCGATTGGCTCAGGGGGGCCTTTTGCTCAATCTGCCGCCCGCGCGATGCTTGACACCACCGAGATGTCTGCCGAAGAAATTGTTCGTAAAGGTCTGCAAATCGCCGGCGATATATGCGTATACACCAATCAAAATCACACTATTGAGACGCTGAGTTAATTCATGTCTGCTATGACACCACGAGAAATTGTTCACTCCCTCGACCAACACATTATCGGCCAGTCGGAAGCCAAGCGCGCCGTTGCCATCGCCCTGCGCAACCGGTGGCGACGACAGCAACTTAATCCAGAGCTGCGCGCTGAAATTACGCCAAAAAATATTTTGATGATTGGACCAACAGGAGTGGGCAAAACTGAGATTGCACGCCGACTCGCCAGACTTGCTCATGCACCCTTTGTTAAAGTCGAAGCGACGAAATTTACTGAAGTGGGTTACGTTGGCAGAGACGTCGAATCGATGGTGCGCGACCTTGCTGAGAACTCCCTGACTCTTTTTCGTGAAGAGGCTATCGAGAAAGTACAGGCTCGTGCCGAGGAAGCTGCGGAAGAGCGCATGCTAGACATTCTTCTGCCTCCAGGCCGCGATGATTCCAACGCTTCGACACGGCAGATTCTGCGCAAAAAACTGCGTGAAGGCGAACTCAACGACCGCGAAGTAGAGGTCGAGGTCAGCGGGCAAGGCGCCAGCGTCGATATTTTAACGCCGCCAGGTATGGAGGAAATGACTCAGCAGCTTCAAGGGCTATTTTCTAATATGAAGGGCGGTAGCAAGGCGCGTAAAATGCCAGTCCAAGATGCTTTAAAAGTACTCAAAGAAGACGAGGCTGCCAAGCTAATCGATCACGATGCACTCAAGGTACAGGCGCTTGAAGCCGCGGAACAAAATGGCATCATCTTCATCGACGAGATAGACAAAGTGGCAAAACGCGGCGAATCCGGCGGCGCTGATGTATCCAGAGAAGGGGTTCAGCGCGATTTATTGCCGCTTATCGAAGGCTGCTCGGTAACCACCAAGCATGGCACGATCAAGACAGATCACATTTTGTTTATTGCCTCGGGGGCATTCCATCTATCGAAGCCATCGGATCTTATTCCCGAGCTACAGGGTCGCCTGCCTATTCGGGTCGAACTTGACGCACTCACACCAGAAGATTTTAGGCGGATTCTCACTGAGCCGAAAGCCGCGCTCACCGCGCAATATCAAGCGCTCTTAGCAACGGAGGGGATTACTGTCACCTTTACCGAAGAGGGCATCGAGCGTCTTGCAGAGATTGCTTGGCAAGTTAATGAACATGGCGAGAATATCGGCGCCCGACGACTGCATACGGTTATGGAGCGCCTCCTCGAAGAGGTTTCGTTCACAGCAGCAGATGCGGGGCTCAATGGCTCAAATGTCACTGTCGATAGCGCCTTCGTTGACGGGCGCCTGGGCGATTTGGCGCAAGATGAAGATCTATCGCGGTTCATTTTGTAACCGAGCTAGCATCGACAATGACTGCAATCACCCGCATTTATTACGCCCGCAGCAGACGAATGCTTGAACTCGAGTTCGACGATGGCTCAGAGGGCGCATTAAGCGCTGAGTTTTTACGGGTGCACTCCCCTTCGGCGGAAGTACGGGGGCATGCTTCAGGTCAAGAAGTTCTGCAGACCGGCAAACAGGACGTCAGTGTTTCGGACATCAAACCCATAGGCCATTATGCGGTGCAACTTGTTTTCGATGATGGTCACGACAGCGGTATTTTTACTTGGCCATACTTATATGAGCTGACGCGTAACCAAACTCTATTGTGGCAACGCTATATCGAGGCACTGGATGCTGCGGGCAGTAGCCGTGATCCCAGTGTGCAAGTAGTCCACATCAAACCCTGATTAGAGACGCATCCTCGGTTACAATGGGGCAACCAGAACGCCGGACAACCGCTCATGACTGACCACAATCGCCCCTCTGGGGATGACCAAGATACTACGCACTTCGGTTTCACCACTGTTAAAACCAATGAGAAAGAAAAGCTGGTACGCGGCGTCTTTGATTCGGTTGCGGGCCGCTACGACCTGATGAACGACTTAATGTCGGCGGGCATTCACCGCTTATGGAAGCGCTTTACCATCGAGCTTAGCGCTGTTCGGTCAGGCCAAACCGTATTGGATATTGCCGGTGGTACGGGGGATCTATCGGCGCGTTTCTCCAAGTTAGTGGGCACCGATGGCAAGGTGATTCTAGCCGATATCAATGCGTCTATGCTGCAAGTGGGGCGTGACAAGCTGCTCGATGCAGGGGCTTTTGGCAACTTGCACATGGTTCAGTGTGATGCCCAGTATCTGCCGTTCCCGGATAACAGCGTTGACTGTATTACCATCGCATTTGGACTTCGTAACGTCACCGACAAAGCACTTGCATTGCGCTCCATGGAGCGCATCCTAAAGCCCGGCGGGCGATTACTGATCCTTGAGTTCTCAAAGCCTACTAACCCACTGCTCGAGAAAATTTACGACACGTACTCCTTCCGCATTCTGCCCATGATGGGTCGACTTGTTGCTAATGACGAAGAAAGTTACCGCTACCTCGCTGAATCTATTCGCAAACATCCCGACCAAGACACCTTAATGGCGATGATGGAAGACGCAGGCTTTGTTGACTGTCAGTACCATAATATGACGGGTGGCATTGTCGCTGTTCACCGTGGCATCAAGGCCTAATTAATGCAGAGAGAACACGACCCTGCGGTGATAACCGCCGTCACAGCAGCGCTCGAAGCCAGTGTTAACCGAGCACTCGCCCTTGCGCCGGTCGCAAGTCGCGAGCTAGCCGAGATGGCTGACACGGTGCTGGCCATAGAGTGCACGGCGCCCGTAATAACTGTTTATATCACCATCACCTCAATGGGTACGCTGCAGGTCAGTAGTTACTCCGAAGCCAAATCTAGTACGCGTGTTAGGGGTGCATTTGAAGACTTTCTAACACTCGCAACCGCTGATGATCCGGCCGCAACGTTAATCAACAGTGATCTTGAGATCGTTGGCAATACTGCACCACTGCTAGCCCTGCAGCAGATCGTTACCCACATGGATCTCGATTGGGAGGCGCCACTAGTAGATGTACTCGGTGACGTGGCCGGCCATCAGTTAGCGCAACTATTACGCGGAACGTTCAGTTGGGGCAAGGATGCCAGTAAAAGCCTGCGTCGCCAGCTGTCGGAGTTTATCCTTGAAGAGGGACGACTCTCTCCACCTGCAGCTGAACTCGATGCCTTTTATGATGATGTTCAGAATTTAGCGCTGCGAGTCGACCGATTGCAGTCAAGGCTTAAGCGCTTCGCGCAAAAAGTTGGTGCGCGCTAATCGTGCTGCCACGCCTATTCGCTGTTTACCGCACGGTTTGTCGGTACCGCCTCGACACGTTACTACCTAATGAGCGTCGCCCCTGGCCCCTGCGCTTATTAGTTGCCTCGTGTCCCGTTAGACAGGTCGATACGAGTCAAGCCAGAGGACGGCGGCTTCGTGAAGCTCTAGAAACGCTGGGCCCTGTGTTCATCAAATTTGGTCAGCTGTTATCCACTCGCAGAGATTTACTGCCCGATGATATCGCCGACGAGTTAGCGCTTTTGCAGGATCAAGTACCGCCTTTTTCGACCGCAGAAGCCGTAGCACTGATCGAACAATCGCTAGGGTCCAGCATCGATACCCTCTTTTCTGAGTTTGAACACGCGCCACTCGCTGCGGCGTCAGTTGCACAAGTCCACGCCGCCGTATTGCCTACTGGCGAGAGCGTTGTGGTCAAAGTACTGCGACCTGGGATAGAAAGCACTATTCGCGCAGATCTCGCACTCATCAAGCAGCTTGCCTTTTGGTTGGGAAAAACCCTCAAAGACGGCCGTAGGCTCCGTCCTTCAGAAGTAGCCGCTGACTATGAACGAACGTTACTCGATGAGCTCGACCTCCGCAGAGAGGCCGGCAATGCATCGCAATTGCGACGGAACTTTCTCGGCTCTGGACTGGTTTACGTACCCGAAGTGCATTGGCCGCTAGTGACCACTAATGTCATGGTATCCGAACGCATAAACGGCATACCCGTCAGTGACATAGCGGCCCTTAATGCTCGGGGTGTCGATATGAAGCTGCTCGCTGAACGCGGCGTTGAAATTTTCTTCACGCAAGTGTTTCGCGATAGCTTCTTTCACGCTGATATGCACCCCGGCAATATTTTTGTCGACGCGTCGAACCCCGCGGATCCCACATATCTGGCTGTTGACTGCGCCATCGTAGGCCAGCTAGACGAATCAGATCTGTATTACTTGGCGCGCAACTTGCTCGCTATTTTCAAGCAAGATTACCGACTGGTGGCAAAACTGCACGTGGAGTGTGGCTGGGTTCCGCCAGAAACGCCGGTAGCCGAATTTGAAGCCGCTATGCGCACACTGTGTGAGCCGGTATTTGAGCGTCCCCTCGGTGAAATATCTTTTGGCCACATGTTAGTCACACTGTTTAGAACGGCCGGGCGCTTCAATATGGAAGTTCAACCACAGTTGGTTTTACTCCAAAAGACATTGCTCAATATCGAGGGACTAGGAAGGCAGCTCTACCCTGAGCTCAGCCTCTGGGACACTGCACAGCCCTATCTAGAGCGATGGCTCGCTGAACGCTATGCCCCACAAACGGTTCTTAAGCGTCTGCAAGCGGATGCACCTGCATGGCTAGAGACTCTGCCTATTATTCCCGATCTGGTTTTTTCAAGACTCAAAGCCTCTGCACCCGTACGCGAAGTCAAGCAAACTCACACGCTCTGGACCGCGGCGGGTACACTAGGAGCTGCGAGTGCAGTGATTGCCACAGCAATGACGCCCACGCTCCCATGGGTTGCAGGTGCTGGCGCCGCATTATTTGCACTTGCTCTGCTCAAACACCGCTCTTAAATAGCTCTGGCATAATGTAGCAATGATGATCGACCCGAATACACCAACAACAATGAGTCCCCGCTGGAATGCGGATGGGCTAATACCTGCTATCGCACAAGATGCGAGTACAGGCGAAGTGCTGATGATGGCCTGGATGAACGCAGAGTCCTTGGCACTCACACTCGCAGAACAGCGCGCTGTTTATTGGTCACGATCGCGAAGTGAAGTCTGGCGAAAAGGCGAAACGTCGGGTAACGTTCAAGAACTTGTAGGCATCAGCCTCGATTGTGACGGCGACACGCTGCTATTAAAAGTACATCAAATTGGTGGGGCAGCCTGTCATACAGGACGTAAGCATTGCTTTTTTTATCGGCCGCTAGGCGATAGCTGGATCTTGGAAGAGGAGCCCTCATGAGCGATATTCTTACCGCGCTGAATACAATCCTTGAGCAGCGTAAGTCATCGGCAGCCGACAGCTCCTACGTTGCCTCACTGTATGATCAAGGTCTGAACAAGATTCTTGAAAAGATTGGCGAGGAAGCCACCGAGGTAATTTTGGCCGCCAAGGATCTGGAAGCCCAGTCCAGCGATGCTGCACAGCGTGCCTTGGCTGGCGAAGTGGCAGACCTGTGGTTTCACTCCATGGTGATGCTCGCGCATCTCGATATGAACCCAGACGCGGTTACTGATATTTTAAAAGAACGCTTTGGCCTGTCTGGATTAGAAGAAAAAGCCGCCCGAACAGGGCATAATACTCCGCCTTAAATGCTCCGCCCTTAAAGGGTACTAGCAACACTGGGGTGAGTTTTAAAAGTTAACGTGGCAGCCCTATAGCTGACACATCTAACAGCAATCGAGGAGTTTTTATGCTCGGCGGAATCAGTATTTGGCAACTGCTCATTATTTTAGCGATCGTCGTGATGCTTTTTGGCACCTCACGCCTCAAGAATATTGGCAGCGATCTCGGCACAGCGATTAAAGGCTTTAAAAGCAGTATAAAAGATGACGCCGATAAAGCTGGCGAAGACGGTGCTGACAGTGCTGACAGCACCGTTCAAACTCGCGAGCAGGCCGATGACAAAAACGGCAGTGACGGCGGCAACGACAACGACAGAAAAGCTTGAAGCTAACGATCTCGCGGAGATTGACGCATGTTTGATATGGGCTTCTCCGAATTGCTGCTGGTCGGCATTGTTGGTCTGCTTGTCATTGGTCCGGAGCGACTACCAGGTGCAATTCGCACAACCATGGTATGGGTGAATCGCATTCGCCGTAGCTTCAACGAAGTGCGGGCAGATGTTGAAAGAGAGCTTCATAACGACGCCGTGATGAAAGAGCTGCGCGATAATGCCAGTGCTCTGAAAGAGGATGTCGCCTCGATAACAGAGCCTGTGCGGTCGCAACTCAGCCAAATAGGCGGCGAGTTACGTCACGACCTACATAACGATCTGCACAACGACCTAAGCACTATTGGAACACCCGTCGAGCATAATACCGATACGGTGGCGTCCTCACCAGCGAGCTCGCAAACTAACGCACCGAAACCCGATGCTGAGTCTGATGCGAATCCCGGCAATAGTGAGAAAACACTAACGTGACAGAGAGCCTGGAAGATAACCCGCAGCCACTAGTGGCCCACCTTACCGAGCTGCGCGACCGCCTGCTCAGAGCGATACTATCTGTTTTGGTGATCTTTATTTGCTTGTTTCCTTTTTCAAATGAAATTTATACTTTTATCTCTGAACCTCTGAGAGCCTTGCTACCCGAAGGCTCAAGTATGATCGCCACGGAAGTCGCATCGCCCTTCTTAACGCCATTTAAACTGACCTTAGTCATGTCAATATTTGTGGCGATACCCGTAATCCTTTATCAAATTTGGTCGTTTGTCGCGCCGGGGATGTACCGACAGGAGAAACGTATCGCTTTTCCGTTGCTCGCATCATCCGTATTACTTTTTTACGCTGGGGCATCCTTTGCCTACTTCGTTGTTTTCCCACTGATATTTGCTTTCTTTACCAGCGTGGGACCGACCGACGTCGCCGTCATGACAGACATCAATCGCTATTTAGATTTTGTGCTGAAGTTGTTTTTTGCCTTTGGAATCGCCTTTGAAATTCCTATCGCAGCAGTCATTCTTATCTGGAGCGGTGTAACAACACCCGACGCACTCGCCAAAAAACGACCTTATATTATCGTAGGGTGCTTTATTTTCGGCATGTTGCTGACGCCTCCAGACGTCATCTCCCAATCATTACTCGCAGTCCCTATGTGGATGCTTTTCGAGGTCGGGGTGTTCTTTGGTCGCATAATCGAAAAACGACGCCAATCCAGTAATGGATCACCGACTTGAGAGAACTATGGGGCCGGCGCGCTCAAGATCCCCTATCATCACCAGATCGGCCTAACGCATACAAAGATCGCCTCAAAGCGAGCATCGATTACCCACCCAAAGGATCTCACTACTTTTGACCGACACCGACACGGCAACACCCCCAACATCGAGGAACTTTGGTCCTTTAAAGCAGCTACTGCGCTTTCTTTGGCCGCATAAGTGGCGACTGATTGGCGCTTCGACAGCTTTGATCTTTACGGCAATGGCGCAGCTCTCCCTCGGTTATGGCGTACGCTTGCTAATTGATGAGGGTTTCTCTGGTACCGATGATTCAGGCTTAAAACAAGCCGTTGCGTTCATGATGATTGTCGGTTGCGCCATGGCAATAGGAGCCATGATTCGTTTCTATTTAGTGACATGGCTGGGTGAGCGCGTTAGTGCAGATTTACGCAGCGCAGCATTTAAGAATCTGGTGCGTCTCCAACCGAGCTATTTCGAGAGTAACGAAGCCGGCGAAATCATGTCGCGTTTAACGACTGACACCACGTTACTGCAGTCGCTCATCGGATCGTCAGTCAGTATGGCCGCGCGTAATGCTCTGTCACTGGTGGGTGCCCTCACCATGATGATCATCACCAACTTCAAGCTCAGTTTGATCATATTGTTCGTCGTCCCGCTAACAATTGTACCGATCATGATTTTCGGTCGACGCGTGCGAAAGCTATCGAATGAGTCCCAGCAAAGTATCGCCGAAGTAGGAAGTCGCGCGGGAGAGGTGCTGCAGGCCATCAAGGTGGTACAGAGTTACAACCGAGAGGGTATGGAGCAACGCTCCTTTGATCGCAGTGTTGAGGTGGCTTTTCAGGTCGCCAAGCGCCGAATTCGCCAACGCACAATACTAACGGGCGTCGCCATATCACTTCTGCTCTCAGGCTTAGTGGGCATGATGTGGTCTGGTGGGCAAGACGTTATACAAGGTCGCATGAGTGGCGGTGAACTCGGCGCCTTTGTCTTCTATGCGGTAATTCTTGGAAGCGCCTTCGCGACCTTATCGGAGGTTTGGGGTGATCTTCAGCGGGCAGCAGGTGCTGCCGAGCGATTACTCGAGCTCATGGGAGAGCGCAGTACGACCAAAGATACCGGCACAAGTCCAGCGCCCATGCGCCAAGCCATTCGTTTCGATGATATTCAATTCGCCTACCCTAGCCGACCCAGCAGCCTTGCGTTAAACGACTTCAAGCTCAGTGTCGCGCCCGGCCAATCACTCGCGCTGGTCGGTCCATCAGGCGCAGGCAAGTCCACCGTTTTTGAGCTCTTACAGCGTTTCCATGATCCCGCGGCAGGCGCAGTCTATTACGGTGATGTCGATATCCGCGCTATCTCGCTCACTGAGTGGCGGGATAAAGCAGCGCTTGTCCCCCAAAGCCCTGTTTTGTTTAGCGGCGATATTCGGCACAACATTGCCTACGGCAATCCAGAAGCGAGCGATGATCAAATAGAGGCCGCAGCACGAGCAGCTCACGCCGACGAGTTTATTAGCCAGCTACCTGAAGGGTATAAGAGTCAGCTCGGCTCTCAAGGAGTGCGGTTATCGGGCGGGCAACGACAGCGACTAGCACTCGCTCGGGCTATACTCAACGACCCAGAGATTCTGCTACTTGACGAAGCAACCAGCGCTCTCGATACCGAAAGTGAGTACTACGTGCAGCAAGCACTCACCGAAGTCATGCGTGATCGAACCACAATCATCATCGCGCATCGCTTATCGACTATTATCAATGCCGATGTCATTGCGGTGATGGAAAAAGGTCGAATCATCGCGACCGGCACTCACACCGAATTGCTTGAGAGCTGCCCACTCTATGCGCGGCTTGCAAGCCTTCAGTTTGACGAGCGGAAACTCGAGTCACAGGCATAAAAAAGCCCGCAGATAGCGGGCTT
>Ga0115570_10002825_pt1 | contig 13081 bp, 8 predicted proteins | sample COGITO_mtgs_1205_3_FD_87294 | JGI IMG/M metagenome (GOLD analysis project Ga0115570, IMG submission 87294) | Pelagic marine microbial communities from North Sea - COGITO_mtgs_120524 | ecosystem: Environmental > Aquatic > Marine > Epipelagic | place: Germany:Helgoland, sampling site Kabeltonne... | reverse complement strand
GGTAGTTCGAGCTGTGCATTCAGTTTTTGTTGAATTTCCTCCACCAATGATTTTATATCCCTGCCTCTTACATTGATACCTACATAAGTTCTACGATTGGTATTGTCCCTGCTTATTTGCATCGGGCCAGGTTGATAACTGATGCTAGCAACCTCTTTAAGTGGAATTTGAGAACCATTTGGTAAATTGACATACAGATTTTTAAGGTCGTCAATACTTCTGCGATGTTTTTCATCCAGACGAACCACCAAATCAAAACGCTTTTCCCCTTCAAAAATCACTCCCGCTTTACCTCCAGCAAATGCGTATTGAATAACGGTATTCAGGTCTTCCACATTTACACCATATTGTGCCAGCTTGTGCCGGTTGTACCGTACGGTCATTTGAGGAAGTCCGGTTGTTGCTTCTACTCGCAAATCGCCAATTCCTTTTGTTCCGGCAATTATTTTGGATATTTCTTCTGCTTTGGTAGCGAGTGTATTAATGTCTTCTCCGTAGAGCTTAATGGCGATATCTTCTCTCACACCTTCGAGCAATTCATTAAATCGCATTTCAATGGGTTGGGTAAATTCATAATTCACTCCTGGTATTTTTTCCAGTTCTTCTTTCATCATCTCCACCAATTCATCTTTCGAATCAGTCGTTACCCATACATCTTTGGGAGCCAAAATCACAAAGATGTCTGCCAAATCCATTGGCATAGGGTCAGTGGGAACCTCTGCAACTCCAATCCTGCTTACAATCTTCTGTACTTCGGGAAATTTTTTCTTGACAACCCTTTCGATTTTTGTGGTGGTCTCAATCATTTCTGTTAAGGAGCTACCAGGTTTCAGAATAGCATGAAAGGCTATATCTCCCTCATCGAGCTGCGGAACAAATTCGCCCCCCATTCGGGAAAAAGTAAATACTGCCAATCCAAGTAATACTACTGCTGAACCTAAAATCCATTTTCCCTTTTTGAGCGCTTTCCCTAAAATCGGTTCATAGATGTTTTCCAACCAGATCACGAATTTATCTCCCCAGGATGTTTTGTTTTTAGTTCCTGTGCGGATAAACCATGCTGACATCATGGGAACGTAGGTCAAGCAAAGTATCATTACCCCAATCATGGCAAACATGAAAGTAAGTGCCATCGGCTTGAACATTTTTCCTTCCACGCCTTCTAATGCCAGGATTGGAATAAAGACAATCAGGATGATGAGCTGACCGAAAAAGGCAGAGTTCATCATTTTACTTGATGATTTATATGCGACATCATCCCTCACTTTAGCTGTAATGTTTTGTTTTTTGAGAATTATTCCGTGTAACATAAACACGGTACTTTCAACAATAATCACTGCTCCATCTATAATAATTCCAAAATCAATTGCTCCTAAACTCATTAGATTCGCCCATACTCCAAAATAGTGCATCATTATAAATGCAAATAATAATGATAAAGGAATGGTTGAGGCCACAACTAAGCCCCCTCGCCAGTTACCGAGCAGGAATACCAGAACGAAGATGACAATCAATGCACCAATCATTAAGTTTTCAGTTACCGTGCCTGTGGTTTTTGCGATGAGTTTGCTACGGTCTAATAGGGGTTCAATTATCACACCTTCTGGTAATGATTTTTGAATTTCTGCCATCCTTTCTTTTACCCTTACAATGACATCATTGGAGTTGGCTCCTTTGAGCATCATCACCAGGCCACCAACTACTTCGCCTTCTCCATTTTGTGTTAATGTGCCGTACCTGACCGCAGAGCCAAATTGAACTTTTGCTACATCTTTAATGCTAATGGGCAAGCCATTGACATTTTTAACCACAATGTTTTCAATGTCCTGGATACTTCGTGCTAATCCTTCACCTCGAATGAAATTGGCATAATGATCTTTTTCGATGTAGGCTCCACCGGTGTTTTGATTATTGGCTTCGAGTGCGTTGTAAATATCAACGATAGTAAGACCAATAGCTTTCAGTTCGTCAGGTGAAATGGCAACTTCATATTGTTTGATTTCTCCTCCAATAGCATTGATTTCCACTACTCCTGAAACCATTGCCATTTGTCTGCTGACAATCCATTCCTGCATCGTCCGCAGGTCTGAAGCTGAATACTGTCCTTTATGAGCACAATCTACTTTTAAAGTGTAGTGAGAGATTTCTCCTAAACCGGTAGATATTGGCCCCATTGAAGGCTCTCCGAACCCTTTGGGTATATCTTCCTTTACCTCTGTTAGCTTTTCTGCTACCAGTTGTCGGGGTAGGTAGGTTCCCATCTTGTCTTCAAAAACGATGGTTACTACCGATAATCCAAAACGGGAGACAGAGCGAATTTCTGTTACACCAGGAAGGTTAGCCATTGCCACTTCTACCGGATAGGTAACGAATTGTTCAATGTCTTCTGTTCCCAAATTGGGTGCTTGTGTCATGACCTGTACCTGGTTATTCGTAATATCGGGTACGGCATCGAGCGGAACTTGGCTTGCACTCCAAATCCCCCCTATAATAAGGGCTATGGTGAGCAAGCCAATGATCAGGTTGTTCTTTGTAGAGAATGAGATTATTTGATTAATCATATTTATATAATTTCTTGTTAATAGAATACGGTAAAGCCTCTCCGGAGAATCCGAACAAGGAAAAAATGGATTGTCGTCCTGATTAAACTATCAGGTACAATCTCTTAACAAGAAAGGGAAGGAGGCCCCCGATGAGGGGAATCATCTATCGGTGGGGATAGATAAATGGCATCTGAATCCGAGCCGTAATCCGAAGTTTGCTCACTTTCATCTACGTGAGCAATAACAGTAAGCAATGCTGTAATAAATTTTGCTTTTGCAAATACTTTAGAGGAAGCATCATTTGTTCTTGCAGGAAAACAATGCTCAACATTGCAATCATTCGCAGGATGCTCCATTTCGTTTAAAAAACATACCAACAAATCGTACAAATCTTCGTCATAATGGCCTTCATGTTGAATATGTTCATGATCTGAACTTAAATCTTCATTGGCCGTGTGTTGATGATGTTGATGATGGTGCTTCTCCTTTTCTTTTTCCTGATGGGAGTTAGATTCTACTGAATAGAACTTCTGACAATGAGGAATCAGGTTATGTGCAAATCCTAATGAATAGGTTAGCAGCAGCAAAAACGATATGACTATTTTACCAATTTGCATCGGGTGCAAAGATAACAAATGATTTCGTGCAATGGTATTGCAAAGTTACTTTCTGCAATTACCACAGATACCCTTTATTACCATGTTAATTTCAGCAAGCTCAAAGTTAACGGGCAATTGTGTAATACTCCCCGAATATCAAACCAAGGGTTTAGTTAAATTTCCAACCTCTGAGGTCCTCCCCTTATTAGTAACCCTTTTAACTAGAGAATTCAGGGTTGATTTGATGTAAATATATGAATTCTTCAGGTGGTAAATCGAAGATAGACGAATGCGGCCTCACGGTGTTGTAATCAATCCGATATTCTTCAATCTTCTCCCTTGCGTCTTCCAAATCCATAAACCAATTCATCGATAGGCATTCGTCTCTAAATTTCCCATTAAAGGACTCAACATACGGATTATCTGTTGGTGTGCCTGGCCTTTAAAAATCTAGAGTGACCTTGTTCTCATAAGCCCAGCGGTCTACTTCCTTTGAAATAAACTCACTTCCATTGTCGCATTGAATCCGCTCAGGGAAACAACTTTCCTCCTTGCAGACGTGGTTTAAGGTGTTGCGAACATCTTCCCCTCGAAGAGATTTACCAACGATCAGTGACAGGCATTTTTTACTGTAGTTATCCACTATAGCTAAGATGCGAAATCGCTGCCCGTTGAACAGGGCATTTTGAAGAAAATCCATGCTCCAAACCCGATTGATTGCTGGAGCATCTACACGCTCTAAGCGGTGCGCACCACTACGCGACCTTCGTGGTCGTTTACTCCGAAGATTCAGTCCCTCCTCACGGTAGACGCGGTATACACGCTTGTGGTTATCCTTGAAACCTTCCCGTCGAAGCATGATCAAGATTCGCTCAAAACCATATCGTACCCTGATTGCAGCGATTTCCTTCATTCGCATTCGAAGCAATTGATCACCTCGATCACTTTTCTTGTAGTACCACATACAAGGCGACACATTGGAAATACGAAGACTACGACGCAATGACACCGAATAGGCTTCTTGTAGGTAGTGAGCCATGGCTTTTCGAATAGCAACTGCTAGAACTTTTTTTTTAAAATGTCCTGAAGCATTTGCTTGTCTAGGCTCAGATCGGCAACCAACTTCTTCAACTGTGCATTTTCATCTTCAAGTGCGCGTAAGCGCTTTAACTCCGTAACGCCCATATCACCGTACTTCTTCTTCCAAGTAAAGAAGGTGGCCTGACTTATGCCCAGGCGCCGGGTAATCTCAGCGACCTTGGTGCCTGATTCGTTCTCGCGAATGGCATAAACGACCTGAGCTTCAGAGAATTTTGACTTCTTCATGATGGGTCCAATTTCGTGATTTTTCACTTCCCACTGCCCGGGGACTTGGGCCCAAAAACTCTAGTTTAGAAACGTACTAAATCAAGGGAAGAGGTCAATGGGTTTCTAAGAAATGAGAAACGAACCTTCGGCAAAATCCATTATATTCGCCTTGTTAAGTCAAGCAATTGGGTGAAATGCCCTCCGCGGCCGATTGGGTTGCTTAGCGGGTTGACTTAGCGAAAAGAGTTCTCTTAAATTACTGATATTGAGCACATTGGAGCGTTAGGTTCAAAACCCCCTCTCTCCGCAAGAACGACGCAAAACCCACGATGCAATCGTGGGTTTTTTGATTTCTGGGGTGCGGTAAGCTTGATTAGCGGCAGCCCAGAAAAACAAAAATCTGCGCGCCGTAGGCGTAAATAGTTTTGTGTCGTCTTGCAGGGTCCCCCTACGGGGATCACCCGACCAAAGGGAAGGGTAATCCTCCTATCTTTAGTATGTAACCTTGACGGCCAACCCCCATACGCCATGAAACACCCCCATCTCCTTGCGGTCGCTTTAGCGGCTTCCTCTTTTCTGAGCCTCCACGCACAAGTAGGGCCCATTTTTGAAAACGGCCAAGCGCAGAAAGTACCTCTTTTTGAGAACCCAAAGGAATGGATTCGGGAAGACCTCTGGGTAGAAACAGAATTTGACACCGATGGGGATGGGATTTTGGACCGAATGCACGTCGATGTCACCCGCCCTGCCCAAACCAATGAGGGCCTGAAGCTCCCGGTCATCTATGAAAGCAGCCCCTACTATGCGGGAACGGCGGGAAATGACCGCGATCTCTTTTGGAATGTATCGCATGAGATAGGCGAGGTACCCGCACCTCCCAGGCACCCAGAGGTGGTTCGAAAAGGACAGCGCCCCATCATTTCCAATTCGCAAGTTTTCACCTGGGTTCCCCGAGGATACATTGTAGTTCATTCAAGCTCACCAGGCACCGGCTTGTCGGATGGTTCTCCCACAGTGGGCGGTGACAATGAATCCTTCGCACCCAAAGCCGTCATTGAATGGTTAGCGGGAAAAGACAACGGCTATGTAGAGCGAACGGGCGATCAAAAAGTCCAAGCCTTCTGGTCTACGGGGAAGGTGGGCATGACAGGCACCTCTTACAATGGTACCATTCCGTTGGCAGCAGCCACCACGGGCGTCGAAGCCCTCAAGGCCATTATCCCTGTGGCGCCCAATACCTCCTACTACCACTATTACCGTTCGAATGGCTTGGTGCGAAGTCCGGGGGGCTATTTGGGCGAGGATATCGACGTCTTGTACGAATTCATTCACAGTGGAGAGGAGTCTAAGCGTGCATTCGGCAATAAAACGGTCCGAGACGAACTCATGCGCGCCAACATGGATCGCGCAACAGGGGACTACAATGATTTTTGGGCCGGAAGAGATTACCTCCATGACATGGAGCCCATGAAGGCCGCCTTGCTCATGTCCCACGGATTTAATGACTGGAATGTCATGCCCGAACACAGCTACCGCATCTACAACCGTGCCCGCGAAATGGGGCTACCCGTCCAAATCTACTACCACCAAGCAGGTCATGGTGGTCCCCCTCCTATGGACCTGATGAACCGGTGGTTTACCCATTACCTGTTTGGCATAGACAACGGCGTAGAAAACGACCCTAGGGCATGGATTGTCCGCGAACGCGTGTCGCCCAAGGACCCAACGCCCTATGCCGATTATCCTCATCCAGGTGCACAACCCGTAACACTTAAACTCACTAAGGGAGGCAAAAAAAGCGGTGGTCTTTCCACGAGAAAGGCGAGTAAACGCAACGAAAAACTCGTGGACGATGTGATTTTCACAGGGACCGAATTAGCCAAAGCATCCACCTCTAAAAACCGCCTCCTCTATGTGAGCCCCATCTTAAAAGAAGACCTCCATATCTCCGGACTGGCTTCCTTGGAAATACGGGTGTCTTCCTCCAAACCTGCGGCTAATTTGTCCGTTTGGCTGGTGTCCTTGCCCTGGAATGAAGCAGAAGACGCCTTGATCTACGACAACATCATCACCCGGGGCTGGGCGGATCCTCAGAACCACGAGAGCAACTCCAGAAGTGAACCTTTGGTTCCAGGCGAATTCTACACGTTGAAATTTGACCTTCAGCCGGACGATCAAGTTATCCCAGCTGGGCAGCAAATTGGCTTGATGATTTTCTCCAGCGATCAGGAATTCACCCTCCATCCACAGCCCGGAACGGTGCTCAAGGTGGACCTGCGTGGAACGACACTCACCCTCCCCGTGGTTGGGGGTGAGGAAGCCTACCAAGTGGCCACCAACTAAAGGCCAAAGGGAGATACCTCAGGGCTTCACCTGGGTATCGTAGACGACCACCCTGGACCAGAGGTGGCTGTAGTTTTTCACAAAGGCCTGGTGCAAGGGATGTACTTGGTAGGCGTCTTGATCCGCCGAAGAGGCAAAGTACATGGTTTCTGAAACGCTCCAGTCGCTTACGACGACATCTCGCGGAAGGGTTGAAGCGGGTTCCCCCGACACCATCCATTGGACTTCTTGGACTCCGCGCAACGTAGCCAAGCCCTCCATTAAGCGTGCTTTGTCTTCTGCAGAATCTGGGTTTTTCAGCCAGAAATACACTTGGTGGAGTACGGCGCCTTCCTGAAAAGTGGGTACCGTGGAGGGCTTTTGCTCGGAGCTTGTAGGGGACTGAGCCCAAGCGAGTTGGGCTATAAAAAGCGCGGAAATGAGCCAGGGCAATTTCATGGGAATGCGTTTAAGAGCATAGAAATTACGCTAAAATCTCAGGAGAATACCTTTGTGGCATGCAGCAAAAATGGATTTCTGGGCTCTCAACGACCATCGTGGTATTAGCCGGCCTATCCCTCTTTGGATGGAGTGTCAAGCAAGTGAGCACGGGACAATCTACCTGGCCAAGCTGGGTTCAAAGCCCGCTCAAAGCCTTTGTGGGCTTCATAGATCTTTTTGAAAAAGCCAAAGAAGAAGTTTCGGCACTGCCAGAAACCTTTGTTCTGACTCCTGAGGATTTCTCCCCCATTAATACTCTGGAAGAGGATGTCATCATCCTCACCAGCTACCACAACCAAGAGAATACGCGAACCATAGCCCTCATCAATCTGCGCACGGGGGAGGAGTTAAAGACGTGGACGGTGGACCAATTGGCTGTGCCCCAGGACCGTATTATCCATAGCATTATGCTGCCGGACAGCTCCTTGATTTATGGACTGGATTGGTATTCGGGGCTCATTCGGATAGATAAAAACAGCCAACGCATTTGGCACCAGGATAGTATCATTCATCACCACGGAAAAAATTTGGCGGCGGACAGTACGATATGGGCCTGTACCTATGAGAAAGAGGAAGGCAAGCCGCTGTACTACCGCCCCATCTTTCGCACTGGAATGGGGACCTTTCCCTACCTAGACAATTGGATTACCCAAATTCATGCGTATTCGGGCGAGGTGCTGTACCACAAAAGTTTGACGGAAATCCTCGTGGAGAATGGGCTGACGCACCTGCTGGTGAAGAGCGAGACCCCCGGAGATCCAATTCACGTCAACGATGTCGAGCCAGCCCTAAAAGATGGCCCCTATTTTCAGAAAGGAGACCTATTTATCAGCGCGCGGAATGGCTCGTGGATCATGCAGTTCCGCCCTGGTACGGGTAAAGTTATTCGCCTCCTTGAAGGCCCATTCTACAGCCAGCATGATGTGGACATTGAAAGCGACAGCACCCTCACCGTTTTCAACAACAACAGTCTACAAAATGAGCGGCCCCAGCCCTCAAAGTGGCCCATGAGCGCCTCCTCCTATGAGGTGGGGTCTTTTAGTTCACAAGCAGTACGTATTTATCTAAATCGCCCTCACATGGAGGTGTTGGATCGGGAGGTCTGGGAAGAAAATGACCTCTACAGTTTCACGGAGGGCATCGTGGATGCCCTGCCGGGTGGCGGCTATTTTGTCGAGGAACAAAACAGCAGTGTGCTCTGGGTGATTCAAGATGGTGTGGTGCGCTATAAAAACGTCTTGTCCTCCCACCATCCAGGCTACCACCATTTGGCCAACTGGGCGCGTGTTATGCCCTAGGCTGATTCTAGCTGTTTGTGGGAGCCGTCGCAGTTCGGCATGCGTTTAGATAAGCCGCAAATGCAGTCATTCATGCCCTTCCCTTTGAGAATGCGGGGTCGGTATTTGGCAATGCGATCTGCGCGTGTGGCGGACTGTTTTGCGCCAGCAATGAAGAGGATGTAAGCCCGTTGCCGCCCGGGGGTCAGAGCGCCCCAAGCCTCCGCCAGCGGGGCATCAGTTTTAAAAGCCTCCGTGAGTTCTTCCGGCACCTCATAGTCGTCCACCGTCTTCATCTCCACTTTCAGGCCTGCACGTTCTGCATCCATGGCGTCCTGAATGTACTGCTGGAGCATCTTCCGGTCCTTCTGGATAGACGCTAGCGAGGTGTATTGGATCCAGCGCCCTGCCTGGGTGTTTTCGCCCGGCTTGGTCAACACTCCCTCAGGATCAGGCAACAAAGCCCCATTGAAAAAACTGATGGCACAGTGGTTTTTAAACGCACCTAGACCGACCAAATTGGTGCCGCGGTACACATACACGGGCGTAGACCATTTGGTCGTCTCTTCCAGCTCCGTATCGCGAAGGATATCTACGAGGGCCGAAAGTTCTTCCTGCCAGAGGCCTTGGTCTTGGAGGTAGTCGTCTACGTGGGGATAGGTTTTGCGCATGGGGGAAGATAGATTCTACCCTCCAAATTAACATCTAGAAGTGCAACTCAAAACCAGCACGGAAACTTACCGAACTGGGTGCGCCGTTGCTCCACAAATACCCTAGGTCTGACTGAACTTTAAGGTTATGACCTGAGATGAATTTGTTCAATCCAAGGGTGATTTCCGTTTTGTTTTTAAGTGCCGTAATGGGATCAAACGTCACCGAGGAGGCACGTGCTGCAACTTCCACTTTGGGAGAAATAAATTGGCCTGCGCATACATTCCATGCGGTGCCTATACCGATCACATCTCCGGTTAAACTACCGTCGTTATTCGTGGCAAATGCGTTGGCGGATTGCCGCGCAGCCCACTCTCCCATGAAACTGAATCCTTGGAATTTGAACATAGCATCGATGAAATGGGTCTCAATAGAGGATTCAAATAAACTCCCATCGCTCAGATACATATATGAGCCCATGTTCCCTCTAGTTTTTACGGCGCGGTGATTGAAGTCATAGGTGTAGGAAAGCATCAGTTTTGGAGATTCCTCGCGATGAATGGCAGACATCACATAATCTCCTTTTTCGGCAAATTCACCAAAAGGCAAGAGTTCAATACGTGCGGTATATTCTAGGCCACCCTCATTGCCCGTGGCGATATTCCTCCCTTCACCCTGTGATAGGGCCAAAATCTCACGCGTAACAAAGGATTTTCCCCACAAAGTTTTATGACGAAGTTGTACACCTAAGTCCCGATCAATGTTAAAAGAACTATTTAAAATGGAGCGATCAATAAATTGCATGTTGGCCGAAGAAACAACGCGCTCAATATTACCAGGAAGCTTTGTTTGACCAGCCCAAAGCTCAAATCCGGGAGCAAATTTCCATCGAATCAAAGCATCCAAAATGAGGCGGTTTGTGTTTTTGGTGAATTCGCTTCCACCAGATAGGTCATCGTTCGAAAGGCCAAATTCTAACTTGTAGATAATAGATGGTGCATAGGCCCAACCATCAAATTTGAATCGTGAACGTCGGATCAAAAAAGATTGGTCAATCGTGCCATAGTCATCTTTCGCAAATGCCGTAGCATAATAACGGGTTTGAAAACGAGGAGCGAATTTCACACTGAAGCTTTTATCCTCTGCGGTGTAATTGAGCAATCCGTTCCCAAAACTTTGGTTTGCGCCTTGTTGGCCGAATGCAGTCCAAATTGAACTGACGAACATTAACGCCACATAACAAGGGCGTAACATAGAGGTCATTTTCATGTCGTCAAAGGTCTTTCTTCTGTGTTAGGAGAATGTTAAGAATTTCCACCTATGTGTTTTCTTATCGTTAATATTCGCGAGACTCACCTGAGATAAAAACGTAGGAACCAAGGGCCTAGAGGACGGAGGCTAGGCGTTATGGATTGGGATGTTTGTTATGCATTTTTAGGTATGCCCGCCGTCGTCCCGTACCGTTCCACTTCTCTCAGGACACTGGCCAGAAAAGTCGGTTGTACATTCATCCATGGGATTTCCTAGTTTCATAAGTTTGCAATCCGAAACCTTTACGCTTCCAAAGCGTTTTCATTGTTCAAACCACTAAATCGCATAGCATGTCCAACGACGCTCATTCCAGCAAAACTTCATACAACGTCAATAGCTCCGAGGCTAAGTGCCCATTCACTGGCCACAATGCCCCCAAGGCTGCGGGCCGCGGCACGCGCAACCAAGACTGGTGGCCCAATCAACTGAACCTGAACATTCTTCGTCAACACTCTTCCTTGAGCAATCCCATGGAAGCGGATTTTGACTACACGGGAGCCTTTGAGTCCCTCGATTACGAAGCCTTGAAGAAGGATTTGGTCGACCTCATGAAGACGTCGCAGGATTGGTGGCCCGCCGATTTTGGCCATTACGGCCCCTTCTTTATCCGAATGGCGTGGCACTCGGCCGGAACCTACCGCACAGGCGACGGCCGTGGCGGTGCAGGCGCAGGTACCCAGCGCTTTGCTCCATTGAACAGCTGGCCCGACAACGGCAACTTGGACAAAGCGCGCTTGCTCTTGTGGCCCTTGAAGCAGAAGTACGGCCGCAAGATTTCATGGGCGGATTTGATGATTTTAGCCGGCAACGTCGCCCTGGAAGACATGGGCTTCAAGACGTTTGGATTTGGTGGCGGTCGCGCAGACGTCTGGGAACCCGAAGAGGACATCTACTGGGGTTCTGAAGGCGAGTGGCTCGCAGACAAGCGCTACAGCGGTGAGCGCGACTTAGAAAATCCCTTGGCCGCCGTCCAAATGGGCCTCATCTACGTCAATCCCGAAGGCCCCAATGGCAACCCGGACCCCTTGGCAGCAGCCAAGGACATCCGAGAAACCTTTGAGCGCATGGCGATGAACGACGAAGAGACCGTAGCCCTGATTGCAGGAGGTCATACCTTCGGAAAGACACACGGCGCGGGCGACCCCGAAAAATACGTCGGCCCCGAACCTGCCGGCGCCCCCATCGAAGAGCAGTCCATGGGCTGGAAGAACACCATGGGCAAGGGCCATTCGGAAGACACGATCACTTCCGGTCTGGAAGGTATTTGGACCACCACCCCCACCAAGTGGAGCAACGACTACTTTAAAAACCTCTTCGGCTACGAATGGGAACTCTTCAAGAGCCCCGCAGGCGCCCACCAATGGAAGCCCAAAGGCGATGCAGGCGCAGGAACGGTGCCCGATGCACATATCGCAGGCAAAACCCACCAGCCTACCATGCTGACGACGGATTTGTCGTTGCGCTTTGACCCCGCCTATGCGAAGATTTCACGTCGTTTCTACGAGAATCCCGACGAATTCGCCGATGCCTTTGCACGCGCTTGGTTCAAGTTGACCCACCGCGATATGGGTCCCCGCAGCCTCTACAAAGGTCCTGAAGTTCCCGCCGAAGAGCTCATCTGGCAGGATCCCATTCCCGCGCTCACCCATACCTTGGTGGATGCGGCCGATGTGAAAGCCCTGAAAGCCCAAATCTTAGCCAGCGGCCTGAGCATCTCCCAATTGGTAGGTGCCGCATGGGCTTCTGCATCCACCTTCCGCGGATCCGATAAACGCGGCGGCGCCAACGGCGGCCGCGTGCGCTTGGCGCCCCAGCGCTACTGGGAAGCCAACAACTCCGCAGACCTAGGCAAAGTCCTCGACACCTTGGAGGGCATTCAAGGCTCGTTCAATGCCTCCGCTACCGGCGGAAAGGCCATCTCCATGGCGGATCTCATCGTCTTGGCCGGTTGCGCCGCCGTGGAAGCAGCGGCTGCCAAAGCGGGTCACAGCGTGGATGTACCCTTCACACCTGGCCGAACGGACGCCAGCGAAGCCCAAACCGACGTAGAGTCCTTCGCCTGGTTGGAGCCTCAAGCAGACGGTTTCCGCAATTATACCAAGCGTGCGTACTCCATCTCCGCTGAAGAAATGCTGGTTGATAAGGCCCAGTTGCTCACCTTGACGGCCCCCGAAATGACCGTTTTGGTCGGCGGCCTTCGTGTGCTCAACGCTAATACCGGCGGTTCTAAGCATGGTGTCTTCACGGCACAGCCCGAATCGCTCACCAACGACTTCTTCGTCAACCTCCTGGACCTTGGGACTACCTGGGCCGCCACCAACGAGCACAGCACCGCCTTTGAAGGACGCGACCGCAAGACCGGCGAAGTCAAATGGACGGGCACGCGCGTGGATCTCATCTTCGGTTCCAACTCGGAACTCCGCGCCATCGCCGAAATCTATGCCTGCGCCGACGGCCAAGCAAAATTCCTCCAGGACTTCGTCGCCGCTTGGAACAAGGTTATGAATTTGGATCGATTTGATTTGAAGTAAGGGCTAGGAGGCTAGAGGGCTCGGGCTTCGCCCTGAGG
>Ga0115570_10002824_pt1 | contig 13089 bp, 8 predicted proteins | sample COGITO_mtgs_1205_3_FD_87294 | JGI IMG/M metagenome (GOLD analysis project Ga0115570, IMG submission 87294) | Pelagic marine microbial communities from North Sea - COGITO_mtgs_120524 | ecosystem: Environmental > Aquatic > Marine > Epipelagic | place: Germany:Helgoland, sampling site Kabeltonne... | reverse complement strand
TACAAGGACAATCGTTACCGAGGTTTGAAAAATCATTGACCAAAGCAAAGACCTCTTCGTAAACGCACCCGACGGCATCTTCTACGCGAATCAAGTGATCGCCCACAGGCAGCAATGTGAAGTCGCCAGAGGAAGAAGTTTCAGCGCCATTGTAGACGTACACGTAAGGCTCATCCCCTCCGACTGCCCGAACATCAATGCTGCCGTTGTCAAACCACGTACATCGCACATTTTCCTTGGACTCAACCACCAAGTCCAATTCACTGGTATTGAGAACCTCCACTTCCACACTTCCTTGACAGCCAAATACATTCTGAACATCGATGGTGTAAGTCCCTCCTGATAGCCCCACAAACGAGCCCGTATCTTGCCAACTGTCACCGGCGTTGATGCTAAAGTCAAACGTGCTTGATTCGTTGACTTGCACCGCGATCTGACCGGCACCGTCACTGCAGTGCTCATTGACGACTGACACCAATTCAAGGTCCGGCTCATCCTGAACCAACGTGATTGTCTGGGAGAACATACAACTGTTTCCGTCCAGTACTTCAAGCGTATAGGTGTTGGATGGCAAATTGGAAAAGGAACCGTTGCCCACTTGAAGTGCTCCATTTAAGACATATTCATACGGGGCCAATCCGCCCTCACTGGATGCCACGACACTTCCATCGTTGCCATTACAGGATTCTCCAACAACATTTACTGCGACATCAAAACCGATGCAAAGGGCTTCTTCACAAGCCGTTGTAGAACTGTTGAGCAGGTTTTGAAGGTTATCTGTCACATACGTCTCCATGCGCGCCACCTGGCCCTCTGAGAACATGAACAAGCAAGCGTCGTCGCAATAGTCCATATACGACGGCCATAAAATGGGAGCCGTGCAATTCACAATGTTCTGGCCACTGGGACACCCAAATTGAGGACCATCTGTAGCGGGCGTGTCGGCAACAAAATCGTCACCTGCACAGCCTCCTCCACCCCAAGGATGTTCCAAAAACAAATAATGTCCCACTTCGTGTGTGATCGTTCGCCCCATGTCGAACGATCCACTAATTGTATTGCCTCCGCACGCAACACTCCCAAAGTATTGCGGGTCACAGGTCACTCCATCCCCTGAGCCATTGCCTCCTAATGGGGAATAGCCCAATGTCCCTCCTCCGAGGGTGCGTACAAAAAAGTTGAGATAACCGGACCAAGAGGCATCGCTATCTCCCGTCGTCTGATCCAATGTCACAGCATAGTCACCTTCGTCCAATCCGAATCCATCTGGATGATCCAATGTGGCCAAACAGAAGCTAATGCAGGATTCACCGTTGTCAATGGAAGGCCAAATTGTTGGCTGTGATTCCACCCATTCCGCCAAATCTCCATTCGTCGCAGCGAAGTCCTCATTGAGGGTTTGGACTTGGGACACAGCCATTTCAATGGCACAGTCGATTGGAATCCCTGTACTTTGAAAATGCACGGCCACAGGAATCAGCAACGGGACATCGCACTCGAGGCGATCCGATGCAGCCGCGTTTGCCGCATCCAGGCGATCAGTATACGCTCGATCATAACCAGGAAGCCCCATCATGTGAGCATGAACAGAATCGGTGCCACAGGTTCTTTGACCCCAGGCATTTCCTACTATCAGTATACTGAAGACGACAAACAGCAAGCGGTTTACTTTCCTAAACATCAATCTGTGACAGCTTTGTTCTAACAAAGAACTGCAAGAAAATCGGAATCGTTGCATGTTCCTCAGAGCAGGACGCCTTTTCTTGAATCAACACGACGTTTCAATTATTGTATTCGCCTAGAAACCACATGAACGCGCAATCCAGACGGGAAGATCACGTGGCTTTTTGAACACAAATGACTCATTGCTGTGCAAACCTCATCTGTTAAAACGCCTCATCCCCCTTCTGTACGTTGTAATTTTCGGAGCATGATTCGTCCAAGAGACATCCTAGCTCCATTTTTCATTCATCTCGGCCGTTGGAGTAAAGTCGCGTTGGTCCTCAGCTGCAGTCTACTGGCATCCACAGACCATAGTGGTCAAGCCTATTTCCTCAATGGAACAGCATCATCCATTGAAGGAGACTGTTATCAATTAACGACAACGCAAAGCAATCAAAACGGAACCGTTTGGAACGGTGAGTTCATCGACTTGGAGTCCCCCTTTGACTTGTCCTTTACCATGAATTTCGGAACGTTAGACGCCACGGGTGCAGACGGCATGGTTTTCGTCTTGCAAGATGTCGGCACGGAGGCATTGGGACAAAGCGGAGGAGCTTTAGGATTCACTGGGTTTGACCCCAGTTTTGGCGTTGAATTTGACACGTGGAACAACGGTGAATATGGCGATCTCATCCAAGATCACATCGGGTTTGTTTCTGATGGATCCGTCAACCATGCGCCACCAACAGGTTTAGGTGGTCCAGTTCAAGCAAGCCTGGATAACATCAATATCGAAGACGGGGCTGATCATCCGGTCAAAATCACGTGGGATCCGGACACACAGATTATCGCTGTCTATTTTGACTGCTCTTTGCGGTTGGCTGCACAGATTGACTTAGTTGCCGATATTTTCAATGGACAGACCCTCGTTTACTGGGGGTTTACAGGGAGTACTGGGGGGTCCTTTAACACCCAGAGTGTCTGTCTCTCCGAGAACATCATCGCAACAGGTCCTGAAACGGTCATCTGTCCCGGCGCAACCGTTGAACTCAATGTCGTTGGAGCTCCGAATGCCACGTACACTTGGGACCCGCCTACTTTTCTCTCAAACCCCAATGACGCAACAACCCTGTGCACTCCTGATTCAAGCATGGCGTATACCGTAACGTACGCAGGGTTCTGCGATGCGGAAATCACCGATTCTGTCTTTGTATTTGTAGAGCCCCTCGTTGCCTCAGCTGAAACCTCGGAAGGCACGACCATCACGTGCGATATCTCACAAATTGAATTGTTCGGTGCATCCAACTTTCCAAACGGCGTTTCTTACGACTGGCAGAGCGATGACTTGGGGAACTTCGTGTCCAACCTAGGGCCCAATGCGACCGTGGATTCCCCGGGGATCTATACGTTGGTTGTGAACAGTGATGATGGGGTTTGTATCGATGAGATCAGCGTGGATATCACTTCTGATTTCAGCACGTTGGATGTGACGCTATCGTCTTCCGGTGCGCAGTTGGATTGCACCACTGAAGTTTTAGAAATCACGGCGACAGCAGCGGCCGATGCGCTCTTGGAATGGACCATTCCATCAGATGCGAATTGGTATTGGTTAACGGAACCCTTCGTTCTCGCGACAACAACTCCTGGATCTTGGAGCGTCACCTCAACCAATCCCTCCAATGGATGCGACCTAGAAACAACCTTGGTCCTCGAAGCCGATTTCACCGAACCTCTGGTAGAGGCTGGCTGGTCTGACACCATTACATGCGCTTCTCCTGCTGCCACGATATATGACATCCTCATCACTCCTGAAAACTACACACCGGTGTTCGATTGGACTTGGAATGCTGGCAGCCTCAATGCCGTCGACCCGCTCAATCCAATCGCATATCTACCCGGGACCTACGTCTTGAATGTTGCATTCGAAGAAAATGGCTGTTCCAGTTCTGACTCTGTTTTTGTGTACCAGGATCCCGAAGCATTTGTTGATGCAAGTTCAACGATGCTTCCAAATGTCTTTTCTCCAAACGGCGATGGAACAAACGAGAGGTTCCGGCCATTTTTAGCCAACGACCCCGAGTTCCCACTTCTCTCCATTGTCGACCGCTATCAATTGAGTATTTTCAATCGATGGGGCAATGCGGTCTATATGCATGATGGAAAACCCGTAGAGTGGGATGGCCGAATCAACGGCGAACCGGTGACGGAAGGGGTGTATTACGTTAAGATGTCCTACCTCATCCTTTGCGGAGGAGAACAACGTGGCACCCTCAATGGAGAGCTTCATTTGATGCGTTAACCGCGCCGATCAGCCTTGCTCACCCTGCAGTGGAAGCTGTTCCAGGGCATCCACAAAAGCATTTTCAGACCAAATGGGAACAGACTGGTTTTTGCAACGTTCGTACTTCGCTGCACCCATTTTCTCATCAGCTACGAGCAAATCGAGTCCTGGAGAAATGTACCGTTTGTAGATCAATCCCTTACTGATTGCCTCCTGCTGCAATGCTCTTTTCTTTTTCGGTGAAAACCCACTGAGAATAAACCGTTGTCCAGGAATGAGCTGCTGCAATTCCGTTGTCGGTTCCCAACTGACCAACTCCTTGGCATAGTCGTCATGGGTTTTCTTCCGGCGTACTTGTTTGCGCTCTTTCGTTTTCAAAGGGTGCACGCCCTGTGTATTGAGTCCGTGCTTTTGCCACTGCATGCCGTCTACCAAAGATTGCCATGAATCAAAATCACGGTCCTTCATGACTTCGGTTACAATGGAAGCGCACACGCGGGCATCGCTCTCTGGATTGTGGTGATCCAAATTCCATTGAAAGTGCTTGGCGACCGATTTAATCCCGTGCTTTTCCAAATCTGGCCACCCCCTGCGCGCCAGATCCAACGTGCAAAACATAATGGGTTTGTCTTCGTCGAGTAAGTCGTGGTGCACGAATGCGGCGGCTAAATGCTTGCATTCCACCATCGAGGCATTGTGCGCAACCAGCGGACTGTCTTTCAACATCGGTTGAACGGTTTGCCATATCTCAGGAAATGTAGGCGCCGCAAGGGTGTCTTGAAGATTGTAGGAAAAATTCCATCGTTGCCAATCGCCAAAAGCCTCAACAACAGGACGCACCAAAGAACGAAACTTCGACACTTCCATTCCATCTTCCATGACGACTAGACCAATCTCACAGATGTTCCCAACGTCACTTGTGGCACATTCCAAATCAAGCGCTACAAATCGATTCCTCCCCATGTGTTCGTTTGAATTAATTCTCCTTTGATTCTGTGTCGTTCATTGACTGCGATTGGTTGATCAACGCAAGCAAACTTGCATGATCCAAAATACTCACCCCCAATTCTTCCGCTTTTGAAAGTTTAGACCCCGCCTTTTCTCCTGCTACAAGGTAGTGGGTCTTTTTGCTAACTGAACCCACCACTTTTCCGCCTTCATTCCGGATGGTGTCAGCCAGTGATTCCCTCGATACGGGATGCGTACCTGTGATGACAAACGTTTGACCTGCCAGTGCAGAACCTCGCACGGTTGCATCCTCTTCAGAAAGCTCAAATTGTAAGCCCAATTCCTGCAGTCGTTGCAGAACTTCTAAGAAATACGGATCTCCGAATGACGCACAGACACTCCGAGCTATCTCAGGTCCAATACCGTGAATCGCAGCAATTGCAGCCTCATCCGCTTGCCCGAGTGCCGTTACATTGTGAAAATGCTGTGAAAGCATCTCCGCAGTTTCCACCCCTACATGTCGAATACCAAGCGCATAAAGCAGTTGATTGAAAGAGCGGTTCGACGCTCCTTCCAAAGCACGCACCAAGTTGCTCAGTTCAACACTTCCCAACCGTTGGCGTGTTCTTGATGTCAATCGATGCAGAAAGCTCTTTAACGCATTCCAATCAACCTCTTGCATGCCCCACCCATCAACTTCCCAAACCAATGCTTCCGGTCCTACCAGCAATTCATCGGGAAAAGAAAGGTGCTTTGCACGTTCTAGAATCGCCAATTGATGGGGATGAGAAAACAAGGCCATCTCCAAGCAAACGCGCCAATCCATTCCATCTTGAGGCCATGAAAACGCCATGACATTGGGCAGTTTTACGTCAAACCCAACTTCCCATGCACGCTCTTCAAGGGTCGAACAGAATGCCTCGACTCCCCCCTTTGCTATGTGCAGTTGATCGGGATTGCTCGCTCGTTGACCACCTGCCGTGCGATGAAACCAATTGGCCAAAGCATGCACATGATGAACCCGAAGATCTGCTCCTTTTGGTGATGTGTCCGTCGACTTGTACAAGACCGTATTCAAGCGCCAGTTTTCATCGGCTCGAATCCGCAAATCAATCAAATCAGCGACATTCGACACCCCTCCTCGTCTTACGAGCAAATCAATAATTTCCGGACCGAGCCCGTCGATATTCATCGCTTTTCGGCTGACAAAATGCTCAATTCTTCCTCGAATTTGAGGCGGGCAGTCCAGTGTGTTGGTGCAGTAATGTTTGGCCTCTCCCTCCTTACGAATCAGTGGAGACGCACACTCCGGACAGTGTGTAATGTAGTGCACCGGTAGGCTATCTGCTGGACGCAGTCCTACATCCACTCCAACAACTTTCGGAATGATTTCCCCGCCTTTCTCCACTTGTACAACATCTCCAATGCGCACGTCGAGCAAGGCGATCTGGTCCGCATTGTGCAACGAGGCTCTGCTGACGGTCGTGCCTGCGACCAGCACAGGTTCCAAAACAGCTACAGGTGTAATCGCCCCTGTTCTTCCCACTTGGTATGCAATGTCTTCAAGGAGGGTCGTGACCTGTTCCGATTCAAATTTGTAGGCAATGGCCCAACGAGGCGACTTGGCTGTAGTGCCCAATTCACGCTGTTGTGCAAAATCGTTCACTTTAATGACGACACCATCTGTCGCAAATGGCAATTCCTTTCGGGCCACATTCCAGTGGGCGATGAAGTCCAGAATCCCTTGAATATCTCGGGTAGTCTCCAGCATGCGTTCATCCGACTTTGGCACGGGAAAACCCAAGGCTCCTGCCCACTGAACCGAATCCAGATGGGTGTGGACGGATTCTTGCTGCATCACCCCATAGAGCAAGCAATCCAAACCGCGTTGGGCTGCTACTCTGCTGTCTTGACTTTTCAACGTCCCCGCCGCTGTGTTTCTTGGATTGGCAAAAAGCTCCTTTCCTTTGGCCGACTGGTTCCGGTTCAAAGCCTCAAATGCGGGCCATGGAAAGAAAATCTCTCCTCTGATTTCAAACGCATCGGGCACCTCTCCCTGCAGCACCAACGGCAACGTTCGTATGGTCCGAACATTGGCCGTGATGTCCTCTCCAACATCCCCGTCCCCTCGAGTCAACGCTTGGACCAACTTGCCCTTTTCATACGTCAGACTGATCGCCACGCCGTCGTACTTCAATTCCATCACCCATTCTACCGAATCCCCTTCTAGCAGGCGATCAACCCGTTCGGCCCATTCCGCAATGTCCTGTTCATTGTAGCTGTTGGACAGCGACAGCATGGGCTCACGATGGGGAACTTTTGCAAACCCATCCGCGAGATCTCCTCCGACACGTTGCGACGGAGAGTTGGGGTCAGCCCATTCAGGATGCTCCGCCTCAAGGACCATCAACGCTTCCATCATTTGGTCAAATTCCCGATCACTGATGATTGGGGATGCCAAAACATAATACCGGTGATTGTGCGCGTGCAGTTCTCCCCGCAAAAAGTCCAATTGACTTCGTTTAGATTCGCTATCCTGGGGAGTTTGGGACATGCCTTAAATTTAGAAAACAGCGCTTAGGCAATGCTTCATTCGGGAGAGTAAATGCAAGGAAGAAATCCACAATCGAAGCTGATAACCCTGCACGGCTTCATTCAAGCGTTTTTGAATCCATGCTTACTTTGTTCCCTATGCTGAGCAGACCTCTTTTTGGATTGCAACGTACCGCTACATGGATTGCTTGCGGAGGTTTATTCGTGCTGTTTTTTGGACTATCCGGGTGTTCCGCTTTGAATTTCAACACGAAGGCACGTTTTGTCGTTGACCAAGCAGACAATGTCCTCATCAGTACCGATGCCTGGACTTGGGAGGAAGGTTTTCACTACCAACCCGAAGGCACAGACTCGGTCGTCATCAAGTTAGACAATAGCGAAGCAGTTCATCTAATCCGCGCAGAAAAGAACGGACACTATCCCATGGTAACGCCGCTCTTTCCGGACTTTGCCAACCCTTGGAAATTATTGGATTTATCCTTGACCATTGGAGGTGCCGCAACCGCTGCCGCTGGCATTTCACAAGAGAATCGAACCGTCGTGACAGGCGTCGGGTTCTTTACCGGGTTTTTAAATGCCATCGGTCTGTTTACGCCGCCCAAAAAGGTGTTTGCTCGACATTATCGCATTGCACCGCTTCGAGGCATGCCCGTCGCTGGTCCCGATGACCCCATGGTCCGGATTGAAGGGTTTCACATGCACATCCCTGAAGGAGGGCATTCTTGGCAATACTTCCAAGACATGAAAGAGTATTCTAAAGATCGGATTGAATTCGTGAGCGCATCGGATGAAGCCGTTGACATCCCCTACTCGAATTTGGACGAGGACCTGACCACTGCTCTCAGCGAGCAAGGGTTTCAATCGGATGTGTTGGACGGCATGTTCCAACATGACGAATCGATTCTGATTTCAGGACAATTGACTCGAGTCAAAGAAAACCGAGTGCAAAATGTAGTTTGTTATCATCTGAATACGGAATGGTGGGTGCACAACGCATACGGCATGAAAACCGATACGGTTCACATTGAAGGCAAATCGAACTGGGCCTTGTACAATTTTTCCAACCCCGGGTTTGACCGGGATTTGATTTCAGAAGCATTGACCGAATCGATGTTCTTGGCCTTAGAGCATCCGCTGCTCAACGAAAGCATGCGCAAACTGGAGAATCTAGAGGAACGATGGAAATCTGATTGGACACCGATTTCTTTGCGCCCGGCCACGGCTCCCGCTGGGAAGATCTCAAAAGCATTGGCTTCTGTCGTTACGATTGATGCCGCAGATGGTCACGGAAGTGGATGCATTCTTTCGTCCGACGGGTACATCGTGACCAACCACCATGTGGTATCCGATCCGACCTTGGATTACACTGTTTATTTTGACAATGGACAGGCTTTGCCCGCATCCATCGTCCGTTTCCATCCCATCTATGATTTGGCACTGCTCCACGTGGACACGGTTGGACTCCAGCCTTTCTTTATCAGTTTGGATGAATCCATTGATGTCGGTGAAGAAACCTTTGCCATGGGAACACCTTACGACATTGATTTGGGCGCTTCGGTCACGAAAGGCATTATTTCAGGTAAGCGGAAAGACGGTGAACGGACTCTGATTCAAACAGATGTCAGCATCAGCCCGGGAAATAGTGGCGGAGCTCTTGTCCATACAGACGGAACATTGATTGGAATTGTCAATGAAAAAGTGCTCGGTATGGGGGTGGAAGGCATTGGATTTGCCATACCCGCACATCTGATTCAAGAAGCGCTCATGTTTCAGCTCACACCGGAAAACGACTGACTGTTTCAGTCTTTTTGGGCCACTACCATGCGCGGAGCTCCTTGCAGGTCAGTGACGATTTGAATGGTTCGCCAACCGCTTTGAGCAGACAATAACGAAGCCACTCCATCCGCATGGTCGCGATGGCATTCAAAGCCCAGCCAGCCAGCGGCATGCAGCCACTGCCCACTCATGCATCCTAACGCGATGGCGCTGTAAAAACACAGCGGATCGTTGTCAGCAACGAATAACGCGTCGGCAGGCTCGTGTGAAACCACACGATTTTCCATGGTCTCCTTCTCCGAAACCGGGATATAGGGTGGATTGGACATGATCACGTTCCAGCCTCCATTGGGAACGCTGTGCCCTGTGAATGGATCTTGATCTCGTACGTCACATTCAAGCCAATATACATCACCACATCCGAGCCTCACCGCATTTTCTCGAGCCAGCTCGAGTGCCTTTGAGGAGACATCCGCTCCGGTCACATGATCTTGTGGACGTTGGGACTTCCAGCCCAATGCCATGCATCCCGATCCCGTTCCGATGTCCAAGACATGCCGGGGCTCTTTGCCTGACTGATGGTCCAATAAAGCGCGAACCAACTCCTCCGTTTCAGGACGAGGAATCAACGCACGCGCATCAATGGTCAATGTCAGACCTAGAAAATGCGATTCTCCCAAAATGTATTGCAACGGCTCACCGTTCTTGAAACGATCGCACCATCGTGCCAATGTATCCAAGGCAGATTCATTGGGCTTCCAATCGTTTACGATCCGTTGACCACGATCCAGCGAACTGACCGCATCCAGCAAGACACGAACCACCGATTGAATCTCTCGATCCTCGTAGCCTCCACCTAGCCGAAGGGCAATCCATCGCTGAACCGTATGAAGTTGATTGTTGACAGGCCAAGGCCCTTTTCCACGTTCAATGAAACTCACAATGGATTGCTTCCAAAGCCACGATTTCCAACCATCAAGTGAGCTGTAGATGTGTTTGTTGCCAATGGAATACTGTGCACGTCACATTGCCGCAACAGCATGTTGATATCCGGTTCGTGAGGATGCTTTCCCATGGGGTCTCGAAAGAAAATCACCGCATGAACAAGCCCTTCCGTAATGCGCGCTGCAATTTGCGCATCCCCACCCAAAGGACCACTTGCCAAGCACTCCACGGTCAACCCTAACGCTGCGATTCGACCTCCCGTTGTTCCTGTTCCGACGAGGTTGAATTGTTCAAACCACTTGCGATGAGAGTCAACAAATGATACCAAGGCTGTCTTTTTGCCATCGTGGGCAATTAACGCAATGGTCTTCTTAGCTGGGGAGTCGTTCATGTTCAAGGCTTCTTTTTCCATACTAACGTTTGATGGGCAGGCACTTCCACCTGACCCGCAGGCTCTATGTCTCCCCAAGCTATGGCATACGTCGTATCAATGCCAACAGCAACCACTCGATTTTCGTTGCCGAAATTTGAAGCAACGACCACCTCACTCACGCCCTTTGTTCGCTTCCATGCCACCACTTCATCACTGAAGTCCGTTGGGATCAGCTCCGGCCACCCCCCAAAAGGGCCATTCCAAAGCGCCTCTTCATCATGGTGCAACGCATTGATCGTTTGATACAAGTTGGTCTTAGAATAATCACCCCAAATAACCGTGTCTTTTTCAAAAAACCGGAGCCGCTTGGATATTCCAGCCTCCTGACCGGAATACACCAAAGGCATGCCAAACAACGTGCCCGCAAGCATCGCCATGGCATCACCATTGGCCCCCATGCGCTCTGCAATGGTGCCGTTCCACGAGTTTTCATCGTGGTTGGTGACAAACATCATGCGGTATGCATCTTCAAAAACAGCATGGAATCCATGGCAAGCGCCGATCGAATGGAATCTACTGACCATTCCATACGTGCCACTTGATTCATTACATGGTGCATGTGCCACGCGTAAGACATGTCAAATGCACGGTCGTGATGGTCTGGCACCTCTGCTTCCGCGAGCATAAAAACTTCCGGTTTGACCCGCTCAAGTTGCCGCCGGGCTTTGTTCCAAAATGCTGTCGGCACCTTTCCAGCGACATCGCATCGAAATCCATCAATGTCGGCCTCTGCAACCCAGAATTCCATGGCGTCTGCCATCGCATCATACAACCCGTTTTCCTGCCCGTGTTCCCAATCCAACTGGGTCACATCCCACCAGTCCGTTCCTGTTGGAGGCTGAAGATTTCCAGCTTCGTCCAACAAGAAAAACGACCGGTTTGTCTCCGTCCAATCACTATCGAAAGCGGTATGATTCGCGACCCAATCTAAAATGACTTTCATGCCCAATTCATGCGCTGCAGCAACCAGATTTCTTAAATCGTTTATCGTCCCAAAGGCTGGGTTGACCTTTACATAACTCTGCGCACTGTAAGGCGAACCCAAGCTTGAAGAACCGGGTTGAACCATATAATTATTGGCGTTCTCACCGCCTTTTCGATTCAGCTCTCCAATGGGGTGGACAGGCATCAGCCATAGGATATCCGTTCCCAAGGCCTGGATCCGAGGCAAGTCAGATTGAAACGCAAGGAAGGTGCCTTCCGGGGTATGTTGTCGAACATTCACCTCGTAAATCGTGGCGTTTTTGGACCACTCTGGATGAATCAACCGATCTCCAGAGGTGCCTTGACCCAGTGATTCAGTCGAACTGGTTGGGTCAATGGCCCCGGGATTGTCACACGATGGTAGCACCATCAACACGGTCAATACAATACTGAAAGCAAAGCAAAATCTCATGGCACAATGGATTGAAGACAGTTAAAATAACGTCGGATGCGTGAAGTCTTCCCCTTCTGATTTATTGGAGGGCTTGTCGCTTTTATCTTTGGAATCTGTTGAAGGGTTTTCTCCTTCCGGTTTAGCGTCTTCTGACGTCGACTGTCCACTTGGTGGCGCAGCGATAGGCTTCAAAAGCGCTTCCGCTTCACTTTCCAATGCTTCGTTTTCAGGCTCGAGAATAACCTCTGTGATGGGCAACGAATTCAATCGATTGCCCAATGCACGCAATCCCTTGACAGCGATAAATTTACGCAGGTCAACAATTTCATCCTCACGGTCTCTTGTTTCTTTAAAGCGTCGATTGAAACGAATCCGAACTTGGGGATGATGCAGACTCGTGACAACACCCAATCGGGACTGCTCATGGTCTCCAATGAATCGGAATGCTTTCTGAACGAGTTCAGGCAAGAAGCGCTTCACGTACCATTCTTGTTTTGCTCCCTCGAAGTAGACAACAGAGACCGGGCGATCGGCATTCCACTTTTCCAAATGAATCATTTTGTCGTCGAATCGGGTATTCAAATCAAACCCTGACAACAAATACTCACCGTTCGATAAAAACACAACAATGCGGTCATCTGCCATGAACTCTCCCAAGAGACGACCACGACTATCCGAGTTGAGCGTCCGAACAGTTTCGTCGTACCACACCTTCATTTTCCCTAACGTGGAAACGCCCGCTTCTCCCAACTCAATTTTTCGTATGGCATGCTTGGTGACCAAGTTCCCTCCTGCCGAACGACCGCGAACCGCGTGTTCAGAAAAATCCAAATCCAACTTGAGTTTCTTCAAACGCGGACTTTGCCGCAGCGTTATCGATACTGTTTCCGCCTCACCGTTGGGGTTGGCCGTGAAATACAGAATTCGAGATTTCGGAGTCCCCTTGGTGATGTGGTACTCCCGGTCACGCGTGATGGAAGGGACATTGAAGCGTTTTACCATACTCCTTCCTGAATCGCCATCGAAATAGATGCAGTTGTAGACCGTACGATCTTCACCGCGCTTCCAGACTCCCACATGGATCAGATCTTTCCCGAAGAACGCCTTCTGGCT
>Ga0115570_10002819_pt1 | contig 13099 bp, 11 predicted proteins | sample COGITO_mtgs_1205_3_FD_87294 | JGI IMG/M metagenome (GOLD analysis project Ga0115570, IMG submission 87294) | Pelagic marine microbial communities from North Sea - COGITO_mtgs_120524 | ecosystem: Environmental > Aquatic > Marine > Epipelagic | place: Germany:Helgoland, sampling site Kabeltonne... | reverse complement strand
GGCGTGGTTTGCATTGAATTCGAAGTCGATGGTGCTGGAAACGCATCAGCCTCTGAAGAAGCACCCGCTAAGAAAGAGGAAGCCCCTGCTAAGAAGGCACCTGCTCCAGCAAAGGAAGAAGCCAAAGCCGCACCTGAACCAGTGCCAACTCCAGCCCCTGCCACACCGGCACCAGCCGCTGTGGCACGAGCACCAGGCACCAAAGCACTGGCAAGCCCTGCAGTGCGTCAACGAGCCCGAGAAGCCAACATCAGCCTCGACCATGTCGCTGGCTCAGGCCCTGCAGGTCGAATCAGCCACGCAGACTTGGACACGCACATTGCTGGCGGCGCATCAGGCGCAAGCCGCTCCTCACCAATGGGTGGCCGTGCACGAACTGAACTGAACGGAACAGAGGCCATGAAGGTCATTGGATTGCGACGAAAAATTGCAGATTCGATGATTGCCTCATACTCGACCATCCCTCACTTCTCTTACTTTGAAGAAGTGGATGTCACCGCTTTGGAAGAACTTCGACAGCACCTCAACGCAACTCGGCCCGAAGGAGCACCAAAACTCACCTACTTGCCCTTCATCATGCAAGCGCTTGTCAAGGCACTCGCTGAACGCCCTGAGTGCAACGCACTGTACGACGATGAAGCCAATGTTGTGACTCGACACGAAGCCATCAACCTCGGCATCGCTACGCAAACTGACCGGGGACTGTTTGTTCCTGTTGTCAAGCACGTTGAAGCAATGGACATTTGGCAATCCGCCACAGAAATGGGGCGCGTCACCAGCGCAACACGAGATGGAAAGGCAGGCGTTGAAGACCTGACTGGTTCCACCTTCACAATCACCAGCCTCGGCCGCCTTGGTGGCCTTGGTGCAACGCCAATTATCAACAAACCAGAAGTCGGTATTCTCGGCGTTCACAACGCCAAAGACCGAGCAGTGGTCCGCAACGGAGCAGTTGTCATTCGCCGAATGATGAACCTCTCTTCATCTTGGGACCACCGAGTGGTCGATGGACACGATGGCGCAACTTTGGTTCAATTGGTCAAAACCTACCTCGAGAACCCAGCGACCATCTTCATGTGAGGCCTGATTGATATGGAGACAAAAAAGTGTCAAGTTCTCGTGATCGGCGCTGGCCCTGGTGGCTATGTCGCTGCAATTCGTGCAGGCCAACTTGGTCTGTCAACCATCATCGTTGAGGGTGAAAAAGCAGGAGGAACCTGCCTTATCCGCGGTTGCATTCCTTCCAAAGCCCTCATCCATGCTGCACACAGGTTCCACGACCTGGCCAAGCACGCTGCCAAAGACGGTCACATGGGCATCTCGATCCCAGGCCCTGCTGAACTCAACATGGCAGACCTTGTTGGATGGAAAGAAAACATCGTCACTCGACTCAACAAAGGTGTTGAACACCTGCTCAAGAACGCAGGAGCCGAACTCATCAACGGATGGGCTGAATTCCAAGACGCAAAAACCGTCAAAATTGGTGAAGGAAAGGATGCAATCATCGTGCAAGCGGAACATGTGATTCTTGCCAACGGCTCGGTTCCAATCGAGTTGCCATTCATGCCTTATGATGAGCATGTCATTTCCTCCCGAGAAGCACTCTCCCTTGAGACGCTTCCAAAGCATGTGGCGATTGTCGGTGGCGGATACATTGGACTCGAACTTGGCATCACCTTCCGCATGCTCGGCTCTGAGGTGACTGTGGTCGAGGCAATGGACAGTGTCCTACCAATCTTCGATAAAGAGATTCGACGACCCCTCGAGATTTCCATCAAGAAGCAGAAGATCAAGACGCACCTCGGTGTGTTCGCTAAAGGAGCAGAAGCAACCAAAGATGGACGAATTCAACTCAACTTCATCGACAAGAACGAGAAGGATGAGAAAAAGATGCAGAACGTCGTGGTCGACAAGGTGCTTGTCACGGTCGGTCGTAAACCAAACTCCGCTTCCCTCGCACCAACCGGTGTGGCGCTCGACGAGCGTGGTTTTGTCAAAGTGAACGAACGCTGTGAAACCAACATGAAGGGCGTCTATGCCATTGGCGACGTGTGTGATTCTGGAGAAATGCTTGCTCACGTGGCGAGCTTCCAAGGCGAGATGGTTGCTGAAATCATTGCTGGTAAGAAGCGAGCCTACGACCCAGTTGCCGTTCCTGCCATCGTGTTCACCGAACCAGAAATCGTCTCAGTGGGTCTGTCACCAGAAGAGGCTGAAGCCGCTGGCCACCCGGTCATCGTTGGAAAGTTCCCTCTCGGTGCAAACGGACGAGCCCTCACTCAAGAGGCTGAGAAGTCAGCTGGATTCATTCGAATCTGCGCTCGAGAAGACGATCATCGAATCCTTGGGATCCAAGGCGTTGGGACTCACATCAGTGAGTTGGTTGGTGAATGGACCCTTGCTCTCGAAATGGGAGCACTGCTCGAAGATGTTGCTGGCACCATCCACGCTCATCCAACCATGACCGAGATGACCCACGAGGGTGTCTTGGCCACCTTGGGCCACGCAATTCACACTGCTTGAGGCAATTGGATGCTGGACCTGATGTCCGGCGTAATCTTTATGATTCAACTCCATGAAATTGGTCATGAGAAGAAAGGACGGTTTGCTGAAGAGAATTTTTCGGACCATTTTTGATCTTATTTTTTAATCCCACTTTTGAAGGCGATACTGGCCTAACATTGTTCGTCGAAAAAATGCCTACGGATGAGGAAGAACCGCAGATAATAGCGAACCCAAGGCCTCACCCATAGGACTTGGAGGCCCTTGGGTGAAAGCCAATTGCTTCGACGAAGTATAAACTTCAGCAGGCTGGCGTCATGTGCTCATGAACCGCAGCTCAGGCAGTCATCAGGGGTGTCAAGGGAGCAGGCAATCGCTTCGAGGCTGGAGATTTCTTCAGCACGGTCAGCGAGGCCGCCAACGGTTTGATCTTCACCCTTCTTGGCTTCAACAGTGAATTGAATCGCGTCTGCTGCTGCCTTGGTTCGCAAGTAATACATACCTGTCTTGAGCCCTTGCTTCCATCCGTAAAAGTGCATTGAAGTCACCTTTGCCGGGTTGGCATCCACCATGTGGATGTTCATGGATTGGCTTTGGTCAACGTAAGCACCACGGTCAGCAGCCATGTCAAGGACGTGGCGTTGCTTGATCTCCCAGGTGGTCTTGTAGAGGGCCTTGATGTGGTCAGGAATTCCTTCAATGGCTTGGATGGAACCTTTGTGTCGAAGGATTTCATCCTTCATGTTAAGGCTCCAAAGGTCAAGCGCAATCAAATCCCGAACAAGGTGCTTGTTGAGAACGATGAACTCACCCGAGAGGGTTCGTCGGACATAGAGGTTTGAGGTGAAGGCTTCGAAGCATTCGTTGTTCCCAAGAATTTGCGAGGTTGATGCAGTTGGCATTGGAGCCAAGAGCAACGAGTTTCGCATACCGTGTTCGATGATTTCACCCTTGAGGGTGGTCCAATCCCAGCGACCGCTGTGATCGTTCATGCCCCACAGGTCGAATTGAAGTTCGCCCTTGCTGGCAGGAGATCCTTTGAAGGTCGAATATGCACCTTCTGCGATGGCTGCATCCTTAGAAGCGGTGCATGCTGCAAAGTAGATGGTCTCAAAAATTTCCTTGTTGAGCTTGCGTGCTTCTGGGCTTTCAAACGGAAGTTGAAGCAGGGCAAAGGTATCGGCTAAACCTTGGACACCAAGACCAATTGGGCGGTGACGCATGTTGGAATTGCGTGCTTCTGGAACAGGGTAGTAGTTCACATCGATGACGCGGTTAAGGTTGCCAGTTGCGTGGTAAGTGACGTCATAGAGCAATTGATGGTTGAAACTGTTGTTCTCCATGTCGACGTACTTGTTGAGTGCAATCGAGGCGAGGTTGCACACTGCAACTTCGTCCTTTGCGGTGTATTCCATGATTTCTGTGCAGAGGTTGGATGAACGGATGGTTCCCAAGTTCTTCTGGTTCGACTTTTCGTTCGCTGCATCTTTGTAGAGCATGTATGGCGTACCAGTCTCAATCTGTGATTCGACAACCTTGTCCCAAACGGTTCGGGCAGGGAGGGTTTCACGGGCGAGGCCAGCAGATTCGTACTTCTCGTAGAGGGCCTTGAAGTCTGCACCGTATGCGTCTTGGAGGCCTGGGCATTCGTTCGGGCAGAAGAAGGACCAGTCGGCGTTTTGCTCAACCCGTTCCATGAACAAGTCCGGTGTCCAGAGCGCATAGAATAAGTCACGTGCTCGGAGTTCTTCCTTACCGTGGTTCTTCTTGAGGTCGAGGAAGGCGAGAATATCTGGGTGCCATGGTTCGAGGTAGATGGCGATCGAACCTTTGCGCTTGCCGCCGCCTTGGTCGACGTAGCGTGCGGTGTCGTTGAACACTCGAAGCATTGGGACGATACCGTTGCTTTCTCCGTTGGTGCCCTTGATGTAAGAGCCCTTGGAACGGATGTGGTGAATGGACAGGCCGATTCCACCTGCAGACTTGGAGATCAAAGCGCACTGCTTGAGCGTGTCATAGATTCCATCGAGGGAATCATCTTGCATGGTCAACAAGAAGCATGACGACATTTGAGGCGTAGGTGTGCCTGAATTGAACAATGTCGGTGTGGCGTGGGTGAAGTACCCTTGGCTCATCAAATCGTATGTTTCGAGGGCCTTGGTGATGTTGGCATGGTGAATTCCAACAGCGACACGAAGCAACATGTGCTGAGGGCGTTCTGCAATTTCACCGTTTAATCGGAGAAGGTAAGAGCGCTCGAGGGTTTTGAATCCAAAATAATCGTAGTTGTGGTCCCGGCTGTAATCAATGTGGTTATTGAGAATCTCAGCGTTTTCCATAATGATGCCATAGACTTCTTCCGAAATCAGCGGAGCGTGCTTTCCAGACTCAGGGTCGATGTATTCGCGCAGGTCGGTGATGACATCGGTGAAGGTGTCCTTGGTTGAACGATGGAGGTCGTCAACACAAATGCGAGCTGCCAATCGGCTGTAATCAGGGTGCTGGGACGCAAGGGAGGCTGCCGTCTCTGCTGCAAGTTGGTCAAGTTCTCGTGTGGTCACACCGTCGTACAATCCTTCGATGGTCAACTTGGTCACGTGACCTGGGTCAACCCAAACTGGGTCCAGCCCGTGTGTGAGGGATCGCAATTTCTCGTGAATTGCATCGAATCGGACATCCTCTCGTTCTCCTTTCCTGTTTACTACTTGCATGGTCATATTTTTTCCTCCAGTTCTCCAATTGTGTGATTGCGCAGTATCTTCCCTTCATCGCGTACGGTTCAAAAGTCTTCGTCAACAGAGAAGCGTTGTTGGACGCTTCCAAGCGATGCATTGTCCATAACGCCGGCCTTTTGGTATTCGGCAACGCGCTTTTCGAAGAAGTTGGTCTTGCCTTGCATGGAAATCATTTCCATCCAAGGGAAAGGATTGACGACGTTGTAGATTTTACTTGCGCCAAGAGCGACCAAAAGACGGTCTGCGACGAATTGGATGTATTGTTCCATCAAGATTGAGTTCATGCCGATCAGCGACACAGGCAATGCACTGGTGACGAATTCGATTTCAATTTCAACGGCTTCTGCGATAATGCGGGTGATTTTGGCTGCGCCTGCACCACGCAAGAGTTTGTTGTGAAGCAAACAGGCGAAGTCACAATGAAGGCCTTCGTCTCGGGAAATCAATTCGTTGGAGAAGGTGAGCCCTGGCATGAGGCCGCGCTTCTTCAACCAGAAGATAGCGCAGAACGAACCGGAGAAAAAGATCCCTTCAACAGCTGCGAAGGCGACGAGTCGCTCGGCAAAGGAGCCCTTCTTGCGGGACAACCAGCGCATGGCCCAGTCGCCCTTGCGCTTGACAGATGGTACGGTCTCAAGAGCCTTGAACAGGTGATCCTTTTCTTGCTCGTCCTTGATGTAGGTGTCAATGAGAAGGGAGTACGTTTCCGCGTGGATGTTCTCCATCATAATTTGGAATCCATAGAAAGCACGTGCTTCTGGCCAGCACACTTCGTTCGAGAAGTTAACACCCAGGTTTTCGTTGACAATACCGTCGCTTGCGGCAAAGAAAGCGAGAATGTGCTTGAGGAAATGTTGCTCGTCACTGTTGAGGTTTTGCCAGTCCTTGAGGTCTTCAGCCAAATCAATTTCTTCGGCAGTCCAGAAGCAGGCCATTTGTTGCTTGTACATCTCCCAGATATCAGAGTGTTGAATCGGGAACAATACGAATCGATCGAGGTTCTCTTGAAGCATGGGTTCAAGATGCTCTTGACTCAAGTCAACTTCAAATCCGTCATTAGGCGTGTTGGTATTACTGTGTTCGATGACCATTTGCATATCCCCCTCGTTTCTTTCACGCGCTGGATTTTATTGGCCTTCCGATAGAGTGTATAATATATCCCCCTGCCAAGCGTGGAGTGAGGTCGTTTTGGCAAGTTAAATTGGCAGGCAGAAAAGTGGCGCAGTGTATCATTAAAGTTGATTTTCAGCCGGATACTATAAAGGCCGGTTTTTGAATGTAAATTTCACACCTTCGCTAGGTCCGTTTCCGGTCGAGACTCCGAAAAGTTTCACTTCCCCTCGGGATTTTCCGAAGCCGAACTTTCAACCCAATCTGCATAAGCTAAATTCGCCTCAACGCCCCATGTCAAAATTTGTGGCACATCATAGGGATGGTGAGCGTGAAGGGATTCAAGGACACCCTCTAGAGCCCTCGGACTCAGAGTTGCGCTCACCCTCCATTCGTGCTGTGATTGAACCGATCCGTCCCACTTGTACATCGAACGAATGCGTTCATGCTCCACACATGCGGCTCCTGCTTGCAGCAAATTCAACTTGAACGCCCCCACAAGCGCCTCAATCCAATCACCTGGCAAGGTTGTTTGCAACCGGAGAACTTGGTTTGTCATGTACCGTGTTGAGGTCAACAGGCCTAAGAATGCACCTGTGAGGAAGGCAATGAAACAAAAGCACCTCTGTGGACAATGGAATGCTAAGCAAGACAGGAATGCTCGACAAGTGGGTTACAATGAAGCACCGTGAGTGCCTATTTTTGGAAGATAAAAAAGGTTTCGAAAAAAGGCTTACTGCGCCTTGATGAAGTCAGAATTGACCGGTTGATCCAAATCCGCCTTCACCACGGCTGGTGGTGCCAAGAGCATCAACTGTCGTCTCAACAAGCGTGACTTTGGGCACCGGAGCAAACAGCATCTGTGCCACTCGCTCCCCTTTGGCAACCACGAAGGAATCACCTTCACCAATCCACGTGGCGAGAACCATCAGTTCTCCACGGTAGTCTGAATCGATGGTCCCAAGTCCATTTGGCATGATCATGCCTTTCTTTCCTAAGGATGAACGGCAACGGATTTGCCCTTCCCAACCCTCAGGAATCGCCGTAGCAAGCCCGGTTCTAATCAGGGAACTCTTGTGCCGGACGACGGTTGTCTCCTCGAGCGCATAGAGATCCCACCCTGCTGCTTGAGTCGAACCTTGGGTTGGCATACGGGCATTTTCATCCAGTTTGGCAAATTCCACAGTTAAGTCGGTTCGAGTCATGGCGCTTTGTCGTCTCGCACGGCTCTTGACGGTTGTGGACCGAGTCATTGCTGTCGTTGGGTATGATTTTCAACCCTCGACTGAAGGAGCAGAACATGAGCGAAGAAGAGACCAGCATCGGCTTTTGGTCCAAACTCAACTCAAACCCTACCTTCAGAGCCCTCCTTCTGTTTTCGATGTTCCGTGCCGTGTACGGGGCAGGCATTCTCATTGTGACATGGTTGCTGGCAAGTGAGGCTGAAGCGCCATTGTGGGTCTCCATCGGGTTCTTGCTGTGCTCGATGGTGTTTTCTCGAGTGCTGTTTCGCTATCTCAAATCGAGGGCTAAGAGCAAAGAAACATCCGGTTCAGATCAGATGCTTGGCTGATAGATGTGCTTGACGATGTCGCTGCGCGCCAACGCGACAAATTCACCTGGCTCAAGTCCATAGGCATCAAGTTCCATGGCCTCGGTCGAGGTGCGGTGTAAATCCACAACTGGGTTGTCTAAGGCTCCAAACATTCTCCGAATTTGTCGCTTTTTCCCTTCCCCAATGGTCAGCAAGGCCACTTGGGGCTCTATGCGCTCGATGACAGCAGGTTTGGTCCAGTAATCTTCGCTGGCTTCACCGTCATCGATGATAATGCGCACACCGTTACGAATGGTGTCCATCTGAGCGTCTGTGATTGGTGATTTGGTTTCAACACGGTATGTTTTGTTGACGGTGTGGTCTGGTGAAGTGATGCGGTGAACCATCTTGCCATCGGTGGTGACCAGCAGGAACCCTGTGGTTTGTTCATCGAGTCGACCAACGGTGATGAGGCGCTCATAGGTTGGGCCATCGACATGGTCGCGAAACAGTTCATAGACAGAATGTTTGTCCAAGGATTGCTCATGAGAATTTAATCGAGAACAGATGCATCCCGCCGGCTTATGCAACAAAAAATGGACGTCCTCATCATGCAGCTCGAGCACCTTTCCTTGGTATTGAACCTCTTTGGTGTTCACGTTAAATTGGAAATCTATTTTCTTGACCACTGAACCATTAATCGTGATGTCGCCATTCCAAATGGCTTGTTTGGCATCTGCTTTGGAAGCAAAGACCCCGGTCTTCGAAAGGAACTGATGCAAGCGCAGTTTCATTGTTCCCCTCGTCCATTGCTGAAGCAACTGACTCTTAGCCGTTGCCGGTCGTGACATTCTTCATTCCTGTTTGTCAACACCAAAGGCATCGCTCGGAGGTGGTGCTTGAGGGCGAGAGACGGTCGGATGAACTTCAGACATCTGCTGTTCAGTTTCGGAACCGAAATCAGACCACTTTTCTTCACCACCTGTGGAGGCTCTGTTGTTCCAGACGGCAAACGCTGCAGCACCCAAGAGGGTGATCACAAGGAGACGAACGAGCACATCAAGCCATGAGTCGAGACCGCCATTGTTTGGGAAGGCATCCTGTGCGTTGGCAACACCATCGAGATCAGAATCATACTTGCCTGTCGAATCAAAGGGGAATGCGTCTTCGTTGTCTCCAAGACCATCGCCATCGCTATCGAGCCATTCATAGGCGCTCAAGGGAAAGGCATCTGCATTGTCGCCAACCCCGTCAAAGTCTTGATCGGTGCATTCATTTGGATCATCAGGCCAAACATCGCTGTTATCGCCACACCCATCGTTATCTCGGTCGCTCCACTCGCTTGGATCTTGAGGAAATGCATCGCTGTTATCGCCTACTGTATCCATGTCCGTGTCGTTCCACTCTGAAGCGTCAGATGGAAACACATCGGTGTTATCACCATAGGTGTCATTGTCTGGATCCTCCCAGTCTCGAGCGTCTTGGGGAAACACATCGCTGTGATCGCCAACACCATCGTCGTCTTGGTCAGCCCATTCTCCTTCGTCTGCTGGAAAAGCATCTTCGTTGTCCCCGAACCCATCTTCGTCGGTATCAACGCATTCTGTAGGATCGGTTGGAAATTGGTCTTGATTGTCCCCACAGCCGTCGCTTGAACACCGGCCATACCCTGCAAGAGCAGGAGCATCAAAACGCCAATGACCTTCGCCCGCACAACCACACCTACTGCCTGCAATACTTTCAATTGATAGGCTCGTCACCAAATGAAGCAGAAAAATGTTCCAGAAAACGCCCCTCAGAGCGCATCAAGAGCGTTCACAAGGTCTTGCCACAGGTCTTCCATGTCCTCGATCCCAACCGACAAACGAATCAGACCTGGAGTCATTCCTGCATCATAGCGTTGCTTTTCTGGAATTGCAGCATGGGTCATTGTCCATGGATGATTGATGAGCGATTCGATTCCACCCAAACTTTCTGCTGTTGCAAACAACTTCAATTGGGCTGCGAAAGTTCGAGCACCCTCTTCTCCCCCTTTGACTTCCAGGGAAATGATTCCGCCAAAGGCAGTCATTTGCCGTTGAGCGATTTCATGGGTTGGATGACTTTTGAGTCCGGGGTAAAAGAGCCGAGTGACCTTTTCATTGTCCTGTAATCGCTCCGCTAACGTTTGTGCACTCTCACAATGACGGTTCATTCGTAAAGCGAGTGTTCGTAGTCCTCGGAGAATGAGGAAGCAATCCATCGGTGCTGGGACGGCTCCAACTGCATTTTGCAAGAATGAGATCTGTTCGGCAAGTTCCTTGCTTTGGGTGATTAAACAACCACCAATGACATCGCTATGACCACCGATGTATTTGGTTGTCGAATGAACAATAATGTCTGCACCCAATTCGAACGGGCGTTGTAGAATTGGCGTTGCGAAGGTCGAATCAACAACGACGATGAGGCCGTGTTCTTTTGCTTCAGCAGCGAGCGATTTGATGTCATGAACGGTGAGAAGTGGATTGGTTGGACTCTCGAGCCAGAGAATTTTCGAATTCTCACGAACAACGTTTGCAAGGTCCCCTGTCTTCAAGGGCGAGTAGGTTGTTTCAATCCCAAACCGTGAAGCGATTTGGTCGAACAAGCGAACCGTACCACCGTAAAGATCGTCGCATGCAATGACATGGTCGCCTTGTTTGAGCATTTGACTGATCGTGGTAATCGCTGCCATTCCGCTTCCAAAGCAAAACCCAAACGCTTCTTGATGAGGTGATTCCATTTCTGCGAGCGCTCGTTGAAGGGCATTTCGCGTGGGGTTGTCTCCACGTGCGTACTCATATCCAAGGTGCTCGGAAAAATCCTTCTGAACATAGGTGGATGTTTGAAAAATCGGGGTGTGGACAGAGCCCGTCGTCACCTCAGGGTCTAAGGATGAATGCACGCAGCGGGTTGAGTCTCCAGTCATTTCACCACTCCCATCCATCGACATCGAATCCGTTTTCCTTTAACCAGTCATCGTTGTAGACTTTTCCAAGGTATGGATTTCCTGCATCAGGGAGAATGACAATAATTTTCGCCTTTTCTCCTGCTTGATCGTATTCAGCTGCTATATCTAACGCAATCTGTAAGGCTCCACCGCATGAACCACCGCAGAACAACCCCTCTTGCTTGGCCAGACGTCGAGCCATTCTGAAACAAATCTCGTCATCAACCATTCGAATTTCATCAATCACTGAAAAGTCAGTCGCTGGTGGAATAAAGTCTTCACCAAAGCCCTCAACTTTGTATCCATGAGGCACACCCATGGTTCCTTCTTCGAACCATTGTTTGAGGATCGATCCTTCAGCATCGACGCCAATAATTTTTGGAGCATTTTTGCCGTGTTCTTCTGCTTGTGATTTTAGATATTTTCCGCATCCGGTAATGGTGCCGCCAGTCCCCATTGTTGCGACAAAGTGAGTCATCTCCCCTTGCGTTTGTTGCCAAAGTTCTGGCCCGGTTGAATGAATGTGGGCGAGTGGATTTGATTGATTGGAGTATTGATCGGGATACCATGCCCCTTCAATCTCCTTGCTCAGCCGCTCTGCGACCATGTAGTACGAACGAGGGTCTTCTTTTTCCACAGCAGTCGGGCAAACTTCGACCCTCGCACCCATCGCACGCAGCAGGTCAATCTTCTCCTTAGCCATCTTGTCGGGCATTGTGAAAACACACTTGTAGCCCCGTTGTGCTGCAACCATCGCTAGTCCAATGCCGGTGTTGCCACTGGTCCCCTCAACAATGGTCCCACCAGGCTTGAGCCAACCCTTTTCTTCCGCTTCCAAGATCATAGCAAGACCAATTCGGTCTTTGATTGAGCCTCCTGGACTGCAGCGTTCGAGTTTAGCCCAAACTTCTGAACCTGACAAGTCAGCAGTCACCTTGTTCAACCGAATAAGTGGGGTGTGACCAATCGCTGAAACCACATCTTCGTAAACGCCATTGGGGAGGGTCATACTGAAAGCCAATGAATTCAGGTTCATCAGGCTTTTCAAATTCAATGATGGGCCACGATGTCCCGAGTTGGGGATTAACTTCGCTTTGTCGTATCAGATTCATCCCATCCAGAGGTGTGCGCCAGTAAATCATACACTTTTTTGGCTTGTGTTTCAGGGGTCAAATCTATTTTTTCGATGTGTTCTCTTCCGGCCTTTGACCATTTTTCTCTGTTCATGTGGCCTTCCTCAATCGCTGAAATCCAATCATCCCCTTGGTTGAGCAGTCTGCCAGTGATGCCATCGACGACCGTTTCTCTAAATCCCCCTTGATTCGAAACAATGACGGGGCAATCGACAAAGTATGATTCTGGGGGGGTGAGGCCAAATGGTTCGTTAATTGCGTTGCTGACCATCGCTTTCGCATTTCTCATCAACACTCGAATTGTTGCTTGGCTCACTCTTGGCAGAGCTTTTAGTTCAACGTTATTCGCTTTGGCATGTTCTTGATGTTTGTCAGTCACTCCGCCGCCAATCTGAACGATTGTTAAGTTTGAAGAGTTTAGATTTTTGATCGTGTTCCAAAGTCCTTTGGCATAAATGGCATGTCCGATGGTGATGATGTATTCATTCTTGGTAAGGTTGAACTCTTTTTTCACAGCACCCCAGTCCTCGTCTTTTGTGGGCTTAATGGGCCACAATTTTGTGTTTATGCTTGGGTAAAGAAAGTGTGCCTCAATGCCATACACTTGCTTTATCCTCTCACAAGTGTTCTTGGAGTTGCCGCTTATTTCTCCTCGCTTCGACGCCAGTTCGACTAGTTTTTCGTCGATTTTCCTCTGCTTCGATAAAAACAAATTTGTAAGTTTCAAATTCTGTTTTGGCGTTCCATCTATGTCATAATGGAGGTCGTTGCTGTGCAGCCCTCTGTTCGGTTCGAGCATATGTGTGTGGAGAGGGATATTTTTGGGAATGAATGGGAGGATCTCCAGTGATGCCATTCCAGTTGTAATGTTGACTGCGTCAATGTTTGAAAACAATGTGTTCAACCCCACTCCTTGTTTTGTGAGGGAGAGCATTGAAAACCATTTTTGAGAGGCTTTCTTGGTTGATTTAGCAAGAATTTCTGAAAGCGTCCCGTGTGAATACGACCAATTTTTAACTGGAGAAAATAAAGGGATATCGAGTTCATTGAGTTTCTTTACTAAATCCTCATGGGGGTGTAAAGTTGCTAAACTCACGTCAAAATATTTTGACCATGC
>Ga0115570_10002815_pt1 | contig 13103 bp, 8 predicted proteins | sample COGITO_mtgs_1205_3_FD_87294 | JGI IMG/M metagenome (GOLD analysis project Ga0115570, IMG submission 87294) | Pelagic marine microbial communities from North Sea - COGITO_mtgs_120524 | ecosystem: Environmental > Aquatic > Marine > Epipelagic | place: Germany:Helgoland, sampling site Kabeltonne... | reverse complement strand
TATTAAAAATGGATAAAAGAATTGACAATAATTTTACCATTGATAAAGAGCAGTTTTTTATTGTTACAGGTGCTAATATGGCTGGGAAAAGTACTTTTTTAAGAACCATTTCTTTGTCTATTGTTATGGCAAATTGTGGTTTGCCTGTTTGTGCCGAAAGCTTTAAATATTCGCCGATAAAATTGATTACTAGTATGCGAACAACGGATTCTTTAACGGAAGATGAGTCTTATTTTTATTCAGAATTAAAACGCTTGAAATTTATTGTTGATGAAATAAAAACAACAGATTACTTTATCATTTTAGATGAAATTTTAAAGGGAACAAACAGCAAAGACAAAGCAATTGGTTCTAAAAAATTTGTAGAAAAATTAACGAAATCTAAATCCACAGGAATTATTGCAACGCATGATGTGAGTTTGTGTGAATTGGAAAACGAATTTCTGGATATTAAAAATTACTTTTTTGATGCAGAAATTTTAGATGATGAATTGCATTTCGATTACACTTTAAAAAATGGAATTTGTAAAAATATGAACGCTTCTTTTTTATTAAATAAAATGGAAATTGTTTAAATTTTATTTAAAATAGCTAAGGCTATTTTTACGCTATCTATTTTAATAAAAGTAATTAATAAGCGTAAACCGTTTTTAGACTCTTTTTCTTTCATCACACAACTTTTTCCATTTAGTTGCACGTATTTTAACATTCTTGTAAATGCTTCTGTATGGTAAAAAGCACTTTGTTGATTGGATACAAAATAACCCATCATTCTTTTTTGTTTTAGAATAATTTTCTCTAAACCGAGTTCTTTTGCTAGCCATTTTATACGAACAGAATTCAATAAATCCTCTACCTGTGTTGGAATTTCTCCAAAACGATCGATAATTTCAGTTTCGAAAACTTGTAATTCTTCTTCTGTTTTTAGTTCACCTAATTTATTATATAAACTTAATCTTTCTGTAATTGAATTGATATAATCGTCAGGGAATAAAATCTCGAAATCAGTATCAATAGTTACTTCTTTTACATATTCTTTTGGCTTCGAATTATCTGAAGGATACAATTCTTTAAATTCGTTTTCTTTTAATTCCTCTATAGCTTCTTGCAATATTTTTTGATAGGTATCAAATCCAATATCATTGATAAACCCACTTTGTTCGCCACCCAACAAATCTCCTGCACCACGAATTTCTAAATCTTTCATGGCAATATTAATTCCACTTCCTAAATCTGAGAATAAAACCAGTGCCTCTATACGTTTCCTCGCATCATCAGTCATCATGTGGTAAGGAGGCGTTATAAAATAACAAAACGCTTTTTTGTTAGAACGACCAACCCTTCCTCGCATTTGGTGTAAATCTGAAAGCCCAAAATTATTAGCGTTATTTATGAAAATAGTATTGGCATTTGGTACATCTAAACCACTTTCTATAATTGTTGTAGAAACCAAAACATCAAATTCGCCACCCATAAAACCAAGCATTAATTGTTCGAGTTTTTTACCTTCCATTTGTCCATGACCAACAGCAACCTTGGCAGAAGGAACTAATCTTTGTATTAAACCAGCGACTTCTTTTATGTTTTCTATTCTATTATGAATAAAGAAAACTTGTCCTCTTCTTGAAATTTCGTAAGAAATAGCATCTCTTATTGTTTCTTCAGAAAAACGAATTACGTTACTTTCTATAGGATGCCTGTTTGGTGGTGGTGTTTTTATAACTGATAAATCTCTTGCCGCCATTAAACTGAATTGTAAAGTTCTTGGAATTGGGGTTGCAGTTAATGTTAAAGTATCAACATTTTCTTTTAGTGTTTTTAACTTGTCTTTTACAGCAACACCAAATTTTTGTTCTTCATCAATAATTAATAAACCTAAATCTTTAAATTTTAAACGTTGATTTGTTAATTGATGAGTACCAATAATAATATCTACAGAACCATCGTTTACACCATTTATAGCTTCTGTTTTTTGCTTCGCAGTTCTAAATCGATTTAAATAATCGATCCTTACAGGAAAATCTTTTAGCCTTTCTGTAAACGTTTTGTAATGTTGAAAAGCAAGAATAGTAGTTGGAACCAAAATTGCGACTTGTTTGCCATTATCTACCGCTTTAAAAGCAGCTCTAACAGCTACTTCTGTTTTACCGAAACCAACATCTCCACAAACCAATCTATCCATTGGTTGGGGTTTTTCCATGTCATTTTTTACATCTTGTGTTGATGTGAATTGATCTGGAGTATCTTCATACATAAAACTGCCTTCTAGCTCATGTTGAATGTGTGTATCTGGTCCGAAAGCAAATCCTTTTTGAAGTTTTCTTTTTGCGTATAACTGAATTAAATTAAATGCAATATGTTTAACTCTGGCTTTGGTTTTTTGTTTAATTTTTTTCCAAGCACCAGAACCTAGTTTGTATATTTTGGGTGCTTTACCATCTTTTCCATTAAACTTAGAAATCTTGTGAAGCGAGTGAATGCTTACATACAAAATATCTCTTTCTCCATAAACAAGTTTTATCGCTTCTTGCTTATTTCCTTGGACATCAATTTTTTGCAAACCACCAAATTTGCCAATTCCATGATCCATATGCGTAACGTAATCGCCAATTTCTACTTTGGTTAATTCTTGAATGGTGATTGCTTGTTTTTTAGCGTACCCATTTTTTAATCTGAATTTATGATAACGTTCAAATATTTCATGGTCTGTATAGCAAACTAATTTGTGATCGACGTCTATAAATCCTTTGTATAAAGGAAAAACAACCGTTTCATAATGAATATCTTGTTCAGCATCATCAAAAATATCATGAAAACGTTTTGCCTGTTGATCATTTGCACAAAAGATATAATTAGTAAACTTGGCCTGATGGTATTCCTCTAAATTGTCTATTAATAAATCGAATTGCTTATTAAATGAGGGTTGTGGAATTGTGTTGAATTTAATTTTTTTATTTTCCGATTTTTGACTTCCAAAATTAACCAACGTAAAGTCTTGTAATTGTTGTCTAATAAAATCGCCATTACAAAACAATTCTTCTGGTTTTGCATGTTTTATTTCCTTGGATAAATCTTTGAAAGCATCTTTAGATTTTTCAAAGAAAGTATCTAAGTTACCAACTAATAAATCGATGTTTTTTGCGAAAATTATTGTTTTTGAGGAAATGTACTTTAGAAAACTTTCTCTATTTTCCTCTGATGTTTTGTTTTCAACATTAGGCATGATAGAAACCTTACTCAGTTTTGAAGTTGAAAGTTGTGTTTCGACATCAAAAGAACGAATACTTTCTATTTCATTGCCAAAAAACTCAATTCTGTAAGGTTCGTTATTAGAAAAAGAAAACAAATCTATAATTCCTCCACGTACAGAAAAATCTCCTGGTTCTGTGACAAAATCCACCCGTTTAAATTTGTATTCAAATAAAACTTCGTTTACAAAATCTAACGATAAATTTTCGCCAACCGTTACTTTTAATGTGTTTTTTTCTAATTCTTTTTTTGTAACTACTTTTTCAAAAAGAGCTGTTGGATAGGTGATAATTATCGCAGGTTTTTTACGAGAGTTAATTCTATTTAAAACTTCCGAACGTAATAGAACATTTGCATTATCCGTTTCTTCAATTTGATATGGTCTTCTGTAAGAGCCAGGATAAAACAGTACATTTTTTTCACCTAGTAGTTGTTCTAAATCATTTAAATAATAAGCAGCTTCCTCTTTATCATTTAATATTAAAAGATATGGTTTGTCTGTTTTTTTAAAACTTTCTGAAATAACAAAAGACAGCGAAGACCCTACCAAGTTAGATATATTAAAATGGTTTTGATTTTGTTGGAAAGCTTTAATTATCTGCGAAACATTCGCAGAATTTTGATATTGATTTACAATGTTTTGGATACTCAATCTAAAATATTTTGTTCAAAGATATTAATTTGAATTTGTTAATTATAAAATGTATTAAAACTATTCGCTAAACTTGAATCCAAAAAAATATGTGTGAATGAAAAGATAAATTTAGAACAATGAATATTTCTATAAAACTTTAATTTTTATTTTAACAAACAAATACTTTTAAAACTGGTTACATAATGTTTATGTCTAAAATCATCGCTCATCAAAGAAAAAACGATTAACTATTTTGTTTTATCAAATAATACAATATATTTACATTTTTTATAAAAAATTTGATTTTTAATTCCCCACGTACAATGAAAAAGAAGTGTAATTTTTTAACTTTTTTATTTTTATTTTTAGCATTTTCAATTTATAGTCAGAATTCTGGTAGCAAGTGGACTTTCGGTTTAGGTCTTTCTTCAGTTCAATATTCAGAAGAAGATGTTCGTAATTCTCCTATTAAGGGTAAGTTTATTAGTCAGTCTCCAAGATTTTCTCTTGCAAAATATATGTTTCCCGGTGTAACTTTTGTAGGTTCGGTTTCTACCGCTATTGGTGATAATCAAGATTATACAACCTTTGATGGAGTTGCTCGTTATGATTTTAAAACATCACAGAACAGCACTGTACCTTATGTTTTAATTGGAGGTAGTTTTGTTAAAGCTTTGCGTTTAACACCTACTATGAACATTGGTGCGGGTAGCACCTTTTGGTTTTCCGATAAATATGGTGTGAATATTCAGGCCATGTACAAGGTGTCTCAGGAAAAATTTGGTAGTCAGAGATCTCATCTTATGACTTCAATTGGATTAGTTTATAGTTTTAAAGGGCGTAATACTAACCCAAGGCTTTGGGATATTTGTAGATAGTTATTTGTATTTATCTAAAATTTGTTTCATCCTTTTAGAGTTGTAGAACCCCGTTAATTGTAGGTCAATTTCAAAGTTAGAATTTAAAAAAGTGGTGGTTGGGTATGTTATCACATTACCCATAAAACCTAATTGATTTGCTAATTCATGTAAACCAGTATTTGTTCCTGTTGGTTTGTATACAAAGGTTTTCTCTAGGAAAGTAATATCCTCTTTTTCTTCTCCGTTTAGCTTTATAAAGTAAAATTTATCATTTAAAATTTGAATTATATCTCTATCTTTTAAAGTCGTAGATTTCATTCCGTGGCATATTTTACACCAATCTGTGGTAATAAAAACAATTATAGGTTTGGGATTTTGTCGTTGTATTTTTTCAACCTCAGAAAATGTAAAAACGTTTAAGGTCTGTTTTTTTTCTTGAGAGAAAGATAAAAAGCTACCTAATAATAAAAGAAGTAGAAGTGTTTTTTTCATCTCTCATATTTAAAAAATGCTGTATCGTACGCCTAGAAAAGCTCTAATTCCCTGATTGGATGCGTAAACGTAACTTGGATCAAATGCTAATTCTGGGTTGGCTTCTGTATCAATACCAATATCAAAAGGGTTGTTTGCATTATTAATACTGTTTCTCGCAGGTGTAAAATTCAATAAATTTTTTACGCCACCATATATATCAAAACTATTGGTAAGTTTCTTTGTTGCTTGAATATTTTGTATACTATACCAAGGCGATTTTTTAGCCCTTATATCCTTTTCTCCTAGTAATGGTAAATTCATTGGTCCATAAATATTTCCTGTATAATCTAGAGAGAAATTAGCACTGAATTTGTAAGAGACAGACCAAACTCCACTAAAACTTTCTGTTAATAGTTGTCTTGTTTTAATACTATTTTCTGTAATAGAGACATCCATTATTGTGGCGCCAACATTTACGGAAAGTCCGTTTGTAAAAGTAACATCTGTGTTTAAAGAGAGTCCTTTTGAAACAGCATTTCCGTCTAAGTTTGCGTAAATAATTTTATTAGAATCAGTTTCATAATCAGGTAAAATTCTATTATCGAAATAGGTGTAAAATGCACTTGCATCAAAAGTGATAAAAGTATTTTCTGTACTAATTTTCTTTACGTAATTAATGTTTGCATTCCATGAAGTTTCAGGAGCTAAATTTCCATCAAACTCTACTTCTCTTGCCCCTGTTAATGCTGCGTGGTCCTCTGTAAAAACGTTAGCAACTCTGAAACCATTACCCACACTTGCTCTAAAAATATTAGAGTTGTCTTTAGAGTTCCATTTGTAATTTACTCTTGGCGTAAATATATTTCCGTGTAAACTATTGTGGTCCCATCGTCCACCTAATAGTATTTTGTTTTGTGAGTTTAGAGCAATTTCATCTTGTAAAAAGAAACCAGGTAGATGTGTTATTGAGGGTTTGTTAGTAATCCCATCTTTTTCTAAAGTAGCAAACGTATTATCTTCATAATAAATGTATCTGTAAGCTAAACCAAAAAGTAATTCGTGTTTTTTTGCAATTTTTTTGTTGTAAATAAGTTGACCAAAACCAATTAGTTGTTCTGCGTTATATGAGTCTGTTCCATAAAATGAATTTTGATAATGACCATTTGCACTAAATTGAAATGTAATATTTTCTGAAGTTGGCAATTGATAAGTACCAAAAGTTTCCCATCTATTGGTATAAATACTTTCGCCATATTTTATATCTGTTCCTCTAAATTCACGTTCCCAATCCATTTGTCCTCCCCATCTGTCCTCATAAACATATCTTCCAGCAATTGTAAACACTTTATTACTCTTTCTCTCAATATTCACTTTATTAAAAAGAGAAATTCTATTTTGAAGTGTTAAATCTGTAAAATCATCGTTATTGTTATCGATTCTATTTTGATAGTTAAAATAATTAACACCTAATAATCCTTGTGCTTTTTCTGATAATTTATAGCGCAAACCAATATCGGTGTTTATTTCTCCCCATGAACTCCCTAAAAGATCAGTAGATAAAATAGGTGAGTTAGATGGTTTTTTTGTGATGATATTTATAATACCTCCAACAGCTTCTGATCCATATAAGGTTGAAGCAGGTCCTTTTACAACTTCTACTCTTTCTATTAATGCTTGGGGGATTCCAGTTAATCCGTATACTGTAGAAAGTCCACTTACGATTGGCATTCCGTCAATTAGAACAAAAGTATAAGGTCCTTCTAAACCGTTTATGTGGATGTCTCCCGTATTACAAACATTGCAATTTAATTGAGGTCTAACTCCGTTTACGTTCTGTAAAGACTCAAATATAGATGGGGTTGGGTTTTTCTTAAAAAAAGTATTACTGTATACTTCGACAGGTACTGGACTTTTAGATTTTGAAACTGGTTTTAGAGTTCCAGAAATAACAATTTCATCTAAAAAATTATCCTCGTTTAAATTAAAATTTTGAATGATATTTTGGTTTCCTTTTAGTTTTATTTTTTTGGATTTAGATTTAAACCCTATACTACTTGCAACAAGTGTGTAATTTCCGTTTTTAATATTTTTTAATTCAAAAAGACCATTTTCGTTTGTAGATGTTCCTTGTTTTGTGTTCTTGAGGTAAACGTTCACAAAAGGAGATGCTTCTCCTTTTGAAGTGACTTTCCCAGTTATGGTATTTGTTTGTCCTTTTATTGATATTATTCCCAAAAGAAATATAGAAATAAAATTGAAAGCATTTTTCATTTATACTAAATTTATATCATGCAAATATATATAATATTTTTAGTCTTGTCTAAAAATATATTTAATAAGAATAAAAAGTATATATTTGTTGTTTAAATTATAGGGATGTTTACACTTTCTGAAGAAAACTATTTAAAGGCAATTTATCATTTAGAGCTAGATACTGTTAAAGGAGTTAGTACAAACGCTATTGCCAAAAAGTTAGAAACAAAGGCTTCTTCTGTTTCAGATATGATTAAGAAATTATCTGAAAAAGAAGTTGTAGTTTATAAAAAGTACAAGGGGGTAACATTAACAGTTTTTGGAAAGAAGATTGCTGCTAGTATTGTAAGAAAGCACAGGCTTTGGGAAGTTTTTTTAGTTGAGAAGTTAAATTTTTCTTGGGATGAAGTGCACGATGTAGCAGAACAACTAGAGCATATTAAATCGCCTAAATTAGTAAATCAATTAGATATTTTTTTAGGTTTTCCTTCACATGATCCTCATGGAGATCCCATACCAGATAAGGATGGGGATTTAAAAACAATAGAAAAAAGTTTGTTGTCAACTTTGGAAAAAAATGAAACTGGAGTGTGTGTCGGTGTGAATGACTCTTCATCAGAATTTTTAAAATTCTTAGACAAAAAAGAAATCACTTTAGGGAAACAAATTAGAGTATTAGAAAAAGAAGATTTTGATGATTCTTTATCAATTCAAATAGATGGTAAGAAACTTTCAATTTCAAATAAAATAGCAAACAATTTATACGTACAAAAATCATGAGTATTTTTAATCAACTAGTTGAATTTGGAAAAGAGCACCCAATTCAAGCAGCCTTATATGCATCTCTTTTTACATGGGGATTAACAGCTGCAGGAGCGGCTTTAGTGTTCTTTTTCAAAAAGGCAAACAGAGCAGTTTTAGACGGTATGCTTGGTTTTACTGGTGGTGTAATGGTAGCTGCAAGTTTCTGGAGTTTATTGGCACCAGCAATAGAGAATAGTCCAGGAGAAGGTTTTGTGAAAGTTTTACCTGCGGCAATTGGTTTTGGTTTAGGAGCTTTATCTCTTTTTGGATTGGATAAAATTTTACCACATTTACATATCAATTTTAAAGAAAGTGAGGCAGAAGGCGTAAAAACGGAATGGCATAAAACAACATTGTTAGTGTTGGCAATTACGTTACACAATATTCCGGAAGGTTTGGCTGTTGGAGTTTTATTTGGAGCAGCATCTACTCTAGTCGGTGTTTAACAAACAGAAATGATTGTTGCTGCAATTTCTTTGGCAATAGGAATTGGTATTCAGAATTTTCCAGAAGGATTTGCAGTTTCAATGCCTTTAAGAAGACAAGGTGTTAGCAGACTTAAAAGTTTTTGGTATGGACAATTATCCGCAGTTGTAGAGCCAGTTGCAGCTGTTTTAGGGGCGTTAGCTGTATCGTTTTTCACACCAATTTTGCCGTATGCATTAGCTTTTGCAGCAGGAGCAATGATTTTTGTAGTTATTGAAGAAGTTGTGCCAGAAACCCAAAGAGATAAGTATACAGATATCGCAACACTTGGTTTTATCGGTGGTTTTATCGTAATGATGTCTCTAGATGTTGGTTTAGGTTAGAAATCAATTAAAAATATAATGAAAAAGCCAAACAATAACTGTTTGGCTTTTCGTATTTTGCAATAAAAATATTGCTGTGAAAAAGTCATCTTCGTTTCAGGTTTATAATGCTTCAGCAGGAAGTGGTAAAACTTTTACCCTTGTTAAAGAGTATATAAAAGTATTATTAAATTCAGATGATATTTTTTCATTTCAGAAAATTCTAGCAATTACATTCACTAACAAAGCTGCTGGTGAAATGAAAGAGCGTGTTTTATCTAGTCTCGAGGATTTTGCCGACGGTAAAGAGAACGACCTATTTAATGTTTTAATCAAAGAAATTAGGATTGATAAAAGCTTAATTAAAGAGAGAAGTAAAAAGATTCTTGATGCAATTCTAAAAAACTACGCTGCCTTTTCAATTACAACAATAGATAGTTTTACTCATAAAATTATTAAAAATTTCGCTTACGATCTGGGTTTGTCTCTTAATTTCGAAGTAGAAATGGATGCAGTTTCGTTGTTAAATGAAGCAGTGGATGTGTTAATTTCTAAAATTGGTACAGATAAAAAACTCACAAATCTTTTAATAGACTATTCTTTAGATAAAACTGATGATGATAAATCTTGGGATATTTCTAGAGATTTAAGCGAGTTTGCAAAAATTTTATTGAATGAAGATGATGTAGCGCATTTTAGAAACTTAGCCGATAAACAATTAGATGATTTTACAAACTTAAAAACCAAACTTTATAAGCAACAAAAGGAATTAGAAGAATCGATAAAAAAGGTAGGTGAAGAATGCCTTCAGCTCATAGATAATAATGATTTAGAGCATAAGGATTTTATGCGGGGAACAATACCTAAGTTTTTTGCTGACTTGAGCACGAAATCAGTTAATATCGATTTTATCAAACGAAGTGAAACCATAAAAAAAGCGATAGAAAATAATCAATATTATTCTAAGTCGACTTTAGATTCAGTTGCCAGTTCTATAGATCAAATAGTCCCAGAAATTATTCGATTGTTTAAAGAATCTGAATTAATTTATCAGCAATTTTCAATGAATAAATTAGCGCTAAAAAGTATTATTCCTTTAGCGGTTTTAAATAATATTAATTCAGAGTTAGAAACTATAAAAGAAGATAATAACATTCGATTGAATGCGGAATTTAATCAACTTATATCTGATAATATAAAAAATCAGCCAGCGCCATTTATATATGAAAGAATAGGGCAGCGTTTTCAGCATTATTTTATTGATGAAATGCAGGATACTTCAGTTTTACAATGGCAAAACTTAGTTCCGTTAATAGACAATACATTAGCGCAAGAGAATAGTAATTTATTATTGGTTGGTGACGGTAAACAGGCTATATATAGATGGCGAGGAGGAAAAGCGGAACAATTTATTGAGTTAGGTTCCGACAGAGAAAACCCTTTTCATGTTGCTAAAGAAATTAAAAATTTAGAGACCAATTACAGGAGTTATTCAGAAATCATCAATTTTAATAATTCTTTTTTTCAACATACCGCTAATTTTCTTCAAAATGAATCGTATAAAAATTTATTTTTAGAAGGAAATAAACAAAGAGAGAATTTTAAAAATGGTGGTTATGTTTCTTTAAGTTTTTTAGATAAAAATGAAGATAAAGAGATTGAGAAAGTAAAATATCCGCAGAAAGTTTTAGAGAAAATTAATCAATTAAAGGAAAGCTTTTCTTTAAATGAAATCTGTATACTAACACGAACAAGAAAAGATGGGGTTGCAGTTGCCAATTATCTTTCAGAGAAAGGAGTAAATATTGTGTCTTCAGAAACATTGTTACTTCAAAATAGTGGAAAAGTATCCTTTATTATTGATTTTCTTAAAGTTTTACAAAATCCCAGCGATGAAGAGTCTCGTTTTGAAATACTTTATTTTTTGCATCAACACTTGCAAATTGAAATTCCTAAAAATAATTTTTTAAAAGAATTTTCTAAAGCAGATAATAAAACTATTTTGGAATCTTTTAAAAAATACGGGGTTTCGTTTGATGCTTCTATTTTTTATCAATTACCATTTTATGAGAAAATAGAAGAAATTATCAGGGGTTTTAATTTGATCAACTCTTCGGATGCATACGTTCAGTTCTTTTTGGATGTAGTTTTAGAACGACAAAGAAATGGAACAGATATCGGTGAGTTTTTAGAGTTTTGGGAACTCAAAAAAGATAAATTGAGTATTGTTGCGCCAGAAAGTGCAAGTGCTGTTCAGGTTATGACAATTCATAAATCTAAAGGACTAGAGTTTCCTGTTGTTATTTTTCCTTGTGATGTGGATATTTATAAGCAAATAAAACCAAAATCTTGGTTAAATGAATTGCCAGAATCCTATGGTGGTTTTAGTGAACTTTTAGTCGATTATAATAAGACTTTAAGTATTGTTAGCAAAAGAGGTAAACAAATATACGATCACCAAAGAGAAGAACTGGAGTTAGATAATTTTAATTTATTGTATGTCACTTTAACAAGAGCTGTAGAGCAATTACATATTATAACAGAGAAAAAAATATCTCCAAAAGGAGAAGAAAATATAAAATGTTATTCAGGGATTTTTATCAATTATTTAAAACAACAAGATCTTTGGGATGATAATGTTTTAGAGTATTCTTTTGGTGATAAAAATAGGGTGAGTAAAAATAAAACAGAAATTCCTGTAGCTGAAGTTCACAAGAAGTTTATTTCAACTCCTTGGCAAGAGCACAATATCCTGCTATTGGCTAGCGCATCTAAACTATGGAATACTGCGCAACATGAGGCTATTAATTTCGGGAATTTATTTCATGAGATATTTGCTAGAATTATCACAAAAAATGATATTGATGTTATTATCAATCAGTATAATCAGCAAGGAATTTTAGATGATGAACAAACTTGGTTTATTAAAAAAAGTATTTATAGTGTTGTAAATCATCCTTTATTGGTTAGTTACTATTCAGAAAATGTAATTGTTTATAATGAAAGAGAAATCGTAGATGTTGATAATCTCGTAATTATTCCTGATAGATTGGTTTTTATTGATAAAAAGGAAGTTGTAATCATTGATTATAAGACAGGAAACCCTTCAAGTGATCACCATCAGCAGCTACTGAAATATGAACGAGTTTTAAAATCTATGGATTTTAAAGTGGATAAAAAATTACTGATTTATATTAATCAAGAAATTGATGTTGTTGAAGTGTAATCAAAAAAAATAAACTTAGTAACTTTGTATTTATTAATTTGATAAAAAATGTACGGTAAAATTAAAGATATTTTAAAAAAAGAGATTAAAGAAATAAAGGACGCTGGTTTATATAAATCTGAAAGAATTATAACGTCATCGCAAGATGCAGTTATAAAAATTTCTACTGGTGAAGAGGTAATTAACTTTTGTGCTAATAATTATTTAGGGTTGTCAAATCATCCAGAAGTTATTCAAGCAGCAAAAGATACTATGGATACTCATGGTTTTGGAGTATCATCTGTTAGGTTTATATGCGGAACTCAGGATATTCATAAGCAATTAGAAAAAACAATTGCTAATTTTTACACAACAGAAGACACGATATTGTATGCAGCTGCTTTTGATGCAAATGGTGGTGTTTTCGAACCGCTATTAACCAAAGAAGATGCAATTATTTCTGATAGTTTAAATCATGCTTCAATTATTGATGGTGTTCGGTTGTGTAAAGCTGCGCGTTATCGTTATGATAACAACGACATGTCCTCTTTAGAAGCTCAATTAATAGAGGCGAACAAACAAAATCACAGATTTAAAATTATTGTTACAGATGGTGTTTTTTCTATGGATGGAATTGTGGCTAAACTAGACGAAATTTGTGATTTAGCAGATAAATATGACGCGCTAGTTATGGTTGATGAATGTCATGCAACTGGTTTTATCGGAAAAACTGGAAGAGGTACTGTTGAGTTAAAGAATGTAATGGATAGAGTTGATATTGTTACAGGAACTTTAGGGAAAGCTCTTGGTGGAGCAATGGGTGGATATACAACTGG
>Ga0115570_10002807_pt1 | contig 13120 bp, 10 predicted proteins | sample COGITO_mtgs_1205_3_FD_87294 | JGI IMG/M metagenome (GOLD analysis project Ga0115570, IMG submission 87294) | Pelagic marine microbial communities from North Sea - COGITO_mtgs_120524 | ecosystem: Environmental > Aquatic > Marine > Epipelagic | place: Germany:Helgoland, sampling site Kabeltonne... | reverse complement strand
CCCGCCATAAATGGCAAGGATCAGAATCCATAACAGCAAAGAGCCTTCATGATTGCCCCATGTGCCGGAAATCTTATAGATCATCGGCTTGGTCGAATGTGAATGATTGGCAACAAGCGCCAGCGAGAAATCAGACGTGATAAAGCCCCAGACAAGCGCGCCAAAAGAAAAGGCAACGGCAAGCGCAACGCTGATCGCAGCCGCAGGCGCAATCAGCATCACGGCGCTATTGCCACGAGCGGCACCAAATAGCGGCAAAACCCCTTGCGCAAGGCTTAGAATAAAAGCGGTGATAAGGGCAAAATGTCCAAGCTCGGCAATCATGACATCAAACAGCTTTCGGTAAAATGGTAACGCGTATCCGAATGATCAAATTCACGGCGATACCCTATCACAAGATCGTGTCTGGCAAAATGCCGGCAGGCACGAACCGCAAGGGCAAGACGATATGTCGCACACCGGCTGCATGGCGCATAGGGCTTTTTGCGCGGCTGGTTAGCCTTGCCCGTAAAACAGCCAGTATAAAAAAACTGGCACGGTGGTGCTGGCGAAAATTGTGCTGACCAGAATGGCCGATGCGGTGCGCCCCGTATAGGCGCTGTAATGATTGGCAAGCATGAATACATTGGCGGCAACCGGCAGGCAGCTCGATAAAATGGCAACCTTGATCCAAAGCGGGTCTTGACCCGGTATCCCCAAAAAGAACAAGGCGACCAGAAGCGGGTGAACAATCAGTTTTAACAAGGAAATAGCGGTCACTTCGGCAGCGGCCGCACGAACCGGCTGGCCAAATAGGGTGGCGCCAAGGGCAAATAAGGCAACAGGCGCTGCGGCACCGGCCAAAAGACTGCCAAATTGCTGGGGAATCTTCGGCAGGGGCAGGCCCGATGCGGAAAATAACAGCCCTGCCATAACCGCAAGCACCAATGGGTTGCTGACCATTGTGATGGCAATCCGTTTAACCGATTCAGTAAGGCCGCCATCATTGCCAGCAACAAAACAAGAGGTAAGCGCCAAAAGCACGATCGTATCGGCAAATAAGATCAATGCCATTGGCAAAGCTGCGGCATCGCCAAAGGCAAGAATGGCAAGCGGAATGCCCATATAGCCGTAATTCGGATAGGCCACATTCAGCCCGAATATACCGCTTTCCAGACGTTTAAGGCGAAATAGCCAATGTCCGATCGCGGCCGCGGTTAGATACATGATGATTGTGCCGCTCTCATAGCGCCAGACAAAATCCCAGTTCAAAATGCTTGAAGGCTCGCTTGCTGATACTTTCAAAAACATATAGGGCGGCAGCGTGACATAAAACGCGAATCTGGACATTGTGCGCGCACCAGCTGCATCAATAAATCCGATGGCATGCGCGCCAAAACCAAGAAAGATCAGTGCAAAGAACGGGATCGAAATATTTAGAACGTCAATCATGGAACAAAATTTTCGCTTCGGCAGTTTTGATGTCTATAGCATGGTGGCGGCGGTTGCGGCTATGGGCTAGGGGCATTGCCAGCAGATATTATCAGATGATGCCTTGACCGGATGGTATCACCGCAAATTATGATAGGCTTGCTGGCCGCTATCAAAAGCCTGCTCAACCCGTGGGCCGCCAAGCCAATCTCCGGCAATCGCTAATTTCCCGTCACTGCTAAGGCGCGGCGCATTATCTGGTACGGCCGATGTGACTTTGGCGTAAAGCCAACGATGCGCGGTGGCAGTGATGATTTTGCCAAGCGGTTTACCGCTTAGGTCTTGCCAGATTTTACTCAGGCTTTCGATCACCATTTGCGGGTCATCTTGCAGATGTTGCTGGCTCCATGCGCCACTCGCCTGAATGGTGAGGGCTGGCGCGCCAAGGCCGGATTGTTGATGCGCCCGGGTCATTTCCGGCACACCAAGCGCGATACCAGCTGCCTCGTCACGCAACGGTGCGGTGCCAAGGCCATTGTCATCGTCAAGCCCAAGCATGATTGTCCAGCATGGATCATAGCTGGCAAGGCCGGCGGTGGTGGCAAGATCTGGATAGATATTGGCCAAAAGCTTGCCGGTTTGCGCCGCCGGTGCGGTAATGATTGCCCGGTGGCCAGTGGCAATTAGGCCATCCTTGTCGAAAAAGCCGATATGTTCGCCATGATGGGCAATTTGGATGATTTCAGTTTGCTGGCGAATCATCAATCCGGTTGCCATGAATTGTGGCAGATCGCGCATTGTCGGGGCACCAATCTGAACGATCTTATTATCACTGACTTGCCAGTCTTTTATGCTTCCAGCCGTTTTTGCCATGGCCAGAAGACTGACAAATTCGGTGCCTTTTGCCGTCACAAATTGGGCGCCGTGATTAAACACAAAGCCGTCTTGCCGCCGTGTGGACACCCGCCCGCCAAGTCGTCGCCCCTTGTCGATCACCAAAACCGATTTGCCATCATTTCGAGCCAATCCGGCTGCGGCAAGTCCGGCAATGCCGCTGCCAAGGACAAGAAGGTCAAACAAAGCTGGGTCGGCGGAGGCTTCGGTTGAAAAAGATGCTGGATTTTGGGATGAGGCCACGACACATATACCTAAGATCAAATGACTTAACAGCGCCCGCCAACTGGTTTAGCGTTGCCCGCAGGCGTAACAATTTAGATGGCAGGTGTAAAAGGACTTTTCATGACTGGTGATACCATAAATTTTTGCAGTCTCATATGAAAAGCCGAACTGCCGGTTCACCGCGCTTTTCATCCTTTCTTGGAGTTGATTGGTCGGGAGCCAAGGGAAAAAGCCATGCTGGATTACAGCTTGCTCATGCTAGGCCCGGCAAGAGCGCGCCATTGCGGGTGTCGCCGCCTTTGTCAAAATATTGGTCACGCCAGCAGGTTTTTGACTATCTTGTTGAAATGGCTGAAAATGCCAAGGCAAAAGCGCCGGTTTTGGTCGGTATTGATTTTGCCTTTGCCCATCCTTTTGTCGATAAAGATAGTTATTTTCCGGGAATGGATATGTCACCTGCCAATGCCCTTTCGCTTTGGGCTATGGTTGATCAGGTGAATGCGGGCCAGCCTGACCTTTATGGCGGGGCGATGTTTCGGCATGCGCTATGGGGTGATTATTATCTGGCGCCGCCAACCTATCAGGCGCGGCATTATGCCAGCCGCCGCCGCATTACCGAAATGGCTGCGCGTGCGGCCGGACGAAGCCCATCCCCCACTTTTAAGGCGGTTGGTGCTGATAATGTGTCAACAGGCTCGCTTGCCGGTATGCGATTGCTGCACCGGTTAAAACAGCAATTGGGGGCGCGGCTTTCGGTTTGGCCTTTTGACGATATCGTTACTGGACAGACCAATCTGGTTTTGGTGGAAATCTTCCCCAGCTTTTATTTTTACCGGCTTGGCATGGTGCCGGCAAAAAAAGCCGCCGCAGATCCGGTTTTTCTTAATCAGGCGCTTGCTGGCTATGGCAGTGATGGCGTACCAGCCGATTTTCGTTCGATGGGGCATGATGCCGATGAAGCAGATGCGATCATCGCGGCGGCGGCTTTGCGGCATTTTGGCACGGTGTCAAGCTTTGACCTTTGTGTCGATATCAAGGTCGCAGCGCAGCAAGAGGGCTGGATTTTTGGCGTTCCCTTCATGCCGCCAAACGATTTTTCCGGCCCGAAATAAGATGGTGACGTTGTTTTTGCCAGAGCCGATTTTTGCCTAATTGCAATCAGCCGGTGCGAGGTCTATATCTAAGTCATAAATCGGCCGGTTTGGTGCCGCGCCTCGCAGGAGAATATTATGTCATCATTGCTTCCCCATATTGATCCTGATGGATTGCTTGAATATTCCGTGGTTTTTACCGACCGCTCGCTCAATTCGATGTCAAAGTCGTTTCAAGGCGTGATGAATGATATTTCAGCCGCGCTAAAGACGGCCTATAATGCTGATGCGGTGGTGGTAATCCCGGGCGGTGGCACTTATGGAATGGAATCAATTGCCCGCCAATTTGCCGGTGATCAGCATGTGATGGTTATCCGTAATGGCTGGTTCAGCTTTCGTTGGTCGGAAATTCTTGAAAAGGGAAAAATTGCCGCCAGCACAAAAGTGCTTGCAGCGCGTCGTCAGGCGGGTGCTTCGGGCAGTAACCAGCAAGAACCTTTTGCACCCGTGCCAATTGATGAAGTCACGTCCCGTATCGCGGCGGACAAACCTGCTGTTGTGTTTGCGCCGCATGTCGAAACTTCGGCAGGAATGATCCTTCCCGATGATTATATCAAGCAGGTGGCGGCTGCGGTTCATGCGGTTGGCGGTTTGTTTGTTCTCGATTGTGTTGCATCAGGCACGCTTTGGGTTGACATGAAGGCGCTTGGTGTCGATGTGTTGCTTAGCGCCCCGCAAAAGGGGTGGAGCGCATCACCTTGTAGCGGCCTTGTTATGCTGTCTGAGGCGGCGGTGGCACGCGTCGGTGAAACCGAAGCCAATAGCTATGTCTGCGATGTGAAAAAATGGCTTGGCATTATGCAGGCTTATGAAAATGGCGGCCATGCCTATCATGCGACCATGCCAACCGATGCTTTGGCGATTTTCCGTGATACGCTTATTGAAACGCAGGAATATGGCTTTGAAAAAGTGCGTGATGAGCAAATCGCGCTTGGCGCCGCCATCCGCAAATTGCTGGAAAGCCGCGGGTTTCGGTCAGTTGCAGCCGAGGGGTTTCAAGCGCCAAGTGTTGTCGTTAGCTTTACCGATGATGATTTGATCAAGAATGGCAGTAAATTTGCCGCGGCCGGTGTTCAAATTGCCGCTGGTGTTCCGCTGGAATGCGGTGAAGGGCCAGATTATAAAAGTTTTCGCATTGGCTTGTTTGGGCTTGATAAGCTTCATTACATTGATCGCACGGTCCGCAATTTCGAAGCTGCGCTTGATCAGGTTGTTGCCTAAGGCAAAGCTTTGTGCGCTGCAAGATTGCTGGTCTAAAGGCTGCTGAATTCTGTTACGCAAAGTTCCTGTTTGGCCTTTCGGGGCAGCCGTTTGATTGTGATTTCGCGTTTGCTGGCAGCTGATCGGCTGGCTGCATGTTCGCGGTAAACCAACCGTACCGGTCGCCGCGCCGCGGTATATTTGGCGCCGGTTCCGGCATTATGCGACGCAATTCGTTTTTGCAGATCATTGGTGATGCCGGTATAAAGACTGCCGTCACGGCATTCGACGATATAAATAAGCCAGTCCATAAAAGCATCACCCAACACATGGTTTTTGCGATAGCATAGCGGACAGGGCGATATTTACCAGCATACTGGCGTGGCTGACGGCATGGTGGATGCACCGGACAGAGTTTAGGGATTTTGGGTTTGAGAATGGTTCGGGCAAGGTGATGATGGCAACCGATGTTGATGTTGTGGTCATCGGGGCAGGGGCTGCCGGTTTGATGTGTGCCAGCACTGCTGGTAAACGCGGCCGCCGTGTTCTGCTTGTTGATCATGCGATGAAACTAGCCGAAAAGATTCGCATTTCAGGTGGTGGCCGCTGTAATTTCACCAATCTTCATACCGTGCCAGAGGCATTTTTGTCAGCCAATCCGCATTTCTGCAAATCGGCGCTTCGGCAATATGACCAGCATGATTTTGTCGCGCTTGTTGATCGCCATAAAATTGCCTATCACGAAAAAAAGCTTGGCCAGTTATTTTGCGATGATTCAGCGCAAAATATTATTGATATGCTGGTTCTTGAATGCCAGCAGGCCGGTGTTGATTTGCAAATGGGCCGCAAAATCGACAATGTTGATAAGCGCGAAGACGGCTTTCATATCACCCTTGATACAGGAATTTTTCGGGCGCAGTCACTGGTGGTGGCAACGGGTGGCCTGTCGATTCCGAAAATTGGTGCAACTGGTTTTGGCTATCAGATTGCACGCCAATTTGGATTACAGCTTCTCGAGCAACGGCCCGGCCTTGTGCCGCTGACATTTGATCAAGACGTGCTGACACGATGCAAATCTTTGTCCGGCCTGTCGGTAGAGGCTGAGGTTGGCTATCGGTCAACCGCCTTTGCCGAAGGGCTGTTGTTCACGCATCGCGGCCTTAGCGGCCCGTCAATTTTGCAAATTTCATCCTATTGGCAGGATGCAATGCCGGTTTCGGTAAATCTGGCGCCGCACCATGATGCGGTGGCGCATCTTCTTGGCGGAAAGACCAAACAGCCAAAGGCTGATGTGGCAAATTGCCTTGCTGATTTACTGCCGAAACGGCTGGCCGCGGAAATATGCGATCTTGTCGGCGTTGTTGGGCGGCTTGCCGACCGAAGTGACAAGCATCTTCGCCATTTGGGCAAGATGGTGAATGATTGGCAATTGATCCCCAACGGCACCGAAGGCTATCGCACGGCCGAAGTGACACTTGGCGGGGTTGATACAAATGGCCTGTCATCCAAGACGATGGAGGCCAAAACCGTTTCCGGCCTGTATTTTATTGGCGAGGTGGTCGATGTAACCGGCCATTTAGGCGGCTATAATTTCCAATGGGCATGGTCATCCGGCTTTGTGGCAGGGCAAAACGCCTGAAGCGGAGAATGGCCATTCAATGAGGGCTATTCAACCGCCCGCCAATCGGCATGCTCGGGGTCAAAATAGAACAGGCTACCATCGCCAATATCGTTCCAAAGCCCGTGAATTGACATGGTTTCCCCTTCAACGGCTTCGCGGACAAAGGGAAAGCTCATCAGATTTTCCAAAGACACAACCACCCCTTCACGTTCAAGGGCGACAATCTGTTCTTCGCGCGAGCCAAGATTTTTGACGCGCTCATAGCCAGGGCGAAGAATGTCCATCCAGCGGCCGACAAAGCTCGATGATTGCTCAAGTTCAGGTGCTGCACCCGAACACATTTCATAACAGCCATTCACGCCACCGCAATTGGAGTGGCCAAGAACGACGATATGCGCGACTTTAAGCGTTGTAACTGCATATTCAACCGCGGCTGATGTGCCGTGATGATCGCCATCGGGCTGATAGGGTGGCACCAGATTGGCGATATTGCGGTGGATGAAGAATTCACCTGTATCCGAGCCAAAGATTGCGGTTACATGAACGCGGCTGTCACAACAAGAAATCACCATGGCACGCGGATGTTGACCCATATCGGCAAGATGCCGGAACCATGCTTTATTTTCCTGATATTTTGTGGCTTTCCAGCCAAGGTAACGTTGTGCCAGATATGTAGGAAGTTGCGTTGCCGCCATGTCAGTCTGCTCCGATCAGGTTTTGCCATTTATCTGACAAAGATTGCCAAGCCTGTGCGGTAGAATAACGGGTTTGATCACTGAAATCTAGCTTATTGCGGCATGACGCGCTGTCTTACTGGTCGATATCATCGCCGTAGCGTGCGCCAAGTTCGGTGATGATGCTATCTAGAAATTTTGCTGCTGCGACGGGTAAAACGCGCCCTTTTAGCTGGCCAATATGCAAAATGCCAGCTGGCACATCAGCAAGATCAACCGGCCTTGCCACGATTTTTCTGTCATTTGCGGGGGTGGTGATCAGATCACTTGGCATGGCGATCGGAATCTGAAAGGAAATAACCATTTCATGGGTTAGATAATTTTGCAGAAATTCCTGACTATTTGACTCGATTACCGTGCCAAGTTCGACACTGCGCCGGATCAGGCCAACATTAAGCAATTGTCGCAATCCGGCATCGGCACGCGGCAGGATGGCCGATTGCCCAACACAATCACGAAGCCGGATAACTGGTTTTTTGGCCAAGGGGTGATTGGCTGCCATCATACAGTATAGCTGCTGACGGGCGGTGGCCATTGTCTGAAAATCGGCACTTTTAATGGGTTCAAAAATCAAAGCCAGATCAGCCTCTAGCGTACGAAGCGCCTGTTCGGCCGCATTACCTGATTGGCGAACCAAATCAAAAGTCACTGCCGGATGCTCGCCGCGATAGCGGGCAACGGTTTCAGGCAGAAAATAGCGCATCGTATCAGCGCCACTGGCAATTCGGACATGACCGCGCCGGATTCCCGATAGATCGGCAATTTGTGATTGTACCCGCGCCAATTCGGCGGTTTGCGTGCGGATATGCTGGACAAATAATTCACCGGCTGTGTTAAGCCTGACGCCCGATGCCAAACGTTCAAACAAGGGTTGGCCAATCTCATCTTCAATTTGCAAAATCCGCCGGTTCAATGCGGTCGAGGTGATGGCCAGTTTTTCGGCGGCTTTACGGATTGATTTTTCGCGGGCAACCGCATCAATAAAACGTAATGACGTCATAAAGCGCATATCAGAAAACATCCCGAAAACTGGCTAAAACACAAGAACTCAGACGCTAGATTATCTATGTGATGCAAAAAATGCATCACAATTATGCAAAACTAGCAGAATTTTTTTCAACAAACAGCTGTTACCACCATGCCATCGGCTCATAACCGCGGGACCGACGGCGCCTGATTCCTCCAAAAGACCGTCACGAATTACCGCCCGCATGACTGCGACCCAGAAAATGGGGCTGGCATCGGGATTACTCAGGACGGCATCAAAAATGCCGGACAGACGTCAAGGAAGGACGAGACATGAAATATATCATTGCAATCATCCAGCCGGGGAAATTGACAGCGGTGCATGATGCACTTCTGGATATTGGCATCACCGGTATGACTGTTACCGAAGTGCAGGGCTATGGCCGGCAAAAGGGCAAAAGCGAGATTTACCGCGGAGCCGAATATACAGTCCATTTCTTGCCAAAAGTTAAGATTGAGCTCGCTTTGCCCGCCAAAATGGCGGCCAAGGCGATCGATGTCATCAAATCCGCCAGCTCAAGCGGCAAAATTGGTGATGGCAAGATTTTCACGTTCGACCTTCAGGAAGCGGTTCGGATTCGTACGAGCGAAACTGGCGAAAGCGCCCTTTAACGGCATCATGTAGGAGTTACTAATGGTTAAAACAATTTTAAAATATTCGGGTCTTGCTGCCGCCGCTAGTTTGATGGCTAGTCCGGCATTTGCGCAAGAGGCACCGGCGCATAGCGTTTTCATCTTGAACTCATTACTGTTCTTGATTTCAGGGTTTTTGGTGATGTTCATGGCGTGCGGCTTTTGTATGCTTGAGGCCGGTCTTGTGCGGGCAAAAAACACAACAATGCAATTGACCAAAAATGTGGCGTTGTTTTCGTTGGCGGCGATCGGCTATTACCTGATCGGCTATAATTTGATGTACCCGCTGGGGACATGGTCGGTTGAAGGCGTTTTATCAGGCCTCTTTCCAGTAGCGGCCGTTCTTGAAGCGGTTGGTGTGACGCCTGATAAGGTTGATGATATCGGCTATGCGTCAACTGGGTCCGATTTCTTCTTTCAGTTGATGTTCTGTGCGGCTACAGCCTCGATTGTATCCGGTGTTCTTGCCGAGCGGATTAAATTATGGCCGTTTCTGCTTTTCACCTTTGTCCTAACGGCGGTGATCTATCCGCTGCAGGCAAGTTGGAAATGGGGCGGAGGTTTTCTTGACAGCATGGGCTTTCTTGATTTCGCCGGTTCGACTGTTGTTCATTCGGTCGGTGGGTGGGCGGCGCTTGCTGGCGTGTTGATCCTTGGCCCTAGAATCGGAAAATATAGAGATGGCCGTGTTGTGCCAATGCCAGGTGCGAATTTGCCGCTGGCAACGCTTGGAACCTTCATTTTATGGATGGGCTGGTTTGGCTTTAATGGCGGCTCGCAATTGGCGATGGGAAGCATTGGCGATGTTGCTGATATCTCGCGTATCTTTGCCAATACCAATGCTGCTGCGGCTGGTGGTGCGCTTGTTGCGCTGGCACTGACACAGATTTTCTATGGAAAGGTTGATTTGACAATGGTGTTAAATGGCGCGCTTGCCGGGCTTGTGTCAATTACCGCCGAACCGCTTACCCCGACTTTGGGCGCGGCGACATTGATTGGCGGCGTTGGCGGGGTGATCGTGGTCTTTGCGGTGCCGTTCCTCGACAAGATCAAAATTGATGATGTTGTTGGTGCCATTCCGGTTCACCTTATGGCGGGTATCTGGGGAACACTTGCAGTGCCATTGACCAATGGTGATGCCAGCTTTGTCACGCAGCTGACCTCGGTTCTCATTGTTGGTGTCTTCACCTTTGTGGTCTCTTTGATTGTATGGTTTGCCATTGATAAAATCATGGGTATTCGGGTCAGCGAGGAAGACGAGCTTGCGGGGTTGGATAGTGCTGAACTTGGCATGGATGCCTATCCCGAGTTTTCACGCTAGATAATTTTGCAACGTTAAAGTTGCAGCAAAATAAATTCAGCCAGCGCTGGTTTTACCGGGGCTGGCTATTTATTAGGAAAAACAAGAACAGTCAATTCTAAAAGACCATTGTTTTCTTTATGTTTTAGAAGCTTTACAGCAGTTGTTTTTTTCTCCTATTCTAGCGGTTCGATACCCTTGATGATTTTTGTCGAAAAATAGCGGTGTGCAATAGAGCTGAGAGAGTAATGTCGCAAACATTAAACGAAGGCCGTTCGAGCACCACGCCACTATTTGAGGCTGTTGGCATAACCAAGAGCTTTGGCGATTTCATTGCCAATGACGATGTGTCTTTTCGGATTCATGCTGGCGAAATTCATGCGCTTTTAGGCGAAAATGGCGCTGGCAAATCGACCTTTGTGAAAATTGCTTATGGGCTGCTACAGCCTGATGCTGGGCAGCTATTCTGGAATGGCGCGCAAATATCAATTCCCGGGCCACAACAGGCACGCCAACGTGGCATTGGCATGGTGTTTCAGCATTTTTCGCTGTTTGACGCATTGACCGTTGCCGAAAATATCCAATTGGCAATGCCGCCTGGTGAAACGATTGCGTCCCTATCCGGTCGCATCGCCAGCATTTCAAAAGAATATGGAATTGAGGTTGATCCGGCGGCGCGCATTCACAATCTGTCAGTCGGCCAGCAGCAGCGCGTTGAGATTGTTCGCTGTCTGCTGCAAGACCCGAAATTGCTGATCATGGATGAACCAACATCGGTACTAACCCCGCAGGAAACCGAACAGCTTTTTGAAGTGCTTCGCCGGTTTGCCGAAAATGGGCTGGCGGTGTTGTTTATTTCGCATAAGCTGGATGAAATTCGGGCTTTGACAAGCCGTGCCACAGTATTGCGGCGTGGACAAAATGTTGGCTCTGTGAACACCAAAGGCCAATCAAATCGCCAGCTTGCCGAAATGATGATCGGCACCAAGGTCAAGGATGTGGCCCGTCAAAAAGCGCCTGCTAAAAGCAAAATATTATTTGCGGTCAGGAATTTAGACCGGCCAAAGCAAAATGCCTTTTCGGTGACGCTTCGCGATATTTCGATTGAGGCGCGCGCTGGTGAGATTTTTGGGATCGCCGGTATTGCCGGTAATGGCCAAGATGAATTAATGGCGGCGCTAACCGGTGAATGGCTTGGCAATAGATCTGGGGTGCTTACCCTTGATGGCAGTGATATTTCGTCACAAGGGCCGGCCGAACGCCGACTTGCGGGCATGGGATTCATTCCCGAAGAGCGCAATGGTCATGCGGCGGTGCCGTCAATGAGCCTTGCTGATAATGCGCTGCTAACCAATCATTCGCTTGCCGGTGTGGTGCGGGGTGGGGTGCTTGATCTGGCCGGAATGCGTGCCAAAGCCGAAGCGATTGCAACAAATTTTGATGTTCGCCTTCCCGAGCCTAACCCGCTGGCATCATCTTTATCAGGTGGTAATTTGCAGAAATTTGTTGTTGGGCGGGAAATTATCAAAGTGCCGCGCGTGCTCATCGTATCGCAGCCAACATGGGGTGTTGATATCGGGGCGGCGGTGTTTATCCGTACGGCGATGCTAGATCTTGTGGCAAAAGGATCGGCAGTGGTGATGATATCGCAGGATCTAGAGGAAATTTTCGCGATTTCGCATCGCATCGCCGTATTGCATGACGGTGTTTTATCGCCTGCTGAATCGGCTGCAAAATTGACGGCTGAAAGGGTCGGGCTGTTGATGGGTGGCAGTGATGCCGTGCAAGATATTGGTCAAGGAGCAAGCGCATGATCAGCATGACGCCGCGCAAACATATTCCTTTATCGCTGACCCTGCTGACGCCCGCGGTTGCCATTTTCCTGACACTGGCAGTTGGTGCTGGCATCTTTGGTCTTCTCGGCTTTAGCCCGCTTGGGTCACTATATACCTTTTTTGTCGCGCCAATTTCGCGCCCTGATCAAATTGGTGATCTTTTTGTAAAGGCCTGCCCGCTTATCATTACCGCCACTGGGCTGGTGTTTTGTTTTCGGGCGAATGTGTGGAATATCGGCGCTGAAGGCCAGTTGATTTTCGGGGCAATCTTTTCGGGCTGGGTGGCGCTGAATTTCCCGGATTGGCCAGCGATTACCCTTATGCCGGCAATGGTCTTGGCAAGTATTATTGGGGGTGTTTGCTGGGCGATGATACCGGCATTGTTGAAAGTCAGGTTTAACACCAATGAAATTTTGGTGTCGTTGATGCTCACTTATGTTGCGGCGCTCTTTATTGACTGGCTGGTGCGTGGCCCGTGGCGTGATCCGATGTCATTTGGATTTCCGCTGACGAAAATGTATAGCGATGCTGGCCTGATCCACCGGATTGATGTGCCGTTGGTCGGCAGTTTAGGGCAATTGCATTGGGGCGTTGTTGGCGCGTTGCTTTTGGCGATTGTTGCTAGTTTTGTATTGTCTCGTACCATTTTAGGATTTCAGATCAAGGTGATGGGCGATGCGCCACGTGCGGGCCGGTTTGCTGGCTTTAAGCCGCATTTGGTCACGATTGGCGTGATGGCTATTGCTGGCGGGGCAGCGGGGCTGGCGGGTATGGTTGAAGTGTCTGCCAGCATGGGCCAGCTGCAGCCAAATGTTTCTTTTGGTTATGGATTTACCGCCATCATTGTTGCGTTTCTGGCGCGATTGAACCCGATCGGGGTCATTTTTGCCGGTCTAATTGTGGCTCTTGCCGAACTTGGTGGCGATTATGCGCAGATCTCGCTTGGCATGCCAAAGGTGGTGACGGGTGTTTTCAAGGGGGTCTTGCTATTCATGCTTTTGGCGGGCGAGACATTTAACCGTTATCACATCACCTGGCAGCGTCCGGCAGTAAAGCCGGTTTCAAAGGAGCAATAGAATGGAAGCCTTGAT
>Ga0115570_10002802_pt1 | contig 13131 bp, 7 predicted proteins | sample COGITO_mtgs_1205_3_FD_87294 | JGI IMG/M metagenome (GOLD analysis project Ga0115570, IMG submission 87294) | Pelagic marine microbial communities from North Sea - COGITO_mtgs_120524 | ecosystem: Environmental > Aquatic > Marine > Epipelagic | place: Germany:Helgoland, sampling site Kabeltonne... | reverse complement strand
TGTGTTTGCAAAATACTTAAAGTCTTCTACGCCATCAGTTGTAGTATATTTCTTTTGAAATATAATTTTATCTGCTGTTGCAATTGCAGTATTTTCTTCGCCAACAATTTGTTCAAAGATGTCAGGATCGTCTACAACTCCATCGTCGTCTAAGTCAATAAATTGAACTTGGATTTTTCTGCTGTCTAAGTATCCTTCAGCATCTCTGTATGCATCAGTAATTGTCCAATTAAAATCTCTAGTAAATGGAGTTAGTTCGCCTGGTTGGCGATTAATATTTAAGATGTCAATCTTATCTCTAACAACTTGCCCTGTTGAAGGGTCATAAATTTTATCAGCAGCATCAAAGAAGAATCTAATTTCATCTGCACTTTCCATTACATAGCGCAAATTGCGGTATGTAATTGTGTACTTTTCGCCATCTGTTTTAAAGTAAAGCATCCAACTTGCATCTAAATTTTCACCTGTTATGTCTCCTGCTTTACCAGTAGCAAAGTCGCCAAGAGTATTAATGTCTTCAGCTAGTACAATCTTCCACTGTCTGTTGTATTGGTCATAACGTAAAGCGAAATCTTTGTATTCAAATGCTTGATCAATTAATTGTGTTTTTATATCATTAATTAATACTTTAGAAAAATTAGGTATAACTTGTTCTAAAATTGCGCCAGTTGGGATAACATCATTTAATTTTATAGGAGCAATACCGTCTTCGTTAATTACTGTTCCATTACCTACAACAGACACAACTTTACACCATTTATATGTAGTTTTACCTAGGTGATCAGAATCTCCGTCATCCATTAGTGTTCCGTCGGGCATAAAGTGTTTCCCAGCCGGTGCTACAAATTTTAATAGTGTGCCTGCTTCTAATAATCTTAAACTATTAGCAGTAAACGTTCCTACTGTATATGAGTTTCCGTCTACATCATTAAATAATCCTAATGTCTGATTAGTACTTGTACTTGACTGTGTCCACGATGCATTAAGATCACTAACAATGATTTTTGGATATTTTGCAAGATAAAAGCTTTGGGCGTTGCTACTTCCTAATATGCCTTCAATAGTATTATATATAACGCCTTCGATGTCAGTTTGTGTTGCAAACGTAAATGACTGCTTTTCTGTAAATTCTTCTTTGTAAATTACACCATCGTCTGAAAAAAGACTTGTGTTTGAATATTTTCCGCTGGCATCCTTCAAGTCAAAGAAACGACTTATGCCGCTACTAATCCTGTTTGAACTTTTAGTCTTGATAATATCTTGACTAATTGCAAGAGGACCGATATTATAATCTTCTCCTGTAATTAATCTATTTTGTGTATAATAGGTTGCTGGAGCATTTTGTTTAATTTCTGTATCGGTTTCTGATTCTGAACTGTTGCTAATTGTATAATTTAATTTAAGTCCAATTGTAAGTATATGGCTAGTTCCGTTTTTTGATTGGTACGGGATTTCTATACTTACTGTGCTTATTGCACTAGGAGTAATTACACTACGTCTATTATTGCTAGTTCTATAATATGTCTTGAAGTTTCCAGCAGGTAAGTTACCAAATACACCATCACTAAAGTTTAAATTAATTCTGTCGCCAATTCTAGTTGTCACAGCAAATACATCTCTAGTTTTGTTGAACAAGCTATTATAGATAACATTATTGCCTTCTGTCGAGTCAATCTTTTGCCATTCGTTGCTTTCAAAGCCTGCACTGTTTAATGCAAATAACCATACATCACTGTCGTTAATATTTTCAGCATCAATTTGTACTGCTTGATTTGGCGTCGGGTTACTTACTGTAAAGTTTCCTGTCTCAAGTTTACCTTGGCGGAAGTGCATAAAGAATCCAGTATTATTCGATCCTGCTCCTTGGCCATCATCTCTAAACAAAAATGCAGGACTGTTGCCTGGCAACGGTGCTTCTTCCAAAATAGTTTGATCTAAAATATCCGAACTTACAATTTCAAAGCGTGTACTCACACCTTCAATGCGCTTAGTAAATGGATAAATTGCTTGTCCAGTGTTTGTAGCATTTAAGCGATATTTTTGTGTTTGCACATCTGCAATCAACGAACTCTTTAACGGATTACCGATTGAGTTAGATAATGGCAATGCTGAATTTAAAATTTTAGTAAACTGTTCAAAGTAATTTGAGTTAGTTTGGTCATTCCACTTAACAGTAATGCCTGCCATGTTTAAACCGTTACTATCTAAAAGATTTTCAGTTGTTTTAATTGTATCAAATTTAAGCAAGCCGTTAGCTGCTTGATTACGTCTTGGATTGTAAGACAGCATACGTGCTAGACGTAATACACTTTCTCTGCGCTCTGCTGTTTCAAGGAAGTTTTCACGAGCGTTTAAATCAATGCGGAATGATAAGTTTTGCCCAAGGAAAGCAATCATATCAATCAGCGCAAGATATTCACTTGATTCAATGTAATCGTTAAAATCTTCTGGATAGTTTTGACGCAGATAATTAATCATTGTGCGTCTTAGATTATCAAAATCGTAGCTTTGGAAATCTGCGTTCCTAAAGCTTTGGTAAATTCTTTTCCAGTCCTCTGCTACTAGTAGCCTTGACTGTCTATCATTTGAAGACATGTGCATTTCCTTGTTTATTACTAATATTTAGCTGAAAGGAAAAAGTGCGTATTTAATTTTTAGTATTACAAAAGACCGTTTTCTTTGTCAAATTTAAAGCGTAATTGATCTGTTACACCAAAAGGTAATACAGAAATTGTACAATCGATTTGTATGCCTTGCTCGTAAGTATCAATAATAACATCTTCAGCTTTTATCCTAGGATCATAGTTAATAATCCTAGTAACGTCTTCAATTATTGCTTCTTGTACTTCAACTGTAAACGGTTCATAAAGTATATCCCATATAATAGTACCGAACGTAGGATCACTTAATTTTTCAGTTTGACGTATATGAAAATGATTAATCAAGTCTTGCTTAATAAGTTCAAAATCGTAAACGCTAAAACTTTTTGCATCTGCAACTGTCGAAAACCCTCTATATTTTCTTCCAGACGATGCAACTTGTTCGGGCTGGCTTACAGTTACTCTTTTGTACAGATTTTTTTCTAATTGGCTCATACTATATTTACCTTAATTATTGCGGATTAGAATGGGGTGATACTGTCTGTGTAGCAGCACTATTGTCTGTTGGATCTACCGTTGGCGGATTAGCATTTGCCGCATCAATTTCTTGTTGTAAACTTCTAAGTGCATCTGCTTCTTCGTTATGAAATCTATTTACAACAGATTGTCGTACTGCGGCTGTACTACTAGGGAAGTGAGCCATGCCGTTGCCTCGGCGTCGTTCAGCATACACTGCTCTAATTAGGGCAGCGTCAGTAGGAGCTGTTGTAGTCGGCACACTTGGGGGATAATTTAGAGCCGCTAATGCATTTTCAAATATTCTCCTACCGCCGCTTCCTTCGCCATGTTGTATTGCAGAAGAAAACAATGCCTGTTTTACTGTAAGAGATCTTTGGTCAACATCAAGTCCTGTACGGTCCAATACTTGTTTAACAACAGGGCCATAATATCTTAATCCTGCATATTCACTTTGTACCTGGGCTCCTTGATCAGTTCCCATTACTTGTTGCCATGCTGCTTTATATGCTGCTGTGCCTGCTTGTCCAGCTGATGGCCCGCCAGCTGCTGCTAGTTGCGATTCTAGAGCAGGGTGCGCTTGGGTAAGCCATGCATGAAAAGCGTTTAATGCTCCGGTATTTGATGCAAGTTGATATTTTCCATAACTCCAGCCGCCAGTTCTGTCATTTCCAATAATTCCCGGGTTTCCTCGAGATTCGTATTTTTCACTCAAAGATCCGATACCCGGAGTATAATCATAGTCACTGGTATAATTGCCTGGCGGCACAGACGGTTGGCCGTTGCCGCCTACGCGACTGGCACTGCCTGTACTTATATTGCCGCCGCTTCCTTGCACATATGCACTCGATGTTCTGCCTTGTAAATTTTTATCAAATGTATCCGGAGTAAGTATACGGTCTGCTGACGGTAATCCGCCGGGTGTTTCTCTATCTGTAAATATTTTCTTAAACGCCATTGGATCCATATTTTCGTGATGTGGCCAAGGCTCATGTTGCGGTGCTCTTGTGAGTATAGTATCGTATCCGCTTATAACTCCGCCAGGTTTTACACGCGGTAATTTGTGTGTACTTAACGGCTCTACTGCGCTTGCTGGGTTTGCGGTAGGAGCGGTTGGGCCATTCATATGTATATACGTTGCAGTTTCTCTATGTTCCTTTGCACTATTAATAAATGTATTGCCAGCAGCAGTAAGTCTGTTGTCTTGACCACTTTTAACATGCAATGTTTTTCCAGTATCAATATGTTGAGACTGATTTACTTTTATGTGTTGATTTTGTCCTACAGTAATTTTACTATCTTTGCCAACGCTTAAATTAAAGTTATTTTTAGATTCAATCTGTACTCTGCCGGTTTCTCCTGATTTGCTATTTCTTCCTGCTGCTTTAATATTAACGTTTCTGCCTGCTTCCATATTAATATCACGTTCAGCAGTAATGTTTAAATCATTCTCAGTCATAATACTAACACTATCTTGTGCATGAATATCAATTTTACCATCACTGGTCATTTCAATCCACGTAGATCCACGAGCATTTCCAATATAGATTAAATCTTCACTGTTATGCATTAGTATTTGATGCCCAGTTCTAGTTCTAAAACGCATTAATTCGTTTTGTGGAATAGTTCTATCACCGCCAGGTTCATTATTACCTTTGTTTTTGTAAATAGGCGGACCATCTTCTGCATGAGTTGTACGTACAAATCTTTCGTCGCCATCATCCATTACAAATGCACTGCCGCCTAGTCTGTTAGACGGAACACTTACTTTATTACCTGCTGTTCCAATTTCTACAGTTGGAGAACCATCTCTGCGATCTTTTGGACCAGGTGTGCTTATACCAAATACTGCACTAGGCATTTCACGCCTTGCACTCGTTGTAGTTGTGCCGCGAATTTCGTCATTAAGTAAACCTTGTATTTCTAAAGATTCTGAAAAATCCTTGTTGTAAGGTTTGGCAAACAACGTAGGATCTACTTTAGAACCACTTTCAATTGCTTTGTTATATTCGCCTACTGGCAGTTTTCGGCCTCTTAACGGAGGAGGTGTAATTTCAGTTGTGTTTTCTGTAGATGCCCTTCCATCAGGTATCATAAAATTCATATAGTCTGCAGGTATACAGCCGATCCAATAGCCAAAGTTTGCATTTCCTTCAGCAAATATAACAAGCACCTTGGTGCCTACATCAGGAGGCACCATCCACATGCCGTACGACTTTTGTGTGTGTTCGTATCCATCATTTGCTGTGAGTGCAGCGTTAGGCGTTACTCCGTAAAATGGAGAAAGGTACCTAACATTAAGTAACTGTCCACTACGTTCCGGTGTGCTGCCTGAGCTAGTATATTTTAATAACTCAACAACAAGACCGCCCATATATTTTGTATCTAAGTTATTAACTACAATTGCTTCAAATGGTCCAGAATCTTTAAATGCAACATTCTGATTGCTAGTAGTTCTTGTATATGTTCCGTTTGCCATATTATTGTGGTCCTGTTTGAGTTAACATTAATTATTGAGGGCCTACTTGGCGACCTGCTGCTTCTGCTTCTTTTCGCTGTCTTAATCTGCTTCCTGATGCAACTGTAGTTGAGCCAACTGGAATACCGCCGTCTAACGGTGGCGTTGTAACTCTTGGAGTTGTAGTAGGAACAGATGCGTTGCCTGCTGCATTCATACTTGATCCGCCGCCATTAGGAGTAAACACTTTTTTGCCGCTATTAAAATCATATCTATCAAATCCTCCTTCTAGTGGCTCGTATATATATACATTTGCACTGCTATTAGTTGGTGTTGTTGACTGTCCTGCTGTAGGTGTAGAAGGTTGCTGAGTTACTGTAGTAGGTGCAGTTGTAGTAACTGCTGGTCCTGCTCCTCCAAATGCATCTAATGGATTTGCAGCAGCACCTGACGGTGATGATGTTTGTACAGGAGGAGTATTTTGTTGATTGCGACCTCTTGGATCGTTTGCATCTGGATTTGGTATTACTGATGAAGGAGCAGCAGCGGCAGCCCTAGCTTGTCTCATAATTGCATCTTGGTAAGGTACACTTGCAGGTGGAGTTGCTCCGCTTCCACCTGCATTGGTTACTGGTGGATTATTAGGTAAACATGGATCAGTACCTGTTTGAGCGCCTGTTGCTAATGCTGCTGACGCAGGACCAACTGCTGTACCTGCTCCGCCGAAGGCATCTAATGGATCTGCTGCACCAACTGCTGGACCTGCTCCGCCGAAGGCGTCTAATGGATCTGTTGCACCTACTGTTGCACCTGCTCCGCCGAAGGCGTCTAATCCCACTTCTGCAGGCGTTGTTTCACTTTCTGTAACTACTCCAGCAGCACCTACTTTAGCAGTTGTAGTAGTTACAACTGTAGTTCCTGTAGTTGTACTCGTAGTAGCTTCAGATTGTGTTTCTGGTCTATTATCATCTCGTGCAGGGTCAGGAACATATACTCGAAGTCCTTGATACTTTGGCAACGCAATTGCGCCAACAGGGATTTGAGTATACTCATTTGCCGTACTACTCCATCGAGAGCCAAACTCTTCACGTAACTCACTGTAATGATCAAGTAATGGCAATGCATCTACATCATTACTTGCAGACACTTCAGAACTTACAGGATATACTACCCAGTAGTTCTTGTTGTTAGGATGGAGTACATCTTCGCCTTCATTGTCAATTACTATAACTAGGGCAGATGTTCCTTGACTTATAAATAGTTCAGATCCAAAATCATACAGATCATCAACATTTTGAAAACAAATCTGTCCAAGACTATTTCTCCAAGGTGCACGTGGATCTACTTCAACTGTGTTTTCTTGATCTAATTTTCCTGCTGATTCTTCCGGCAAGCCTACATCATCGTCATCATCTGCCATTATCTTATCCTAATAAACTTCTAACTCTCGCTTTTGCTGCATCTGTTGCAGCAGAAACTCCTTGATTTGCAGCAGTATTTACAGCACTACTAGCTCTTGATGCTGCGCTATTGACAGCTGCACCTGCTCCACCAAATGCGTCTAATGGATTTGCTGCGCCTACTACAGCACCTGCTCCACCAAATGCGTCTAATGGATTTGCTATACGAGGTATGATCTTAGTTAAATCTGGAACATTTGCTACTCCAAAATCTATGCCCTTTACTGCTTGAGAAAATTGATCTCCAATTCCACCAAAGGCAGCAAGTTGGTCCGCTAGTTGATCAAACGGTGCCGATAGTTGTGCTGCTATATCTGCTCCAATTGCAGGATTTATTTTTCTAATGTCGTCGCGGGTAGGCGCTGGCATACAATCTGTGCTCGGTTGTCCACTTTGTCCTACTGTGCCATCTGACTGAACTGTTGCTGGACCAGTCTTAGTAGTATTATCAGGCAAAATTGATCCAGAATTTGTATGAGTTGATTCGTCTTCTTGGCCTCTCATTCTAATCATTTTAAGTGTTTGAGTAAATTTGCCGCCTGAAAATTTACTAGTAGCTGCCCAAATTTGAAACAACCCGCTAAATCCTGGAACAACTAAAGGCATTTCCATAGTTGCTCCTGTAACTTGATAATCAAAGGGAGATCTAAAATATACATTAGCAAATACAGGACCTGTCATATATGCCATTGTTCCGTCTTCGGTTATTGTAGGCGACTTGCCGCGTCGTGCTACATAATTTCCAGTTTCTTGCGGAATGAAATACGGATCTCCCATGATTTCCATTTCAGCTTGTACCATATCAACTGGTAATTTTGTAACAGTGTCGTGAAATATTTCAGCTATTTGTCGACGTACATCATTATTATGTCCGCCGCCGCGCAAGCCAATGTCTCCTGTGCCTAGTTCTGCTGGCGTATCATCGTTTGTTCCTGTGCCAGTTGGCAGAGCCGCTGAGGTGCCGCTGTCTCCATTTTGCTGTGTAAGTGCTGTTGTGCCTGCATCTGGATCTCTGCCGGCGGCAGGAGTAGAGCCAAAATCAGAAGTTGCTGCTAGTAAAAATGATTGATTGAATGTAAGATCAAAATTTAAAACATCTTCGTTTTTGCCACTATAAATATAATTATATACTTTAGAAGCAGAGTTTTTAAGTCCTTGAATATTGCTTGATTTTCTATCGCCTGATATGTGAACTGCTTCAGGTACTTCATAAGGCATAATACTATACACATATATTTTTGGACGTCTACCTAATTGTGCTTCAGTTAACGGACTTTCGCCTAAATAAACATGTGTATCAATTTTAAACCATTTGTTTAATCCATTTGTCGCGCCTTCAGTTGCTCGTTCAGCTGCATAAGTAGATTGTAAAACTAATTTTTCAATAACAGTAGTAATTTGTTCGCCTTGACTAAATTGAAAATCTCTTGCTTTATCAGCAGGCTGAGCTGCTATAGAAGCAGTATCAACTATTCCAGTTTCTGGATTAATTACCTGACTTGCATCTGCTTCAGCTGAGTTTCCTGGAGCATTAGTGTCTTCATTAAGTGTACTTAATCCTATTGCATTCATTAAATTAGTATCTTCGGCAAATGTTTTAAGTATTGCATAGATATTATTAGGAGGAGTAATAGTTATAACGGTTGGATTAAAGGCAGCTCGTAATGCTGGATTAGTTTCTGCTAAATTAAATCCAGCACGTTGTTCTTCTCTTTCTTCAGCAGTAGTAGTAAATGCACTATCCTGCACAACTTTAGATTTTAATGCATTTTGTATAGATGCACGGTCCTTAGGAAAACAAATTATATATCTATCATACGGAGCAAGTGTGCCGGCCTCTTCTAATGCTTCAATTTGACTATTAACTCCAGCAGACACTGATGTATCATTAGTTTCTAATACTTCGTGTAATCTTAGTCCTGTGGCTTTAACTGGATTTTTAATTTTATTAATATTATCGGCCAAACCAGTTTCGCTCATTGGAACTGCACTAACTTGGTAAACGCTTCCTTTTCCAGAAACATTAAAATCCATATTAATTATTTGTATAGGTATAAACATAGGTCGTAGAAGAAAGTTTGCATCAGTCTGACCGTCCAAATTCCATCCTACAAAATCAATTCTTATACAAAATGGTGCATGATTGAACCCCGAATATCCTGCTTCTTTTGCTGATCCTATAACTGCTTGTATAAAATTACCCATACTATATGGCTCAGTAATAGTGAAATTCATCGTTGCGCCAGGTGTAACTCGTGTGTTAGGATTTGGAGAAATTAGTGATTCAAATTCTATATCATCAATATAATATTCAGCGTGTTCACTTTTGCCAGCTCCAGTTTCATCAAAAACCTGGTATCGCTTTTCTGTGCCGCCGCTGCTTTGTACTATGAAATTTTTAAATCCAGTAGATCTATATATTTCAGGATTATTATATTCTGCTGCATCAAGCACACCTAGCGTAATTTTATAATTAAAACTATTATGATCTCTTAGTGGATTCGGTATTTTACTGTCTGAAGATTTGTCGTTAAATGAATTTGTAAATGTATTATCAATAAACTCTGCGCCGAAATCAGTTTTTCTAAGTTCGTCTAAATATTGTGATTGTATTAAAGAGTCTGCTTCGCCAGTTATACTATTAAGCTCTGCTAATCCTCGTTCTACAATTTTTAAAGGATTATTTGCTAATCCTGTTAGTTCTTCAGCATTTGCAATTAACCCGCCTAATTTATTTTGTATTCCGCCCAGTAATTCATTGCCTAATGCACCAGTTGCTGCGCCTAATAATGCGCCTTTGATGCTTCCTCCAGATAACGCAGTGTTTATTAATTTGCCGCCGAGCCCAGGCACTGCTGCACCAATACTGTTACTAACAGAACTTACTACTGAAGATTTTAAACTAGATTTAAGTGCATTGCCTAAGTTAAATGCCATATTATATTCCTAAAGACGAGCGTAATGCTTTTGGATCTGGTAGGAAAATCTTAGTGCCAGCAACAAAATCAAACACAGGATCTTTCAGTAAATCTAAATTACGCTGTGCAAATACCCACCATAAATCCTTTCTACCATATATAATATGTGCCAATAAATCAGGACGATATGTATATTCAGCCGTAATTGTAAATAAAATATCAGTAGTGCTGGATGGAACTGGGCGAGGTTTTAAGATATCTAAATATCCTCTTGGATTAATTGGTGTATTCAAGTACGGACTTAAATTATTATCTGCCATTATACAAATCCTTCATTGCCACCAACATGCTTTCCAGCTGCAAAGTCATTTAAACTAAATCCTGATTGCGAACGTCTTGCATATTGTGGCTGTAATGTAACTGTAATCGAACTTTGTGTAGGAACATAATTAGGCTGTCCATTTACTACAGCTTGTATATAATCTACATCTACTGGTAAATCTGTGGTAAAATTAGTAATTACAACTGGTATGTTATTTAAAACGTGTTTTCCGTATCCATTTAATCTACAAACAACTGGAGGATTACCTAAAGGATCGCTTGCGCCATAAAACATTTTAGTTGCAGTTCTTAAAAAGTGTAAGCAGGCAAGCCAATATCTTGCATCTGCTTCGTTTTCTTGATAAAACTCGCCAGTAATTGTTATTGCATCAACTTGACTACTTTCATATGCATTATACGCATAATTTGTGTGTGTAGGCTGTAGTTGAGAATAATTTGCACTATGACTTAATAATACTGTAGGATTGAATGGGAATACCATTTTATTTCCTGTGTCCCAAGCAGCGTTTGTGTTTGACAATCTTAATGGAGCAAGTATATCGGCGCTTGATCCTTCTCCTGATAGTAAATCAGGCACACTAATACTAACACGCCAATCGCCTGGAGTAGTTGAATTATTATTAACAGAATCGCTAATAATTGCTCTCGAAATTGTTCTATTATTAATCGACGAGCCAAAGCCGCCGGTTTCGTTAATAAAATTAGCAGCAAGTTTTCCTAAAGGGCCAAGGCCACCTAACTTTTGACTAATAGTGTCACCAATAGCACTCTTGACAGCACTCTTAGCATCACTCACAATGCTACTTAGAAAGTTTGATGCTGCTTTTTTAATGTTAAATGCCATAATTTATTTTACTCCTACACTACTATTTAGTTGACAAAATTATGTGTGTATATTATAATTATTCTTCGGTTGACATTGATACAGTTAGCGTGTATAATATAAGTTAACTATAGGAGAGAATGATGCGTCCCAAGAATTATCTTAATAATAAAGACATACTTAAAGAAATACACAAATCAAAAAATAAGTTTAACAGTTATTTAGAACCAGAGTTTGGTCAATATGACATTATTTTATCTGATGTAAGTAAAATTAACCGGCTTACTGTTGCAGAAGCAAAGCGTAATAAAGCAAAGAAGATGTCATCTGCTGAATACGAGCGCCGTAAAGGTCTTGGTGAGAAGGTTAAACAAGCAGAGTGCGAAACACTTGCATCTGAAATTACAAAAGAAGAATTAATCTTCCGTGTAATGACATTTGAACACATTCCTGACGAGCCCGGGCGCAAAAAGAACCCTAAAACAGTTGCTGATACAAAAGTTAAACTCCCTTTTCCACCGTTTAAGCATTACAAGTACAATGACGAAGGTGAAATTATCCTAGTAGGCAAAAGCCACTGGGTAGGCGGAATGGATAACGGCAATTTTAGTCACAAGCACGGCAAAGCAACAGACAACCTTGCTATGATGTGGCTAAAACTTGTTGATAGATATGCAACTCGAGGCAATGTACGTGGTTACACATACAATGACGAGATGAAAGGGCAGGCTATTTTACAACTTTCGCAAATTGGACTACAGTTTGACGAATCTAAGTCAGATAATCCATTTGCATACTATACGGCTGCTGTTACTAATAGTTTTGTACGGGTTATTAACATAGAAAAGCGTAATCAAAACATTAGAGATGATATCTTAGAGATGAACGACTTGTCTCCTAGTTATACAAGACAGAATCAAGGCGAATGGGAAGCAAGTGTAAAGCGGAATGAAGAAGCACCGTTAACAGAATACACCGGAACCAAAAAATAGGTTGACAGGTGTCAATAATTACTATATACTTTAACAAGTAATATGGAGAACTAAACTTGTTTAAAAAAGCTGCGGTATTTACAGATATTCACTTTGGTTTGAAAGGCAATAGTCGTGTTCATAACGAAGATTGCGAAGAATTTATTGATTGGTACATCAAACAAGCACAGGATGCCGGTTGCGAAACTGGTATCTTCTGTGGAGACTGGCATCATAACAGAAATTCGCTTAACCTTACCACTATGGATGCTACAATTAGAAGTATGGAGAAGTTAGGTGCTGCATTTGAGAAGTTTTACTTCTTTGACGGTAACCATGACTTGTATTATAAAGACAAACGTGATGTAAACAGCACTGCATTTGCTAAACATATTCCAGGTATTACATTTATAGACGAAATCTTCATTGAAGATGATGTTGCACTTGTACCTTGGCTTGTTGGTGACGAGTGGAAGAAGATGAAAGACATCGAAACAAAGTATTTGTTTGGACACTTTGAACTTCCTAGCTTTTATATGAACGCATTAGTTAGAATGCCCGACCACGGTGACCTAAAACCAGAACACTTTAAGCATCAAGAGTATGTATTCAGTGGACATTTTCATAAAAGACAGAAGCAAGGTGCTATCCACTACATTGGTAACGCATTTCCGCACAACTATGCTGATGTAGGTGATGATGACCGTGGTATGATGATACTTGACAAGGAAAATAACAAAGAGCCGGAGTTTATTAACTGGCCCAACTGTCCTAAGTACCGTACTGTAACACTTAGCAACCTAATTGACAACGCAGATACCTTTATTAAGAGTAAAATGTACTTGCGTGTTACGCTTGACTTGCCTATTAGTTACGAAGAAGCAAGTTTTATCAAAGAAACATTCATTAATCAATACAACTGTCGTGAAATTACACTAATACCACAAAAGCAGTTGGAAGAAATGAGTACTGAGCTCGATATTGCACAGTTCGAAAGCGTAGATCAAATTGTAAGCAATGAAATCTCAGAACTAGACACTACT
>Ga0115570_10002761_pt1 | contig 13236 bp, 11 predicted proteins | sample COGITO_mtgs_1205_3_FD_87294 | JGI IMG/M metagenome (GOLD analysis project Ga0115570, IMG submission 87294) | Pelagic marine microbial communities from North Sea - COGITO_mtgs_120524 | ecosystem: Environmental > Aquatic > Marine > Epipelagic | place: Germany:Helgoland, sampling site Kabeltonne... | reverse complement strand
TGACATGGGATATAGTGAATCTGAGCGTAGACTTCACTTTCTCTTAAATAATTGTACAAACCCAATCTATCGTCCACTTCAATAACATACAGATGGTAAGCATGCCCAGCAACTACTCCCGATTGCCCTTTAATAAAGTCTTTGTCCTTGAAAGCTTTCTCATAGGTACTTGCAATTTCTCTTCTACGATTTATGCCTTCATCTGCTCTTTGAAGTTGGCTAAATCCTAAAGCGGCTTGGAAATCAGTTAGACGGTAATTATAACCTAGCTCTTGCATTTCCATGTACCACAATGGGTAGGATTCTGCATTTTGGACTCCAGATGCAAAATCAACACGGTTGGTATATAAATTATCATTCTTTACAATACCGTGAGCTCTTAATGCGAGTAACCTATCGTAAAGAGCTTCATCATCTGTAGTAATCATACCTCCCTCACCAGAAGCGATATGTTTAACAGGGTGAAATGAAAAAATCGCTAGGTCGGCGAACTCTCCAGAGCCACACTTTGATTCATGGCCGTTAGACTTAATGAAAGATCCTCCAGGTGCATGACAAGCATCCTCTATAATCCAAAGCCCATATTCATTTGCGAGTTTTCTGTAAGTTTCTAGGTCAACTGCACGTCCAGCAAAGTCAACAGGAATGACGCCCGAATACGTTCCTTTCGGTGATGCTTCCAGCAGCTCGCGAACTGAATTAATATCGAGAAGATATGTTTCTGGATCAATATCCCCAAACACTACTTCTCCTCCACAATATCTTACACAATTAGCACTAGCTGCAAAGGTTATAGGAGTAGTGATTACTTTTTGACCCTCACTAACATTTATTGCCAATGCACAAAGGTGTAAGGCAGCTGTGCCGTTAGATACAGCTACGGAATATTTAGCATCTACATATGAGGCGAAAGCATCCTCAAACTCTTTTATCTTTGGACCTTGAGTCAAATAGTCTGCTTTTAGAACTTCAGCAACTGCATCAATATCTTCCTGAGTGATGTTTTGCTTACCGTAAGGAATTGGCTTCATTATACCTGAAATGTTGGATCTACGTGTTCCGAAATTAACTCTCTCAATGAGTCTACGGTTTCCCATTCATCATTATCGCCCGAATTGTAGCTAAAGCCTTCCGGTACTTGCTTGGCATCATGAGCAGCTTTGAATTCATCTAAATCCCATGGGGTAACCGTCGGAAGAATCGTATAGTATTTTCCTAAGTCATAAGTGTTATGAGAATCTGAAGGGGTAATCATTTCCTCATGAATCTTTTCTCCGGGTCTTATTCCAACGACAGGCTTTTCACATTCAGGTCCGATTGCTTCTGCCACATCCAAAATTCTGTAACTCGGGATTTTCGGTACAAACAGCTCACTACCCCATGCATGCTCTAATGCATGCATTACCATATCAACACCTCCTTGTAGACTAATATTGAAACGGGTCATTTTTTCACTAGTAATGGGAAGTATACCTTCTTTCTTTTTATTAATAAAGAATGGTATTACGGAGCCATTTGACCCCATTACATTTCCGTATCTCACCTCACTAAATCGAACATCTCTAGCTCCCTTGTAATTATTGGCCGCTACAAAGAGCTTATCGGAAGCTAGTTTGGTTGCCCCGTAAAGATTTATAGGAGCACACGCTTTATCCGTTGATAGTGCAACCACACGACTAACATTAGTTTTGATACAAGCGTCTATTACATTCTGTGCTCCGTGAACGTTAGTCTTCACACATTCGTCAGGATTATACTCGGCAATATGTACATGCTTCATAGCCGCCGCGTGAATGACGTAATCTACACCCGTCATTGCCCTTTCAAGGCGTCCATAATCGCGTACGTCTCCAATTAAATACCTTATCTGAGGAAACAGCGAAGCAGGATAATCCTGGGCCATGATAAATTGTTTTTGCTCATCTCTACTATAAATTATAACCCTCCTAATTTGAGGGAAGTTGGTCAAAATATGATTAGTGAGTTTCTTACCCAAGGAACCTGTGCCTCCAGTAATCAAAACGGATTTATTACTCCAAAATTCTATTCTATCTGATTCACTCATAATTTATTATTCTTGACCTTGACAAAGGTTATTATATACATATTTCTGTAGAGCATTGTTAGTCACGTTGATTCCTTTTACTTGTGCACTGACAACACTATTATAAATACTCGATAATTCATAAAAAAAACGATATAATTATTTAATGTTCTCACTATTCTAATATCTAGCACATTCAAATGATAAATCTCCTGTCATTTGATATATAAAAGGCCTACTACTCACTGCTTAAACCTATCATGTGAGGGCTTTTTATACCGCTTATAAGTCTGACGTCATGTGTAATGAGAAAAATTATGATGTCATCTTTATTAAGAGTATTTAAGTCCTCAATCATTAATTGAATGTAAACCTCCTCTAATCCAGTTGAAGGTTCGTCGAAGAAAAATATTGTCTTTTCGCTACACAAACACCTAATAAAATTAAGTCTAGTCTTTTGGCCACCGCTTAATTGTGCTGAGTTTAACTCATCGCGTTCAATTAATTCCCCTAAACCATATCGATTCAAGAAATAACTAGCTCTTGGTGAACCAAATAAAAACCCTTGAACTAAATCGGAACTTTTCATATGCCATATAAAACTAGACTGATCCATCCATGCTATATCCGTTTTACGAAATTTAATTAAAGCATTATCTCTTATTTTCTCATCTTGGGATGCATTACCATCTATCACTCCTGCTAAAGTCTTAAATACAGTTGTCTTACCATATCCACTGGGCGCACGCAAAACATTAATCTTTTGTTTATCAATACCGTCTACAATATCCAAATCTACATACGCCGTTGAAATATGAATAGCCTTATTAGCAGTCAAGGTAACCCCCCCCGCAGTGACTATTTTAGTTTTGACCTCAGGTATTGACCAGCTATGAAGAAAATAACCGTTTATATAGGAAAACAACTTCGTTATACTCGGAACAACCTTAAGTATAATCATACCCAACACTAATACAGAGGCTATCTCAACACGGTTTAGACCATTTAACATAACAACGAAGAGAAGCATTACTATTAGTAAAGTCTCACTAACCCTAGCAGGCAATTGACCCAGTAATCTGCTTAGTCGTTCCAGATTATATATATCCCTATATCTCGGCTCTAAATCCCGTACCACAGCGTTTGAATCCCCAAATAAGTATATTGTATTCCTTGTGTCCCAGAACTGTTTTAATAAATCCGTATACTCAGGTAAAACATTCTTCATACGTGAAGAGATTGATTTACTACGCTTAGACAATATTCTTAACATTACTAACATGAAAGAGGCAAATATTAGTATAATCAATATCGGATATATTCCATGATTATAAACCATATAGAACAGCGCCAAAAGTAGGAAAACCATCTCCGAAATCAACAGGCCACTATTTACAAGATATGTCAATAAAAATCTTGATATTGCATCTCGAGAATGTAATAGTATTTCACCTGCTTCCTTAGTTAAAAACCCATTATTATCGAATACCATCATCAGATAAGACTTTGAGATCTCAGACCCTTTTTTTACCGCCAATTTCCCTATATAATCGCGTAAGTATATTGCTAAAACATTTTTTAGAATAATTAGCAATGTAAAAAAAAGTATTAAATACTCGAATCTTACTGACTCCAACAAGATACTTTCATTGTTCAACAGTGGATACAAAGCTGCTATACTCAAAATATCAATAAGACCAACAAATGTGCTCAACAAAGCGGTCGTAAGCAATAATTTATAGCCAATAACATTTATAAATCTTTTAAACATTATGAAATAAGTTAGAATATTTTTTACCTATTATTTCTGGTGACCTCGCCGACATTAATTTAGCTCTACGCGCTTCAAAAGTTACTACATTTTGTTCCTTCGCGCGAGCTAACGATTTCTCAAAACTTTTAAAACTCCCTATTGAAAAATAAGCTGCGTCTTCTTCACTTACAATTTCCTTATTATTAGGTATATCACTTACTATCAACTTATTACCTAACACAGCCAACTCTAATAACATGTTAGAATTACTCTCCTGAACTGATGGAAACACAGCATATTCTGCTTTACAAATTTGATGAACTAATTCATCTCGGCTCAAAAACTCAAAATGAACGTGAGGTATATGGTTGAGCATCGCCTCTTGACTTTTTGTTAGGTTGGGGCAAATCAATACTAACTTATAACCATGATGTCTCGATGAAAGATACTCTAATACAAAATCTATATTCTTTAGTCCAATATTGCGAGCTGTGGCCAACAATAGCGTATTCGTCTTGGTAATCTTCTTCTTCTCGACTTTTACATCAATAACGGCATTAGGAATTACGATCGACTTACCGCTATTATCCGTGCTACTTACATAAACAGACCTTATTTTTGATCCTAAAAAGCGAAGAACTAAATCTCCCGCAACACAGTAGATGTATTTTACTAGATTTTTTGTTGTTACTCCTAAAATAGCCTTACCATGATTCGTATAGATTACATTTTTCCCGAGAATTAGTAATACTACAATATGCGGCCAATAAATTACATGATGTACCCAATATAAATCAATATTTTTCTTAGGAGAGAATAAAACCTTCCGTAACGAATACAAAAATCCAGATTTCTTTGATGCTCTGATAATTCTTCTATGTGCCTCCATATTCATAACTCTTGAATAAAGATGAAATTGCGCATCAATATGATTCATAATATTCTCGAAAGATCTCGAGGCTCCAGAACGAGCTGGCAAATCTTTAAGACCGATTACGCCAATAACCATAATTGTAATTAAATTTATTTATGCTATTTTTGAGATATAAGACACGGTTATTGCCTATCTCCTCCCATTGTGATAATAGTAATTCACCGTCTGTAATGCATTCGCCTTCAACCATTAGATGGTTGTCTCCAACATTAGATACTATCGGAAGAATCCCTAAGCACAATGATTCATGTATTACGTTAGAGGAGCCTTCGTACAAGCTGAAACTAAATAAAAATTTGGCAATACCCCTGTATAAGTTAAATTCCACATTTTTCGTATTCAAATAAGTGAATCCATAGTGAGCTTGTAAATCTTCAATGACGGGCTCCAGAACACCATAACCGGCTACCAGCAACTCCTCATGAGATATACCATTATTATCTAAACACATTATTGCATATTTAATACCAATTTCTATATTTTTCACTCGAACGAATCGAGAGTATATCATTATTTCAAAATCATACAAAATCTTACGTGTATCAAGTTTTACATATGAGTAGATATTCGGCACATATTTAACATTCAATAAATCGCACAAAACAGGATAATTTATTGATAATCTCCTATTATTACTTTCCACTGTGAATCTGGGCAGGAATAAATATTTAAATAACAGTACCAAAATTTCCCTTTTTCGCAAAACCGACGATCGAATACTCCAACACACTCGTATTTTATAACGACCGACAAATCTCAATGTATAAATCCATGACTTGAATAGGTATGCAACACAGGAATATTCTTTCAATTTAACCCTATGTTTCCTAGTCTCAGAAAGACATAAAATACCCAAAGAATCTTGTCCGTACTGTTCTGACCGTAAAAACGCTTGCTTTTCAGCCCCGCCCTGAGCACGAGAGTTAACGATTACCAAATACTTCATGATTTCCGAGCCAGCAGTGCGAGCGGTATTAGTACCATGAAGTTATACCCTAATAACCCTAATAATGTTAAAACTACAAACTTTTTATCCAGATCGCGAGTATACTTTCGGAATACAGCAAAAGCCATTACCATACCTATTATGCCATAAGACGCTAAAAATTCTGTCCAACCTACATTACTTCGAACAACCCCTAGACTAAGATCGAAAGCTGAACATAACGACCCAACACCAAACAGAGGAGAGTCCTGAATTGCTCTAAGATTGGCTAAGAGCTGACTCAATCTACCAATTCCGGAAGAGAAATCAAGCACTCTAAAGTTCGCCATAGAAATAAACACACCACCAATTATCACTAACAATATTATTTGTGAAAATTTACGTATGTAGGTAGACAAAACCATGAATAATGCAAGACGACTTCCAACTAGAACAATGACCGATAAGCCTAGTGTTTTAACTAATTGATTTAATACAGAGCGCTCAAACAATAAAACAATTACAACCAAACAAGAAATTGAAAACATATTCATGTGTATATCAAAAACAGGAATCAATCTGCCATAAATATATCCCCCAAAAATCAACGAGAAAACAGCGATTGCCATTACACCAAGTACAAAGACTAATCGAACAAGTTTATAATCTCTCTTATCCAATAATGATATGTATCTAACAATAAAAATATATTTTAAAAAATTTATTAGATATGAATATCTGTCTATATACATATTGTCACAGTCAGCTGTACTATCTCTCAGAAGTAAATAGAGGAAAAAGCAAATGAATAGCCAATCTATTCTTCGCGCAAAAGTAATTGGTATAAATACTAAAATTGCTTCTATTGGAAATGGCAACACCCCCACATCACGTAAAATGGGAGTTAACCCTAATACATAAATAAGTAGGGACAACAAAAGTATCATTTCCGTTTCGCCATTTCGATAATCTCCGAAATGCTAAGGTCTTTGCGACTTTTTTGAGTTCCTTTTTGCAACATTCGCAAACCAAAATCATCGATTGATGATATAACTTTAGCCGGATTTCCAACGGCCAGCATATTCTCCGGTATATCTCTAGTGACAATACTACCTGCGCCAATTATTGAATTACTCCCGATGATTACCCCTGGCATTATATAACAACCTTGCCCAAGGTAAACATTGTTCCCAATATGTATATCTCCAAAAACTTCTAACTGATTATAAAGCTTTTCATTGTAATTTCTCAATGTGTATAGACCACCATGTGTAAAGAAACATACATCCTTGGCTATGCGACAATTATCTCCTATATTAATTAAATAAGGCTCGCTACTACAATTCTTCGTGCTTAAATAAACATTTTTACCAAGATTCACACCTATACTTTTAGCGTATAAATTAGGCGTCAAAAAGAGCTTAAGCATCTTATTGTAAATATTTAATAACCTCTTCATTTATTTTATCTTGATTTTGATAGAATTCTACTTGTATTTGACTTCGAGATGTACAGGTATCTAGAACACGATCACAAAAAACATGTTCAAAATTGTCTTTGTCATAGTTATAACTTCTGCAATGAGTCGGACAAAATATGTTTTCCGGTTTCATTATTGGAACTCCTCGGCTGGCCGCCTCCAAAAAGATATTCGCCAAACCTTCATACAAACTCGTGTTCAATAAACATGTTGCTTTTGAAAGTAATTCTAAGGTTTGACTATTTGCTAGTTCACCATGATAAATTACATTGTCCAATTCTTTCAAAGCTAACCCATATTTGTTAGGCCCAATTACATGAAAATTATACTCGGGTACTCCCGCGGCTATTTCCCAAAGAAATTCAATGTTCTTTTGAGGCTGTATTATCCCAATCCAGATAAAATCATAAGCAGGATCTTCAAGTTTAACTTTTGTATTAGTATATGGGTTTTCTGCAATGGTAACTCTTCCCGTATACAATTTCGATATTGTGTTGAATTGATGTTGATTTTGAACTAGAAAAACATCTGGTTCTGATATAAAAATCTTATTTAAAAAATAATTAAATCTCGCAGTCTGTTTGTGTCTTCTCTGCATTACATGATTATTGCTAATGCGTTGAATGTATTCAAAACGACTACCTAAAATAAATCTTAGAATAAAACACATTAGAGTATGCTTACCTAAAACGCTAAAGTAGAATTTAGACTCAGGATAAGTTGCTGCGAAATCTCTAAACCACTTGATCCTACTTAGAAAACTCGTTTTTCTCAAACTATCGGGCACAATTGTGAAGTCTGTAGAACTTTGTTCAAGTAAGGCTACCCATGATGCAGATTGTCTTGTTGACCCACCCCCATTCGGCATGCCATCTTCTAAAAATTCTTGTAAATAATAGTCAACTATCAGAATCATGCCATTCAAAAAAATTTGTTTCTAAGCAAACGACTTCTTCCCAAGACTTTAGAACCAACTTTTGCTTTCGCTGATCGCTTATGCACTTTTGAATTTCCTCAGAGATAGTTTTTGGCTTAATTCCAATTCTAAATACCGGATTCAAAGCTAGCATTGTTTCCTCATCCCTGCCGGTTAGGGTGTCTTCAGGAAGCGTCATTATTTTACACCCACAAGAGACCGCTTCCAATACCGTATTGCATAGGTTGCCTAACCTATTAGTGCTCAATAATATAGCGGTGTTCGATAGTATTCTAAGTACTTTGTCGTGTGGAATTCTCCCTAGATTCCTGACATTCTCAATATTTCTGTCTAGGCCAATTACAGTTATATCATACAAATGAGACACTTGATTTATAAACAATTCAAGGATGTCAACTCCTTTATCCTTTGAGTCACGTCCAATCCATACAATCTTGTGAGGTCTTTGATTATTTACTGTCTGCGCAGGTATATCTACACCATTTATCCTTTTCATGTAGGAATTAGTTCGTGTATTAGAAATAAACCGATCAATCGGACTACCATCAATTGTAAATACAACTCTGATTTGTTCATTTCTTAATGCTAATAAGCCTGGTAACAACCTTAACCTCCACCAAAAGACGTTAAGCTTGTCATTGAAGTTTGAAACACCGTGTATTCGGATACCAACAGAAAATCCAAACAACCGTATCCAAAAGGCTTTGTTTAAGTTTGCTCTATCAACTATAACGAGAGAATTCTTTATTTCCCTAAGCTTATACCAATGAAAGGATTGCACCAGCACTGACCCGACCGGGAAGTTCACCTTGTGGTTTACGGCTTTCTCACTAACGAGCCAAGTAATTTGCTTACCTGCTCTTAAATTATATTCAAAGAACTTATAAACCGCTGGCATACCCCTTATTTCTGCAAATGTTTTCGCATGCTTGAACGCGCTATAATAACTAGAAATAAAAACTATTCTCTCGTGCATTTTGCTAGCCAGTAAATAGGATTTCTTACATGTCGATTAAGTAATAAATATCTCATATACGTTCTTTGAGGATAAAAACTATGATATTTCAGGAAATACGAACTTACATATCTTCGTATTGGTGAGTAGCGCTTACCATATATACGAAGCGGCCAGAACAAAAGTGCATGAAACTTTTTAATTAATCTTGCTCTTTTTCTAATGTGCGCGACAAATTTAGTGTCAACATTCCTGTTGTAAACCTTCTTATAAGTCTGTTCTCTCTGTAGGTTGGTCAAACTCACAAATTCAGTTATAATCGATGGCGACCAAAACGGCATACAAACCTTGAAAGGAAGCGCGCTGTAAGCAGGTAATATATACCTCTCTTGTCTTAACGATTTTTCATAATACCAATGAGACTCCTTGGTCAGTTTTCCAAATTTATCTTCTAATGCCTTCAAAGCATTGTTAAAGAAATCTAAGTCGTTTCTTTTATCAATTAAACAAAAATTCTTTCTTATGAAGTTATCTAATAGGTAATCATCCTCAACTTGAGGACAGTGCAGCCCCCGTAGCCAATCACCTGTTTGTCCGTTGATTACTAGAACTCCTTCAAAGTATTGCCTGTTTTCTGAATACACTAATAAGTCTGGTAAACTTGGCAATATTACGCTACCTTGAAAACGTTTATAAATGTCCATCAATCTCGCCTTTGATGGAAACTTAAAGTGTTTGCAGCTAACACCATACTTTCGGCATAAGCGAGATGCCACCATCACTTCCCAAGACATAGTTGAACCATATGTATAGCATTCGAAAGGTATATTATTGTTGAATAATAGCGAAAAGAGAAAGATTGAATCATCTCCTCCACTTAACGATAAACGCAAGGGAAATTCATCAGCATACGAGTTGAGTTGTTCTATTAGTCCGTGGGACAAATTATTAGCACCATATTTTACTATTATTGGGTATATGTGCCTATCAAAAAATAATACACCCCTTTCTATCATGACTGTCACGACATCGAATCCACTGGCCAACAAACTCTTGTCTATACTTGAATCAGAATCTTTCAAATAATGCCAATAAAATTTGTCATTTTCCTTGACTATATTAAAACTAGATCCTTGTGATACATAAGCTACAGTTCCATCATCTGAACACAACGACAGCGGATAATGAGCTGATCTTATGAAATCTGATAATTCTGATCTATCTTTAAATAAACGCGTTTGAGTACCATAAACTGTCGATTTAATATAACAATCAATCATAATATTCACTGCTTTTATAGGTAATTATATGATAACCCTTTAAATAAAACGATTTTTCAGATTCAATACCAAATCTATTGCACATATCATAAAATACATGAGTTCGTTTTTGCAAATTATATTGCTCTATTTCAGTCAACAATGTTGAACAATGACTCAACACTACTATCGACTTATACTGAGTGAAATCATTTGAATTCGTATATGTATGTAGTATACCTAACTGTTCTAGTTCAATTTGCGTATTAGCCGGGTGAATCTTAAATACACTCAACGGAAATTTTTCGTTAACTATATTTATTAATTGTTTTAGGTGTATAGCTGATATTTTTCCAACAACACTTGAATGATTTTTACGCAATGTAAAAGCCGGCAAGAATATTAGCGATTTATCGTAGCTATCGCCTAAGGTTGATAGATGCTTTAAAGAAGGTTGTTCTGCCACTTCAAAGTTTGGTATTCGTAATAAGTTTTTATCCGCAATTCGAACTATATCCAGATACATATGCCGGTTGGGCACTATGTACGTTGTTGCTAATGCAACATCAACTATAAGTTTGGGGTAATTTTCGGTGAGGTAGGGGTGTCCATGATGCTCGCTAATGAACCTTTTGCTTGGATACTTAATCCTTACCCATCTCAATAAGAGGTTGTTAAAAGTATTAAGGTATATATCATTCCCGTAAAGCAAATAATTCCTGTCCAAGTTTTTACAAAGAGCTTTTAAATCGATTAACTCCTTTTTTGAAATAATTGATTTATCAAGAAAAAATTTCAAAGACCCTAAATCACGTTTTTTCGTATGCAAAAAAAAAGGAATCACAGGAATCCATAATTTTGGCCCGTTACTGTTATTTAAAGGAAATGAATTAAAAAAATAAAATTTTACACCTTTACCATCGAAAAAATTTTGGAACGAATTATATTTTAAAAAAGATTTAAATCCAATAATAAAATACTTAATGTTCGTTATCAATATATTATTCGAAGTGGAACGTAAGATTAATTTATTAAAATCGAAAAACACATAACTTATTGCCACTAATAAGTCATTATCGCTTCGTAATATTTCTCTGGATTTTTCATCATTGAGTCTTCCGTATTTTAACATACTAAAGCCTTTTTGTAATAAACCGAGTTTCTAAAACGCCCTTAACATCATAAAGTATTCCCCCGTCAACCAACTGTGATTGTAAATCTTGATTCAAGAATTGGTTGTGAGCTACTGTCAGGATTACTGCATGATATGTTTTATTTGGATTTTCGATAAGATCAAAACCAAACTCAGCTTTAACCTCTTTTGATGCCGCCCACGGATCATGAACATCTACATTTATATTATATGATTGAAGCTCCTCATAAACATCTATGGCGCGAGTGTTTCTGATATCAGGGCAGTTCTCTTTAAACGTAATTCCGAGCATCAGAACATTCGATCCTAAAATTGGTAATGAATGCTTAATCATAAGTTTCACAACCTCACCTGCGACATATTTACCCATACCATCATTTAACCGGCGGCCACTCAAAATAATTTCTGGATGATAACCTGCCTCTTGAGCTTTTTGAGCTAAATAATATGGATCTACCCCAATACAGTGCCCTCCAACCAGACCTGGCTTGAATGATAAGAAATTCCATTTAGTACCCGCGGCTTCTAAAACTGAATGGGTGTCAATATCTAGTTTATTGAAGATCTTAGCTAATTCATTAACAAACGCAATATTGATATCACGTTGGCTGTTCTCGATTACTTTCGCAGCCTCTGCTACTTTAATCGTAGGAGCAAGGTGCGTGCCTGCAGTAATGACTGATTTGTACAATTCATCAATAACTTTAGCAGACTCTGGAGTTGACCCTGAGGTTACCTTTAAAATCTTAGTCACTGTTCGCTCTTTATCTCCGGGGTTGATTCGCTCCGGTGAGTAACCCACAAAGAAGTCCTCGTTAAACTTTAACCCTGAGACCTGCTCAAGGACAGGAACACACTCATCCTCTGTGACGCCGGGATACACGGTACTCTCATAGATGACGTAATCTCCTTTTTTAAGGACCTTACCTACACTTTCCGAGGCCTTAATAAGCGGCGTAAGGACCGGGCGTTTGTTTTTATCGGTTGGGGTAGGTACTGTTACCACATAAAAGTTTGAAGACTCAATATCTCCCACTGCCGTGGTACAGTACAAGCCTTTGCCGTTTTTCTCGGTGCTAATCAAATCTGAGGCAATTACTTTTTTCAAATCTTCATACTCAACCTCTAGCGTACGATCGTGACCACTCATCAGCTCATCAACACGAGGCCCGTTGATGTCAAAACCTACTGTGGGATAATATTTTGCGAACTCCACGGCTAATGGAAGTCCAACGTATCCTAATCCAATAACTGAAATTTTCTTTTCCATATAATTATAATTTCACAAGGATGTCCTGCACTTGTTTTTCGTTGATGTTTACATTGTTGATTGCTTGCAACCGGGTAATCATTGTTCGCCTTCTTTTGCCCATACCAATAAACACGCTGCCGACCTTTCTTTAGGCATGCGCTCCAAGATTTCGGCCTGAACTTTTTTACCGGTGTGCTTTTCTACCTTACTGCTTAATCCTACTATATACCTACGATCTAATTGTTCCCCTACTAAAAGGGCATCAATGGTTTCAGATTCCACACCACAAGCAAAATCGCCGCATACCCAGACTTGCTTAAGACCCGGTAAGTTTTCTACTACGCGCTCTACTAAAGCATCAATACCTGAGACTTTGCGCACTATGGAGGTGATATCAGGAGTAAGGGGATGGGCCAGATTGACCTGGTAGAGCTTGCGACGGCCCTGAAGTTTAGAGCTGAGTAAACCGGCCTCTTCGAGGCGGTTGAGTTCTACCCGTATGCTGTTGGTGTTTTCATCGAGCTCCTTGGAGAGTCCTTGGAGG
>Ga0115570_10002759_pt1 | contig 13241 bp, 17 predicted proteins | sample COGITO_mtgs_1205_3_FD_87294 | JGI IMG/M metagenome (GOLD analysis project Ga0115570, IMG submission 87294) | Pelagic marine microbial communities from North Sea - COGITO_mtgs_120524 | ecosystem: Environmental > Aquatic > Marine > Epipelagic | place: Germany:Helgoland, sampling site Kabeltonne... | reverse complement strand
TAGATCCTGCACTTGTTACACCTGCATCACAATCAGAACCAAATACAATACCATCGTTTATCTGTACAGAGTTGTTATACCCACCTACAAGGCATCCTGTTCCACCTCCCGATGTTCCACCTGCGTAAAGGTTCAATAAAGTATTGCTTTGACCCATCAATAAACTATTAGATGAGTTGTTTGTATTCTCATACCCAAGAGTTAAAGACCTATCACTTGTTGTGGCTGCGGTATGATTGTGACCCATAACTACTGAATCTTTACCATAATTTTCAGAGTTTGATCCAAATGAAGCAGACCTTTCTCCGTAAGATGAGGTTAAAGCTCCTATTGCGAAAGATGCTGAACCTTGTGCAAGGCACTCATAACCACCTGCTATAGATTGTCTACCACTTGCTAAAGCGTTTTCACCTAAAGCAAAGGCATCTTGCGAGGTAGCGTTATTATTAGTACCTATAGCAAATGCGTAAATACCAGTAGCACCATTGTTAGCATCTCCAAAGGTGGCTCGACCATTCATATAGAGGTTACCACCAGTTTGGTCTATATTAAACTTAAATTGAGAATATCCACTAAAATTACCATTAAGACTTTTTAGCTGAATGCTATATGATACACCACCTGGAGTAACAGTAGCGTCTGTAATTTCTTGTTGAACAAAACTACACGTTGCTACTTTAGAACTAGAATCATTAAGTGGCTGCAATGTTGCGGTTACACCATCAATAAGAAGGGAAATTGCTGTAAGATTACCTTCAAGAAGGGTGCCCTTAACTTTATTAGCTACAGTAAGAGAGTAGGTAGTATTATTGTAAGCCATTCCAAAGTCAGCACCAAAACTCCCGTTGTTGTTATATTGTACATGAGTATTTGAACCTGCTGGTGTAGCACTTCCTGAGTTTGCCTGTACAAACGCTGTAGTAGCTACTTTAGTAGTATTATCTCCTACTGTTTGAGTGTTAGCCTCGCAATCTGTTAACGTTTTATTTGTAAGCGTTTGTGTATCTGTTAATTGAACTATGTTAGAATTCGTGATACTTGCTATCTTTGTAGCGGTTGCTGCGTTACCTGTAGTGTCTTGGTTTAGCGTGGGAAAAGTACAATTAGCTAAATCTCCACTAGAAGGAGTACCTAAAACTGGAGTAGTTAACGTTGGTGATGTTAAAGTTTTATTTGTAAGAGTTTGCGTATCCGTTAGTTGAACTATATTTGAGTTTGTGATAGACGCAATCTTTGTTGATGTGTCTGCATTACCCGTTAAGTCTCCTGTAACATCCCCTATAAAAGTAGCATCTGTACCATCTGTACCATTGTCTAATACTACGGTACCATTTTCTGCAAGTACATCTCCTTTCAAATCACCAACAACGTAATCTCCAGTTATTACCACATCTTGACCTTCATTTCCTACAGTAACCGTAGTTTCATCAGTCAAAATAACCGGTGGTAATTGCGAGTCATTTTTATTGCTAGTTAACGCTACACATATTGGGTTTGTAGATGATGGATAAAACCTGTAACCTAAACCTTCACAACAAGGTCTAGTTGCTACAGCTGCTTGATCATCATTATCAATAAAAGATACTACTCCATCTGGTGCAACTGAGCTCACTTTAAGATCACATCCTATTACAGGGTTAGTGCTATTATATTGCAGCACTTTGATTAACTCAACTTGAGTCGAAATGTCTTTACCAATAGCGTAAGACTTTATTTTATTTACTCTGTAATAAGAATCTTTAACGAATATCTTGTCGTTGTAGTTAAAGTTAGCAATATCTACTGCATCTAACTTAAAATTAGCTGTAAGTATTCTAGCATCTGGGTTGTAAATGCTGTTTATATAAGCTGCCCAACATTTAGCATAAGTATCATTTTGAGTAGGTGTAGTAATCAAAGCGCTTTCACCGTAACATTGAACAGATTTGAACCTAATATCTATATCTGTACTGGTTATTGTAGTACCAGTCATTGAAAATGTGGAGCAAAAAGGGTATTCATGTTTATAATCGAAGTCTGATGCTCCTGTTTCCGTGTAAAACCTGTACGGAGGGCAACTCTTTTTGCCAGAATAATAGAACAATTTAGGCTTAGTCTCGGTGAATTGAGTTGTGTCGTTATCCCATCTAAACAATTGTGCCATTCTAATACCTCCAGCATTGAAGGTAGGAAAACCTGAGAAAATAGACTTTATTTCTAACGGATTACCATTCGTAAAGTCATTGCTAAAATCTAATTGAAAAGATCCGTAATTAGTTTTAGTAGTATCTTGCCACTCAGTACACATCCAATCTTTGTCTTCTAAATCTGTTAGATTAAGAGAGTCATATTGAAATTCGTGTGTAGGCTTTATGACTATATTTTTGTCCTCATCTATTTTATTACTCCAATCTTTAGAAGTACCTGAGTCAAAGTAATCCTGAGCAGGTTCAATGTTTAATTTGCTTGGATCATCTTTGTCTTTTTCTATTACTAAATTATATCTTGAAATAATAGAAGTCAAAAAGTCAACTTGCTTTACCTTTGGAAGTAAAGTGTTATCTGAAGAAAGATCTACTGTAGTTCCTGTCTTTTGTCCAGGTGCTTCCAATAACTGAACGTAACTTCCATAATTTATATCTATGTAATCAGCAGCTCCTGTAAGATCTTCAAAAAAGAAGTATACCTCTTTAGTATCTTGAAGAATAAAAGAAGGTGTTATAAATTCAACTACCCCAGCGCTACTATCCACAGTCACGGTAACTTGTTTTAGTAGATCATAAGTACCACTAGGGTTTAAATGCTTTAAATGTAACTTAAATCTATAAGTATCAGGGTTCCCTGTAGGAACATTTGCTGGTGCATAATATAGAAGTACTTTAAACCTATAATATCCGTTAGCAGGCACGTCATAAAAGCTATCATCTGGGTCAGCTGCATTCGTATTATAGTTGCCATTTATATCGTAAGCCTCTGATATGACACTTGGGTTGTCTATTAAAAAAGGTATTACGTCTACGTTGTTATCATAGACTCTCGTAGATCCAGTATCGGTGTATACTCTAAAACCGTCAGTTTGCTCGTTTTCTAAAGTCTTTACTTTGCCAGCTAAAGTCATATACTGCTTAGTAAAGAAAGTGTCTGATCCTAAAAAGCTTGAGTTTATAGAATATCCTAAGCTATTTAAAATCTTATAGAATAAAGTTTGTACCTTAAAAGCTGGTTTTAGTTTATCAGTACTTAATCTATCATCAGTAGCATCAACTGCAATTTTATCTAATCCAGTTCCGTAATCTATTATAGGATATAAAATTTCATCTCCAGTACTTCCATTATCATACACTGTAGCACCATCCCAAGAAGCATATACATTAGCTCTAGTGTAATCATGATTGTATTGTGATAGGTCTAAATCAGTGAGGTTTTCAATACCAAGAGACTTTACTATATTAGCTACCTCTCCTAAAACAACTACATCATAAGTTTGCGTCGTAGAATTAACACTCATAAGTTGCAAGTAGCCATCTATTACTTGAACTGTATCTACGTTAACTGAAGCTTTTATCCTAGCATTTACATCAAAATCGCCACTAGCGTTTACATTGTAAAAGTGAGAGAAGAACTTGTTATTAGTGCTAGTAAAGGGTAGTGTAAAGCCTTGAGTATTCTCAGACTTTCTTTTAGTTATGTCTTGAATTTCTATAGTAGAATAATTAGCTTTTATACTAACGTCATTCAAGTCTAAGTAAAATGCATCACCATTTTTATTAGCTATTAACTGAACTTTCATTAATTACGTGTTTTTAATTTATGTGCATATTCGAAAGTAAAAGAGTATTGTACTAGTTTATCATTGACAGTGGTCTTATACTCTATAGACTTGTCTTTTATGTTTATTGGTACTGGAACTTGCTTTACACCGTCATCACCTTCATCTACAGGCGTTAAAAGTATGACTTCGTTACTCATCATAAGCTCGTTAAAGTAGTCATTGTAATCTTCAGTAATAAACCTAGTGCTTACTGTTGTTGATTTAGATCCTTCAACTATTTGCCTTCTACCTCTTTCGTATGAATTTAAGTCAAAGTTAACTGCATCCCATGTTCCAGGTAATTTATCTACAAATTCTTTCCTATCATAACCAATTGACTCACTACTTTTGCCATCAAACATATAATAGTCCCATGTTCCAAACTTGTTCTTCCAAGCTAAGCTGAACTCTTCGTACTTGTTACACCTTGACACTTCAAATAAATGTGTTCGTGATAATGAAACTGTATGAGTCTTTTTAAATGTACCAGTACCACTAGGCGTTCCGGTAGCGAAAAAAGAAGTACCTTGGTTGTTATCAGCTGCTCCTATAGTAGTGTAGTCTATAGTTCCTCCTGCTACCCATATTGTAATGAAATCACCTGGCTTAATATTATCACCACTCTTATTTGTAAATATCTCGTTGATATTTGACTCACCATAAAATACAGTGTAGTAATTTACATTTGATCCCATTTGGTAACCACCTCTACTAGGGTAAACTATGTTCTTCACATTACCTCCACCAACTCCTAAATATATCAAGGACTCGCTATCGGTAGTAGCTGATGAAGGAGAATGACCTCCATTCGTAGCATTATTTATAAACGTTATTTGACCAACGTAGTTCGTCTGTATTCCCCTATTGCTTATTACTTGTGTTTTAGGAGCTTCTTCATAAAACTTTATAGCTATTGTACCATACTGAGTATCAAAAGGAGGCTCATCACTATTTAGCCATGATAATGTTTTGTAATCGTTTAAACTTGTTATCGTAGAAGCAAAAAATGTGTTTGTATTTATTTGACTCGTATTAGTAGGTAGCTTGGTTAAAAAATAAGGTAGTCCTGCTCTCGCGTCATTGAAGCAATATAAATCAGTGTCAAAATTCATTTGATCTTCCCACTCATTAGCGAAATTAATCTTCCTTAAAGTCAAATCAGTAGCAGATGAAGCTGATCTGGATATAACGCCAGTTAAAGTGGTTGAATATTCTTCAAAGAATTTAAACGTAACACTTTTCATAGTGCCAGTGTTCTCACTCATTGGGTAATCTTTTACAATACCACTTTGTACGGTAGCATTTTGAGGCATTAAATGAATTGAGTCATAGCTTGCGTTACCCGTAATAGTATTAGAATGTTTGTGAGTTACTTCAATATAGTCTCTCATGATCTTCTCATAGCTAACGTGAGCTGACCCATTCGTGTTTTTAGGTTGTTTTAAGGTTATTTGCTTTACGCTGTCAATATAAACCTCAATTACGAATTTAAAGTTAAAGACAGGTGTTGTATCACTTGTCAACTTCAGCATCCAATAATTACTCTGTGTTACCGTTGTTGCCATTTATTTCGTCTATTGTAAAATTCAAAAAGTTTTCTAAATCTAAAGCAAATGCTTTTTCTAATTGCTTAGGTAATTTCTTATAGCTTTGAGCAAAAGCGTCATCAAAGAACTTTGTTCCTTTGTAACCAAATCTATGGATCTTTCTAGTGATCACATAAGCTATTCCTCTTTGCTGTTGTTCTTTATTTCTCCAAGCAGTAAATTGTCCTTTACTATTTCTTGGTCTTAGGTTCTTTCGTTTAACCCATTCCAAGATCTTAGGGTACAAAGGACCTCCACCACCTTTTCCTTTACTAGGACTTCTACCTTCATTGATAGCTAATCCATATTCTTCCATCCTTATTTTTAAGCTTATAGAATTAGCTGCAACTGCTAGATCATAGTCTAAAGACTTAAATAATCTACCTGTATCATAACCACGTCTTCTAGTTTGCAAGTACGTAGCTGCTTTTATGATCACGTCTTTACCAAACTTGTTTAACGCTTTCTCTGTTGCTTCTAACTCTAAACTCATATAGGACTATTACATGCGTTATTGTGACTTGGAACTCTAATGCTAATTGATCCTTTCCAGCCAGCTAATAGGTTCTCGAATCTATCTGTAAATGGATCACAACTTATACTATCACTTACGACAAATTGATCTGATACTATTACTTGATCTGCACTAAGTCTACCAAGTCCATTCTTAAACTCTCTATAAATATCTGATAATATTAAAAACGTGTTACTAAGCACGTCTGTTTCATTCGATCCATCAGCACTAACTAGATCCATCACTAATAGATCAAAAGTGAATACAAAGTCACGATTGTTTATCGTAGCTGATTGCTCTACTAAATGAGCTTTAGCAAAATCCATCTCATTAGAAAGATCTACATCGAATATATCTCCGTTTGTAAACGACACGATTTGCTCATGTGCTTCACATATAACTTGAAATTGATCAACTATTGCTTTAAACGTCTTCATTTATTCAGTTTTTCTTTATCTTTAATGTAACTTAAATAGGTAAACGATTTGTAAATACCTGTTTTAGTAACTTCATCAACTTTTAATATATCACTATTAGATAGTGCCATCAGTATTTGGTACCATCCCCACTTTTCTGAGAACTGTTGCTCTTTAACGTCTCCTGATCCTCCTTGGAAGAGATTAGAGAATTGTTCAAGTAGTCTCTTCCTAAATTCCAAAAAAAAACAATAGCTCCATTAACAACATTAGCAGGCATCTTCTCTTTAAACAACTTTGCTCTAATATCTAAATCACCATCGTAAGGTTTTACTTGATATTTATTTGACTTTTCTATAGTTACTTCTCTATATAGAATAGCCATTACTTTGTCTAGGTTTTTATTTAGATCTTGACACAAAGTATCTAGGTCAGCAAACTCTCCAGTAGTGATATTCGATAGATTAGGATGAAAACCATACTTAGTGTTATTTATGTCTACAAACTTCACAAGCTTCTCATCCTTTTTAGTTAGGTATAAGAGCTTATCATAAACATTCTTTAGGTCACTAAGCCTAAATCTATCAAGTGTCCCTCTGTCAACCTTTGTCAAAGCTATGATAGTTTCTTTTTGTCTATCAATAGCATCTAACTCTGCTTCCTCAATATCGTTTAAGGTTTGCAGTTGTCCTAAGGTAATTTCACTTAAATCTGTAGGTACTGTAAGCTTCATATTTATAAATAGAGAATATACATTATTGTAACAATAGCTGAAAGGAGAGGACTCGAACCTCTACGAAGGGATTAGGCAACTAAGTGCTTTATTTCTTGTCTTCACCCAAGAGACAGTTGGGCGTGTCTGCCAATTTCACCACCTTTCATGTCTTTCTTTACTCCTCGTGATCATAGAAATATTTTGAATAGTAGATATTAACTGCTGCTACTGCGACAACTACTAGGATCATTGCGTATACGTTTGTCATGGTGTTTAGTTTATAGTTAAAAAAAAGAAGGAGCATTTAGCTCCTCCATATTAAGATACTTTTTTGATTAGATCTTCAGTTGAAAAGTTTTGTTGATTAACGAATGCCCAATGAGTTTCCCAAACTGTTTCTGCTTCAGTGTAGTGAGTTTTTTCTGTAACATCTGCTTCCCAAGACTCTAGAACATTCTTTTGAGTTAATGAAGATAAAACTCCTCTTAATTTATCTCCTTTAATTCCAGTTGCTTTGATAATATCTTCAGTACTTGTTATTGAGTAACTTTCTCCTCCGATCCATGGTTCTAAATCCTTAAGTAAAAAGTCAAATACTTGACCTTCCATATCTGTTAAATATTTGTACTTCCTTCCGTTTTGAGGAACTACTTCTTGTTGTTTATACTTAGAAGCTAAATAAAGATCTGCAATTTCTCTTGATACAAATGGTTCAATGTAGAATTCTTCTAATAAATCTAGGTAGTTAAAGTCTCCTAAGTTTCTACCAACGTAAGGAATAATATCTTGGTTGTGTTTTATCTTGTGAGTTATAATACCTGCTAGTAACTCTCTTTTTTGTGTCGGTGTAAGTTTGAATGTAGTCATAATGTAGTTGTTTTTAGTTATTTAAGATATGTAAATATACACAATCTCGATTAACTGAAAAACTTTTGTGCATTTTTTTTGAAATATTTTTTCTTTATCTCAAACTGTACTTACCTACATTAGGCTTGGACTTAACCATAGTGACAGCGTACCTTATTGCATCTATAGCGTGATTATAATTATCTATAGGCTTATTAAGTAAATAGCCATTCTTGTCTTCTTGCCACTTATAGTTATTGAACTCAGATATAATGTTACTACTTGATGATGTGACTTCTAGTTTAAATCGTTTAAGTAGATCAATTCCTATATTTATAGAGTCTCTACCTTTCACACAAGCTTTCACATTATAACCTAAGCGATATAATTCTTCAATGGATTTAGGCTCTGCACTGTCTGCAAATACAGCTCTTCGCTGATCAATCCCGAAAACATCCATTCGGTTAGCAATGTCAGAGTTAGTGAGTCTTCGTTCATATAGTAATTCGTTAAAGATTAATTTATCCTCGTATTCGTATACTTCAACCATAGCTGTGGGATCATTAGTATACCCAAAGTCTAATCCTGTACTGATTAACTTAGCGTGCTCTGGTACCTTACCTATTATCGTGACTTTAGGGAATACTGTAGCTTTTGAAAAACCACGTTCTCCTAATCCGTAGATCTTCCAATAGTCTTCATCTGTTTCTCGAAGTCTTTCAATCTCTTTTACTAACTCATCTGGTAAGAAAGGGTTATCTAAATAGGTTGACTGTATGAATGTGCAATCATCTCTAGTTAGTACTTTATCATATATCCAGTGGTGTGTGTCAGAAGGGTTATAATCTATGAAGATCTTTTTCTCGGTTCTAACTAACAACTGAAAGAAGTCTTCCCATGTAAGTTCATTGGCTTCATTACAGAATAGGTATTGTCTCTTAGCACCTCTCTTCTTCTGTGGTTGATCCAAAGAAATAAACTCAAATAGATTATTGTTTAGCTTATAAGTGTTCTCAGATTTATTGTGACAAGTTTCGTCATATAATTCTAGTTTGTTTAGTACTTCAAAGAAGTCACGCATTACCGATAGCTTTAAACTTGGTAACGACTTTCTGACAATAGAGAACGTACAGTTTGTTTCTTCAAAAGATTTCACAATAAGTAACTGAACTATCGAGTAGGTCTTACCTGATCGTGTACCACCTTGGTTTACCACAATCTTGGTTGGTGCTCCATAGTTTCTATGAAATACGTTACTCGTTTGTACCTTTAGTGTCGACAATTTCTACTTCTATTTTGTTTATCTTTTCTCCTTGTGATGATATATCTAGCTCACTACGCTCTGTGTAACCTCTAGTTTTGCCTTTAGTCTTTAAATAGAACATTGTTGCTTGTGTATTACCATCTCGTATTTGATCAAACAAAGCTGTCTCTGCAAAGTCTAAAGCTTCATTCTGTATTTCATTGACCTCGCGTGCAAAGTCTTCATCTTCTTTTAACCACTTATAGTAATTAGTTCGACTAAGATTACAACGTCCTAGAGCGTGCGTAACTACTCCTAGTGACTTCTTAAGTGCTTCAATGACTTGCTCCTTCGCGCGCGTTGTTCTATTTTGTTCATTTTTCATATCCTTCTAATACCTTTTTTAAATCATCTACCAACTGCTTAACGCAACTACCACAACTACTTACTGACTTTTTCATTCCAAAAATTTCATTATATAGATTGGTTAGACCTACGTTTTGCTCCTTGTCTACTCTTGTTCCTTTTAGTTCATTAAGTATTCTTCTTAATATAGCTAGTTGATCATTTGTAATTTCATGCTCTCTTTCCCACTTTCCTATAGGACATCTTGTAAAAGCTATTGCTGCTTTGATCTTCATAAAGCAACCACACTTCTTACATTGACTTACTGACTTTCTAAAGTGTTTACATTTCTTACAAGTTTCTAATCTATCTTGTAAGTTCCTCGTACTCGTTCTCAACTTCATCTTTTAAATAGTTTTTAACGTTCTTTAATGTAGTGTATATCGAAGTAACTGAGATCCCAGATTCTTTAGATAGTTTTCTTATGCTTTTACCTGAAGAGAAATAAATCTGAAATAAGATCTTGTCGTACTCGTGAAGATCTTTCAGTTTTGAATTAATAAACTCTAATTTGTTTTCTCTTTCTTGGTGCCAACTTATATCATCAAAGTATTCGAAATTATTTATTTCTACATTCTCTGATCTTAAGTAAGTGTGATACTTAGTTTTGAAGGTAGAGTTAGATCGAGAATACTGGTTCAGCATTACTCTTGCTACCCAAAATATCAAGTGACCATTATCTATGATCTTAGACATTTTCTGTTGATCATACTCTAATACTATAAGACAAACATCTTGCGTTAGATCCTTAGCGTCGTTGACGTTATTCTTAGTGATCTTTAAAGCAATCTCATAAATCTTTTCATAGTAATGCGTCAAATCTTTGTTTAATTGCATTGTATCTCATTTTGAATGCACTTGGAGAAATAGTAATCTTATGAACTTCTTTAAGTTCTTTTTTGATTTTAGTCATAGACTGTTCTTTCTGTATTCCTTCCAATATTGTTCTGTTTATTACTCCTTTCATATCTATTTTTTTTAAAACAAAAAAAGGACTCAAGCGCGTTGCAAGAGTCCCTTTACAAAATAACTAAAAACCAAGAAAACCGATGGGTCGGTAGACAAGGTAAATATAACTATTGATGTTACACTTTTCAACGTTGTCAATATGTTTTTACGAACCACAGTTATCACAATCTGGATCATCAATTTGACATTCTTCTGGTTGATCTTTATCTGTTAGATCCTTGATAAAGTCTTCAAATTCTTCTTCTTTCCTTAGGTTCATCATAGTTTCTTTATTATAAATAGATAATGTTGTTATTTGTTTATCACTGAAATGTATACTCCAGGATTATTTTTATCGTACTCAAACTCTTCGAATATTGGTATCATTTCATGAGCGTTATCATCTACTATCCAACCGTATTTTACCATTTGATCTTGCACTGTTTGAGCTGGATTTAAGTAATCAAATTTGTGTTTACTTTTTCTAACGAACTTAAAAGATATTTTATATGGCTTAGAGTTTTGTGAGTCAGATCCTTTCAGTAATTTTAAAAAGTTTTTCTTATTTTGTAGCCAATATCCTTTAGTTTCCTTATAGTACCTCATTGTTTGCTTTGAGCCAATAAAGTATTTACCTGTCCAACGTCTACTGTTCTTACTACTAGGAACATTACCTGGAATAAATACATAATCTAAAGGAGTATCTTTCTTAAATTTACTTGTTCTTTTTTCCATTTTCTAAAGTAGTCTTTTAGTACTTTTTCTCTACAGATAGTCTTTGCATCGTAGGTTTCATATTCGTTACCATGAAACTTTCTACGAGCTTTAATAGTTCTCTCTGCTTCTTTAAGCATTTTAAGTTTCTTATCGTTATCTAATTTAATCAAATCCTTGCTTTCTAGATATTTATAAACAATTGTAATACCTGTAAGCTTTAGAGAGTTATCTTCGACAAACTGTTCAAATGGTTCTACAATACAAAGTTCTACAAACTCTCTCTGTATGTTTGAGAGTTCACTAGGTGTTTTAGTTGTTTCCAATAGTAGTACTTTATTATCTTGTGATAATTTTATCCTATATGCATTAGAATTCATTTTAGCTTTTCTTAGCCATCTGTTCCATGTTCTAGGGTTTATACTCATTTCTTCTCCATCTCTTACTCCTTGACTAAATCCTTTTATGATCTCATCTTTCGTAAGTGTGTAGTACCTTTTTATTACATCTGCTAGTAACATATTAGCTAATACCTTTCGATCACTTTCAGCACGTTTCTGACTCATTTCAAATAGAGTCTTATTGATTACATTAAAGCAAAATTCAAGTAGCTCTGGTGTTTCTTCTTTTCCTACCATCATAATAGTTTTTTGGTTTGTTCGTCATTAAAGTCAAGCAGATTTGGGAAGTAAACATCTGATAACCCTTGATCTGGATTTGGTTTCTTAAAGTTTTTATTGTTACGCATCCAACGATTAGCTGCTAACTTCCATTTCTTCATTGGGTTCTTACCTACTTTCCAACCTATGTTTTCATAGTATTCGTAAAAGTCTAATGCTACAAATTTATCACTACTTTTTAGTATGAAGTATTCTTGAACCTCTTCAAAACTATTAGGCTTACCTGTCTTTTTGGATAAAATAGGTTTACCTATTTCTTTAGTATTTGTTTTATTATTCTTTACTATTATATTAGGATTTGAAGTAGAGTTCAAGTCTGCTTTGACCTTAGCTTCAACTCTGCTTTGAACCTCAGTACAACTCTGCTTTGAAGTAGAGTTCAACGCACTTTTTAGTATTCTGATCCTACCATTGAATGACTTAAGTACTAAGAAGTTCAACTCTATCAAATGTTTGATTGATTTTGATATATGTGTTTTAGACACTCCTAAGAACTCTGCAAAGTAATCATTAGATGCAAAGCATCCTTTACTACCTTTGTCAAGAGAGTCAATTTCTATAAGTAGTATCTTTTCTATCCATGTTAGATCTGTGTTAAGGTACACATCTCTAGGTATCCATATCCCTTGGAATTTACGATCTCTCATTAGTAGTTATTTTTTTGTCTAGCAATGTTCTCCAAGTTTTTTGCTTTGAACATATTGAAAAGATCACTACCAGACATGTTGATACTTACAGCAAAATTAATCAAAAAATGAAACGCATCAACAATTTCAAACTTTAATTCTTTAAGATCATTGTCTGTAAGATCTTCTACCTTCATCGTTTTAGCTTTTTCATGGTCAGCTTTCCAGTATTTCCATGCTGCATTACCAATTCCATCATCGATACCACCTAATGCATCGAACATCTCACATATCTCATCGTCAAGGGCATGCTTATTAACACACCAGAATTTAGATAGTTCTTCTAATGATAAACTATCAAACTTAAATCCGTAAGTGTTCTCTTGTGTGCTCTTTTGTAAATTGAAAATAAAGTCCCAATCTTTTGATTTTTGATCTAATGTATTAAGATCTGCGCATTTGTTGTCCTTGTTAGCCATTTTGTTATTTTGTTTATTGATTAAAAATATCTAGTTGTGTTTGCACTACTACAATGTTAGAAGCTTTATAGTCTATTTTGCCAAAGTATATCTTAAGACCTTCAATAACATCTCCGACTTCAGCATTCATTGGTCTCCTACCATTGTCATACCAATTAATTGTCTTACCATCACTAAGCTCTAAGATATAAGTTTTAACTGTTTCATACTTAAGCTTCTTAAAAGGTAATATTTGTGATACAGCTGCTCTCATAGTTTTTGTATATAGTTTCTATTACG
>Ga0115570_10002757_pt1 | contig 13246 bp, 15 predicted proteins | sample COGITO_mtgs_1205_3_FD_87294 | JGI IMG/M metagenome (GOLD analysis project Ga0115570, IMG submission 87294) | Pelagic marine microbial communities from North Sea - COGITO_mtgs_120524 | ecosystem: Environmental > Aquatic > Marine > Epipelagic | place: Germany:Helgoland, sampling site Kabeltonne... | reverse complement strand
GAGTGCCGGCTAAGCAACTTCCTGTTGTGGCAAACCGCTTACACAGAGCTCTACTTCACCGACGCCTTATGGCCTGATTTTGACGCCGCCGCGTTGGACAAGGCACTGATATGGTTCAAGGGACGGGAAAGGCGTTTCGGCAAAACCTCTGAGCAAATCCGACTCTAAACTTTTCAAGGTAAATATGCCAGAAAGCACGGGTCTTCACCTTAAAATTCTCTGCTAATGTGTAACGCCCGTGCTGGCAAGACGCCAACTGGGACCTTGACCCTCAATCAATGACTAAAGGAATGTCATGACAGCAATGCCCCCCTCAATGGCAGACCGCGACGGTAAAATCTGGATGGATGGCCAAATGGTGGAATGGCGCGACGCGAAAATCCACGTGTTGACCCACACCTTGCACTACGGTTGCGGTGCGTTTGAAGGGATTCGCGCATACAAGACCGAACAGGGCCCCGCCATCTTCCGTCTGCAAGAGCACACGGACCGGTTATTTAACAGCGCCAAAATCTTGCGCATGACCATCCCGTTCTCCAAAGAAGTGGTGAGTCAGGCGAAAATCGATGTTGTCCGCGAAAACAAGCTAGAGAGCGGCTACATTCGCCCGCTGACATGGATCGGGTCTCAAAGACTGGGCGTATCACCACGAGGCAACCAAATTCACCTTATGGTCGCCGCCTGGGAATGGGGTGCCTATTTGGGCGATGAAGGTATGAAGCGCGGCATCCGTGTGAAGACCAGCAGCTACACCCGCCACCACGTCAACATCACAATGACGCAGGCAAAGGCCGTCAGCAACTACACCAACAGCATTCTTGCCAACATGGAGGCTTTGGATGATGGCTACGATGAAGCCTTGTTATTAGACGCCAGTGGGTTCGTGAGCGAAGGTGCTGGCGAAAACATATTTGTCGTCAAGGACGGTGTCATCTACACGCCCGACTTATCTGCCGGTGCGCTCAACGGCATTACCCGCAACACGGTGTTCCATATCGCCGAGGACTTGGGGTTAGAGATTGTCCAGAAGCGCATTACCCGCGACGAAATCTATATTGCGGACGAGGCGTTCTTTACGGGAACTGCGGCGGAAGTCACCCCCATACGGGAGCTAGACCGCTTGCCTATTGGTGAGGGCAGTCGCGGCCCCATCACAGAGAAAGTGCAAGCAGCGTTCTTTGATATCGTTGGTGGACGCAACCCCAAATATGCGCACTGGCTAACCGCCGTCTAAGTAAACGCCTCCTTCCTCTGACCGAGAAATACGTCCTACACCATGCCTAAAACCGTCGTTGAACTACAAGCCACTGACCTCAATCAACATGGCGGTGTGTTTTGTCCCAGCGCAGCGGCAGACATGGCGCTGTGGAACAGCCATCCGAAAGTGTATTTGGACGTCAGCAAAACGGGCAAGGCTGCCTGTCCGTATTGCGGGACGGTGTACGCGTTAGCGGACGGTGTTGAGGTGACAGGCGGTCACTGATGTGCCCTCCACGTGAATTGGGCTAGGGCTAGATGGTGTCAACTGTAAGGCCAGCCGCGGACGTGGTGACCATCGTGATCGTTACCTTCCAAAGTGCCCATTGCCTGCCCATGCTCGGGCAGCTACTCGCAAACCTACCCCATGTGATAGTGGTGGACAACGCCAGCTCTGATGGAACAGACGCCGCCGTCCAGCAGCATCTCCCACAAGCCCGTTTCGTTGCAAATACGAAAAATCTAGGCTTTGGCGCCGCTAACAACCTAGGGCTGGACCAGGTGACGACGCCCTACGCGCTGCTGTTAAACCCAGACTGCGAAATAGCCATGGAAAGCATCGAGGCCCTCTACAGCGCCCAGCGGCAGTTCCCAGATGCGGGCATGCTCGCACCCCAAATCCTCGATGCCCAAGGTCAGCACGAGGTGAATTACCGTTGGCCAAGCCCGCTATGGCGTAGCAAGGGGCCCGGCGCAACCGGCCCCTGCTGCGTGGGTTTTTTGTGTGGGGCGGTCATTTGGCTCAACCTCAGCAAAACACGGACGCTGGCGCACTTTGATACCGATTTTTTTCTGTATTACGAAGACGATGACCTCACGTTAAGGGCATTTAGCGCACAAATCCCTTTGTTACTGATACCAGCGGCCACAGCGATTCACCGCTCACGGGGATCTGTCAAAGGGCAAGCGCCTTGGCGAGCAGAGTACGCACGTGGTTTTCACCATGCGCGCTCAAAAATTCAATTTTTCAACAAGCATGGCGCACCCGGGGAGGCCACGCGACTCAAGCGACGCACACTATGGCTCGCATTGTTAACGCTGATACTCAGGGTACTGCTCCCCTCGCCCAAGCACATCGCGCGCAACGCAGGCCGCGTTCGGGCACTGCTATGAACGACTGCCCAAAGCAGAACTGTCTACTTTTGCCCTAGACAGTTGACCGTTGGTCGACAGACCGTTATCATTTACATATTTACGCAGGTTTACGGCTTGGTAATCTATTACGAATATGCATATTAGTATTAAATTGAACAATACTAAGGTTTAAAACATAACATTTGATCTGGATACCCGTTAAGATTAACCTATTCGTATTACCGGAAAATCACATGCACCCAAACACAACACCGCTAGCGACGGCCTATCTCCGGTTTCTTCAGATATCAAAAGCCGTCGATAGCACCAACCAGAAGCCCGCCCTTGACGCAAACGAAAGTGCCCTTCTAGACGCACTTGCGGTTCATTGGTTTGCGGGTAGCCCGCTGACCGTGATGCAGGCGATGGGATTGACGCGTTTGGGCTCTCCCGCGACCGTGCACCGCCGAATTGCACGATTGAGGAAGATTGGCATGGTGACAACCGATGAAGATGCCAACGACACCCGAATTAAGCGATTAGTACTGACGCCGACTGCTGTGACGCACTTTGAAAAGTTGGGTGAGTCATTGAAGTCCGTTACGGGCTCCGCAATGGCCTAAAGGCTTTTATCCCTCGGCACTAACTCCAACGCACCTCAAACCAAGCCCCTTGACCGGTGGGGGGAGGGATACATCGCACGGCTGCGCCATGTTGTTCAGCAATGGTTTTTACCAAGGCCAGGCCGAGGCCCACACCGCCGTCACGCTCGCTGGCACCGGGCAAGCGGAAAAAGGGCTCAAAAATGCGCTCTCGCAAAGCCGGGGGTACACCTGGCCCGTTATCCCCAACCAATAACACCGCCACCCGCCTGTGAGGGTGTACGGCGTTTTGTTCCTGTGAGCACAAAGAGACCTGAACGTCGCATAAAGCGGTGGCACCTGACGATTGGCCGTGCCGCTGAGCGTTTTCCAGCAGGTTTCTGACTAGGCGTTGCAACAACGGTGGGTGACCAGATACCACCACGTTCTCAGCCAAATTGACAGGGATATCTAGCAAGCGGCACTCGTGCCGTACCAAAGCGGTCAGATCCACCGCCTCCCGCTCACCCAGGGCCTGATCACCGTGGTCCAAACGACTGGCCAATAAAATTTCACCAATCAGGACATCGAGCTCCGCAATGCTTTGTGATATCTCGCGTTGCACCCCAGCCTCCCCATCGCTAACGGCCTCAGGCAACAGCGCCAAGCTCATCTTGATACGGGCTAAGGGAGAGCGAAGCTCATGTGATGCGTTCGCCAATAACGATTGGCGCGCTTGAATGAGCGCCTCGACCCGCTGTGCCGCTGCATTAAACCGTTTGGCCAAAAAGGCGACCTCGTCGTTGCCTGTGACGGGTAATCGCGTTGACAAATCACCCTCGCCCCACGCCTGCACGCCGGCCTGAAGCCCCTCCAAGCGCCGCGTTAAGCGCCTCGCAACGGGATAGGCCGCAAGGATAACCAGCGCCGTCAATGCGAGTAAAAGCAAGAGCCAGCCTGTTGGCTGCGCGAGCCAGCGGCTCACGGTACGCCCGCCCGGCACGCCATCATGAGACCGGCCAGCACGTGGGCGCGGAAGCTCAATTTGGTAGCGGGTCCCATCGTCGAGCGCCAAGTCGAAGATCGGCCCGCTTCGCGCGGCCTTGTGCTCATGCCTGTCATGCTCGTCGTCCGAGTCTTCATCGCTACGACTCCAGCGATGCAACCGCGCCTCTCCGATCACAACGCCTTGTGCGTCTCTCACCACCAGCTCACGCCCTGGCCTATCGGCGCGCTCTCTATCCAAGTCAACACGCCAGAGTGCGGCCGTGACGCTGGCTACCAATAGAACAACCAAAAAGACAGTGAGCCAAATACGCCAATAAAGGCGTTGATACCATCGTGGCGCGTCCGTCATACACACCTCCATCTTCTGGGCTTCTGGCCAAGCATGGTACGCGGTTGAAACATATCAGTCCTGTTGTTTGGCGAAAACGTAGCCCACCCCACGAACCGTCAAAATGCGTTTAGGGTGTTTCACATCTGACTCAATCGCTTGTCGAATACGTCCGATGTGCACATCAATCGAGCGATCAAATGCATCCAACTCTTTCCCGCGAGATAAGCCCATAATTTGGTCGCGTGAGAGCACCCGTCCTGCCCGTTGCGCCAGCGCGACGAGCAGATCAAATTGGTAGGCGGTCAACTCACAGGCCTCGCCGCTAACATGCACCTGCCGTGCGTCCAAGTCAATACATAAACTGCCATAGCAATGTACCGATGTAGCCGCCTCGTCGACCACAACGCCGACCGCTGGACCGCGACGCAACACCGCTCGTAACCGCGCCAGAAGCTCACGCGGTTCAAACGGCTTGGGCAAGTAATCGTCTGCGCCGAGCTCTAAACCCACGATGCGGTCCATTGGGTCTCCCTTGGCGGTTAACATCACAATCGGCACCTTGGCGTAGGCGGCTTGACTGCTCCTTACCTGCCGACAGATCTCCAAGCCGTCCATATCGGGCAACATCAGATCGAGCAAAACAGCATCGGGTGTCTGAACCGCTAGCCGCTCAAAGGCCGCCGCACCCGATTCCACAACGTCACACAGGAACTCAGATTGCTCAAGGTAGGTCTTCACCATCGCGCCGAGGCGATGGTCATCTTCGATCAGCAAAATACGGTGTGAAAGGGCGGGCATTTTCGAAATCTCGGGGTATCGGCAAAGCGGTCCGAAGAAGCATAATCCCCGCCCTCCTTCGCGTCATGTCTGCAACGTAAAGTTACTCAGTTACCCGGGTGCAGTCGACGCCCTGCGAGGTAAACCAGCCAAATAACCGGCAGGCCAATCAGGGTTGTAAAGATAAAAAATCCAGGGTAATTAATGGTGTCAACGATGCCGCCAGCGTATCCGCCCAAGGTTTTGGGTAACAGCGTCATCAGTGAGCTGAAAATCGCGTACTGCACGGCTGTGAACTGCACATTGGTCAGGCTGGACAAGAACGCCACGAAAGCGGCACTCGCAAAACCCGCAGCCAAGTTATCTGCGCTCACCACGGCATACATCAGCGACAAATCATGGCCGGCCATGGCCAAAGCGACGAAAGCCAAATTGGTCAGAGCCGACAGAATAGCACCCCACATCAAGGTCCGCATCACACCGTAACGTGACGCGACGAGACCACCCAGCACGCTTCCAGCGATGCCAATCAGGACCCCATAGGTTTTTACTGCGGTTGCGATCTCCGGCTTTGTAAAACCCAAATCTTGATAGAACACATTAGAGATGACCCCCAACACAATATCTGAAATACGGTAGAGCCCAATCAAACTCAAGACCAGCCACGCCGTACGCATCCCGTAACGCGAGAAGAAATCGCGCACCGGTGCCAACCAGGTTTGTTGTGCCACCGCGCTCGGCGCCACACCCGCACGCACCAGCGTATAGCCCGCGCCAAACGCAACGGCAACCGCACTCAGCAAGCGAATCACCTCCAATAGCAAACCGAGCAACGGCCCTGCCCCAAGCCAGTTCTTGATACCGCTGGTTTGATGGCCGACCAAAATGAAGGCGCTGATAAAAGCCGCCACCGACAGCGCGAATACCAGCAACATGCGCGCGTTCTCACCATTGCTTAGCTGTGCACCATCGACATGCCGTTGCACCGCCGTGGGCTCATCTATACGCAGCGTGGTCAGTACACCAACCAACATCGTCAAGGCCATTGCGGCGTAGGTCATTTGCCAAGCGCCATAGCTATAAGCGCCTTTTGTTGACCCGAGGAAATCCGCCAGAAACAAGGCCCCTGCGCCCGCAACGACCATACCAATGCGATAACCTGCAATATAGGTTGACGCCATCATGGCTTGTAGATCACCGGTGCGGACTCGATGCGATAGGCGTCGATGACAATATCTTGGGTAGCGGACGAAAATCCCAGCAACACGGCGCCGAGGGCCATCACGGTCAGAGATTGACCCGCGCCGGCGGGGTCTACACTCGCCATTAGCAAGATCGCCGCAACCACTGCGAACTGCGACAACAACAACCATGCGCGGCGGCGCCCAAAGCGCGCGGTCAAATAAGGAAGTGGCAACTGGTCAACCAGCGGCGCCCAAATAAACTTGAACGAGTAACCTAGCGCGGCCCAACTAAAAAAGGTCACCGCCTTGCGTTCGACACCGGCTTCTCCCAACCACAATGAGAGTGAAGAGAAAATCAGAAGAATCGGTATGCCCGCCGAGAAACCAAAAAACAGCATCGTCAGCACCCGCGGGTGCAACAGCGCGCTCAAGCCGCTTGACTGCACGATAGCCTTTGCCGGCGTCTCCAGCAGCTTATCGCTCTCTGCTGTCATACGCGTGCCCTCTTATCTCTGTTAGGTGCCTGCAACATAGGGATTGCTCTGGCGTTCTCGTCCAAAGGTGCTCTCTGGGCCATGGCCAGGAATAAACACGGTGTCGTTGCCCATGGGCCATAGCCGTTGCGTGATGCTCGCGATCAAGGTGTCGTGATCGCCCTGAGGGAAATCCGTCCGTCCGATGCTGCCAGCAAACAGCACATCGCCAACAAATGCGCGCTTAATCTGAGGCGCATGAAAGACAACATGTCCAGGGGTGTGCCCAGGGCAGTGCCGCACTTGTATGGTGTGCGCCCCCAGCTCAACGGTGTCCCCGTCAGCTAACCAGCGGGTCGGGGTGAACATCTCTGCGGGTGCGAAGTTAAACATTTGGCTTTGCTGCGGTAAGCCATCAATCCAAAATTGATCGCCTTCATGTGGCCCAATGATGGGAAGGTCCCACTCGCGCGCCCACTGCCCGGTGCCACCGGCGTGGTCAATATGGGCGTGGGTCAGCCAAATTTGTTTTAGATTCAGTTGCCGATCTTTTACCGCTTGCTTTAAAACATCCAGGTCACCGCCGGGGTCAATCACCGCAGCGTCCATGGTCTCGTCGCACCAAATGAGCGAACAGTTCTGAGCGAAAGGCGTTACGGGGATGGTTTCATAAGTCAGCATAGTGACTCAATGATAGCGTTGTAACGGGGCAGGCCGCTACGTCTACCGCAACTGGAAACGAATCGGCACGCGCAACCGCATGGCTTGCGGCTCGCCCGCCACGCGCCCCGGCACAAAGCGCCATTGCTGCACGGCGGCTACAGCCGCCTTGTCCAGTCGCTCAAAGTCGCTACTCCCCGCCACGGTGATTTGCGTCACCCGGCCGTCAGCGCCCACCAAAACGTCAAGCACCACATCGCCCTCCTCCGAGCGACGCCGGCTGGTGGCCGGATAAATGGGCGCTACGCGGCGAGCCGTGATGACCTGTGGCAGCACACGCTGGGCGGTTGTCTCGCCAACGCGGTTTTCGTTTTCGCTCTGGTTTGGCGCTTGGCTTGGGGTGACGTCCGGAACGGGGCTCGCGCTACTTACCTGGGCACTGTCAGGGGCTTGGGTTGCGGCCAGCGGCCCCCGCTCAGCTTCAGTGGCAGGCGGCATCTCCGGTGATTCAGGTGGTGCGGCTGGCGGCGGTGCGGATGCAATGGAGATTACGGGTACGGGTACGGGTACGGGTACGGGTGCGGGTGCGGGTGCGGGAACTGGAACTGGAACTGGAACTGGCGCGGGCGGAGTCTGTGGCGCAACTCGCGGCTGCAATGGCGGCGACGGCACAGCCACAATGGGCGGTGCCTGCCCAATCCACTCGACAGGCAGCGCCTTGTCGGCCGAGTCGCTCGTACGCGCTGCGTCCATTTTGAACATCGTCGGCTTCAAGTACAGCACACCGCCAATCACCACCGCATGCACGCTCACGGCCAGTACCACCCACCACGTTGTCCATTGCCTGCCAGCGGAGGTATTGAGCGCATTACTCGCGGTCGCGCCCTGTAAGAGGAAGTCATCAACCGCCGCTTCCTCCGCAACCGCGTGCGGGGCAGGTGGTTCGGGGTTGAGGTCTATGCGCACCGGTTCAGCGCCTTGGCATCAAAGGGAAAAAGCGTAGTCAATTGTCAGCGGCGCATGGTCGGAAAACCGCTCCGTTTTGTACACCGCGCACTGTTGCGCCAGCGCCGCCAATGCAGGCGTAGCCAAGTGATAATCCAATCGCCACCCCACATTGTTCGCCCAAGCTTGGCCACGGTTGCTCCACCAGGTATAGGCCTCGTCGGTCGCCTCTGGGTGTAGGCGACGGTAGACATCCACCATGCCGCCATCCAAGAAGCCCGTCATCCAGGCGCGCTCCTCTGGTGTAAAACCGCTGTTTTTTTGGTTACTCCGCCAGTTTTTCAGATCAATGTTTTGGTGTGCAATATTCAAGTCCCCACACAAAATGTAGTCACGACTGGCGCCCAACTCAGCGAGGTAGGGCGTGATGGCGTCTAAGAATCGAAACTTGGCGCTCTGGCGTAACTCACCCGATGAGCCACTGGGAAAGTAGCTGCTGATCAGGCTCAGCTTCCGCTTCGGTGTGTCAAAGCGCAGTTCAACGTAACGACCCTCAGTATCGAATTCACCGTGATCAAATCCTGCAATCACCTCACTGGGTTCATGCCGCGTGTACACGCCCACACCGGAATAGCCCTTTTTTTCAGCAAAATGGAAGTAGCCGGGCATCCCGGCAATGGCATCCAAGCCCCCCGCAATATCGCCCGCTTGCGCTTTGAGTTCTTGTACGCACATACAATCAGGGGCGGTCTTAGCCACCCACTCTTCCAGGCCTTTTCGACTGGCGGAGCGTACGCCGTTAAGGTTAAGACTCGTGAGTTTGAATAAGGATTGGGTCATCATGGGTTCCACACAAGAAACAACGCCCGCCAGCCAAGACGCGCTGGCGCAAGCATTCGTTGCGTTTTCAGTCGAATCAGGCGTTTTACGCCTAGGTGAGTTCAAAACAAAAGCCGGGCGCTTGAGTCCTTATTTTTTTAATGCAGGCCTGTTCGATGATGGCGCCAAGCTCGTTCGCTTAGCCCAATTTTATGCACAACGCATTCTCGCCAGCGGCATTGAGTTTGACATGGTTTTTGGGCCCGCCTACAAAGGCATTCCACTGGGTGCCGCCGTCGCCATGGAGTTGGCTCGTCTGGGCAAGAACGTGGGCTTCGCCTACAACCGCAAAGAAGTTAAAGATCATGGCGAAGGTGGCTCGTTAGTGGGTGCGCCCCTGAAAGGGCGCGTTCTGATTGTGGACGACGTGATGAGCGCGGGCACCGCGGCCAGGGAGTCCATCGCGCTAATTAAAGCGGCCGGCGCACAACCCCACGCGGTCGCTATTGCGCTGGATAGACAAGAGATGGCAACGGAGCTGCAGGCAGATGGCACACTGAAAGATGTCCCCTACAGCGCCGTGCAATACGTGCGCGAACAAGTGGGGCTTGCCGTCTGTGCCATCGCCAGCCTAGACGACCTGCTGGACTACCTGTCATCACAGCCTGCCCAACCAGCGCTCGCGGACAACCATGCGCGCGTGTTGGCATACCGCGCTCGCTACGGTGTCAGCCTAGTTTCGCCTTAAGTAAGGCGTTGGCTTGGGCGGGGTTGGCCTTGCCTTTGCTGGCCTTCATCACCTGTCCAACCAGCGCGTTAAACGCCTTGTCTTTACCCGCACGGTACTGCGCGATGTTGTCGGCGTTAGCGGCAAGCACCTCATCCACGATGGCTTCCAACGCGCCACTGTCGCTCATCTGCTTCAGGCCCTTGGCCTCAATAATGGCATCGACATCGGCATCGACATCTCCTTGCCATAGCGCATCAAACACTTGCTTCGCGGCGTTGTTTGAAATCGTGTTGTCCACAATCCGGGTGATGAGCATCGCCAGCTGTTCGCTGGTTACGGGCAGGTCTGCAAAATGCCCATCGCTGGTATTCAAGCGCCGCGCCACTTCGCCCATGATCCAGTTACTCGCCAGTTTGGCTTGCCCACTCGCTTTCGCGGTTGCCTCAAAGTAGGCGGCCATCGCTTGGGACTGGGTCAACGTCGTGGCATCGTACTCAGGCAAGCCGTAATCCTGCACAAAGCGCTGCGCCATGACGCGCGGCAGCTCCGCCATATCAGCGCGCACACGCTCAACCCAGGCACGGTCTATCGCCAGCGGCGGTAGGTCCGGATCGGGGAAGTAGCGATAGTCTGCCGCGTCTTCCTTGGTGCGCATTGATCGCGTTTCACCGGTGTCGGGGTCAAACAATACGGTGGCCTGTTGGATGTCGTGGCCATCTTCAATTTGCTCGATTTGCCAGCGAATTTCAAAATCGATTGCTTGTTGCATGAACTTGAAGCTATTCAAGTTTTTAATTTCTCGCCGTGTCCCCAAAGGCGCGCCGGGCTTGCGCACCGACACGTTGGCGTCACAGCGAAAACTACCCTCCTGCATGTTGCCGTCGCAAATACCAATCCACGTGACGATTTTGTGCAGCTCCTTGGCATATGCAACGGCCTCAGCGGTAGATCGCATATCGGGCTCGGTCACAATCTCTAACAAAGGCGTGCCCGCGCGGTTCAGATCGATACCGCTTTGGCCACCACCGCCCAAGGCCGCATCTTCATGCAGCGACTTACCCGCATCTTCCTCTAAGTGCGCGCGCACCAAGCGCACGGTTTTTTTCTCTTCTCCTAAGAAGAAAGTCACCTCACCGCCTTGCACCACTGGAATTTCAAACTGACTAATTTGGTAGCCTTTAGGCAGATCTGGGTAGAAATAATTTTTGCGGGCGAAAACACTTTTTTCTGCAATGTGGGCATTCACGGCCAGCCCCAATTGAATCGCACGCTCAACCGCGCCCACGTTCATCACCGGCAAGGCACCAGGCAACGCCAAGTCAACTGGACTCGCATGCAGGTTGGGCTGCGCGCCAAACGCGACCGCAGAACGACTAAATATTTTCGAGGCAGTAGACAGCTGCGCATGGGTCTCAAAACCAATCACGACCTCATAGCCATGGACGAGCAAGTTGGCTGAAGGGGCGGGGGTGTTCATACGGAAAACTCCTTGGGCATCGCGTCATGCCAAGACGTCATTTGTTGGAACTGGTGTGCGGTTTGTAGCAACTCATCTTCCTTTAAATAGTTGCCTACCAACTGCAAGCCAACGGGCATACCGCCCTCTCCAAAACCAGCGGGCACGCTCATGCCCGGCAAGCCAGCGAGGCTGCTAGAAAGCGTAAAAATATCGGCCAGATAATTGGCAACCGGGTCATTCGCCTTCTCGCCAAGTCGCCAAGCAACCGTTGGTGCAACCGGGCCAGCAATCACGTCACACGACTGAAAGGCGGACTGAAAATCATTGGCAATGAGACGTCGAATTTTTTGCGCCTTCAGGTAATACGCGTCGTAGTAGCCATGCGACAGCACATAGGCCCCCATCAAAATACGGCGCTTTACTTCGTCACCAAACCCTTCGCTGCGTGTCTTTTGGTACATGTCGATCAGGTCGCCATACTCGGCGGCGCGGTGGCCATAACGGACACCATCAAAGCGGCTCAAGTTGCTAGACGCTTCAGCCGGCGCAATGATGTAGTACACCGGAATCGACAGCTCAGTGCGTGGCAACGTGATGTCAACCAAGACAGCCCCTAGCGCCGTTAGCTGCTGCAACGCGCTTTGCACCGCCGTCTGCACATCGGGTGAAACACCCTCACCAAAAAACTCTTTCGGCAAGCCGATGCGCAAACCATGCAACGGCTTATCGGCGGTCGCACCCGCTCGTGGGACGGCAATCGCGGCGGCGTAATCGCGCGCCGGTACGTCCAAGGAGGTCGCATCGCGGTCAATATCCGGGCCTGCCATCGCAGATAGAAGCCACGCACAGTCCTCCGCCGTGCGCGCCATGGCACCGGCTTGGTCCAAGCTGGATGCAAACGCCACCATGCCATAGCGAGAGCACAGGCCATACGTTGGCTTAATCCCGGTGATCCCGCAGAAGCTTGCGGGTTGCCGGATGGAGCCCCCTGTATCGGTCCCCGTCGCAGCGGGTATCAAGCGCGCCGCTACTGCGGCGGCCGAACCACCCGAAGACCCACCGGGAACCCGGGTCGTATCCCACGGGTTTCTCACCGGGCCATAGGCCGAATTCTCATTACCCGACCCCATTGCAAACTCGTCGCAATTCAATTTACCTAAGCTAATCGCACCGGCATCAGCTAGACGCTGTACAACCGTCGCGTTAAACGGGCTTTGGTAGCCTGCCAACATCTGCGAGCCTGCCGTTGTGGGCATACCGGTCGTCACAAACACATCTTTATGAGCGAGCGCAACGCCGAGTAGCCGCCCCTGCGCACCAGCGGACAGCTGCGCATCGGCCTGCTTGGCTTGCGCCAGGGCACCCTCAACGTCCAGGTGTAAAAAGCTACCCAAGGCCTCATTGGCTTGGGCGCGGGCCAACAAGGCCATCGTCACCTCCACACTCGACACGGCCTTAGACCGCAGTTGGCGGGCCGTCTCGCTGACGCCCCAATCATGCATATCGGACATAACTTGTGGCCTCACTCAATCACTTTGGGAACAAGGTACAACCCGCGCTCAACGGCTGGGGCGCTGCGCTGGTTGGCGGCACGTACCGCCTCCGTCGCGGGCTCACTCGCCACATCGGGGCGCAGTCGCAACGTGACGGCTTCTCCCATCGCGTCGGCGGGGTGGGCAAGCGGTTCAAGGCCATCGGTGTCAACCGCATTCATCTGTTCCACCAGGCCAAAAAACGTGTTCAATTGACCCGCTAATGCCGTCTGTGCCTCCTCGGGCAGGTCCAGCCTAGCGAGCCTGGCCAAACGCCGCATATCTTCAGAATGTAGTGCCATAAGTAATGCTTTTTTAGAAACCAGCTGCACAGCCGCCTATTTGCGCAAAATGCCCAACGTCGGCTGTGGCTCTCCTTAAGAGGATAGGGTATTATCCAATCTTTGGATTTGTTC
>Ga0115570_10002752_pt1 | contig 13263 bp, 10 predicted proteins | sample COGITO_mtgs_1205_3_FD_87294 | JGI IMG/M metagenome (GOLD analysis project Ga0115570, IMG submission 87294) | Pelagic marine microbial communities from North Sea - COGITO_mtgs_120524 | ecosystem: Environmental > Aquatic > Marine > Epipelagic | place: Germany:Helgoland, sampling site Kabeltonne... | reverse complement strand
CTTTTTAGCCTCCTGTGCATCTCTTGCGCTTCCACTAAGAAGCCCGTGCTCACGAGCGTCACTATCCTCGACATTAAACCACGGTATATTGAGGCCGAGGCTTTTATGCGCGTTGGTGAATATTTAACCGGCAAGGAAAACCTCGGAAATAGAGTCATCGTGCGTACTGACAGAAATGAACGTGCAGGCTACTACTTTGTGCTGATACTAGACGGGCAAGTACGCGACCTGCCAGCAGGCACCTATATCGAAGGCGAAATCTATTCGCCGGAATCACTCGATGCGCAAGAACACACCTTCAAGCTGCCCTCAAAACTACCAAAGAATAATGAAATCTTCATCGGCCTAACCGGCGAAGACTGGCCAAATCAAAGTGCCACGCCTGCGGCTTGGCGTTTCACGATTAAGAACTCCAATGGTGAAGTACTCGCCACGGAAAAAAGCTACCTTTGGAGTTTCTAAGGGCAGTTCACCACGCCACACCGCTCGCCCATCTTAGCATATACTTCATGGCCGAGCGCGGCTTGGTCTAAAAGATCATTGTCAAAGCGGATGGCGCCTGGCTTGTAAACCGTCGTCACACACGAACCGCCGAAAGAGAAATACCCTTTGGCCGCGCCCTTCTCTACCTGAGACCCAGCTTGGTAAGTCTGATGCATGCCCCCAACGCACGTCGCGCCGACTTCCATCACGATTATCTTGCCGAATTCACTCGTCGCAAGCTCGGTAATCATACGCCGGTTCTCCCAAAGTATCGACAACTTGCGGCGTAGCGCCAACGGACTCACGGAGCGCAAACTACCGTCCAAAATACGAGCCTCGCTAGGTTGACCTGCCACGGGAAAGTGAAAGCGGTGATAATCCACTGGGCACAATCGAGAGATCAACATCGAGCCGCCTTCAAATTCAGCCGCCAATTCGGCACTGCCAAGGAACTTTGCTAAATTGAAATGCTGCCCTTTAATATAAAAACTGTCCGCCTCACTGACGTCTGCAATAGCCAAATGTCGACCATCCGCGGGAAACACGGCAACCGAATCGCCCGCCGCAATTAGTCGCGCGCTCGGCTTAAGCGCGCGATAGAAAAACTCGTTAAAGGAACCATAGCTATCCACATCAGCTGCGAATTCTTCGACATCTACCGCATAGTTGTTAATGAATGGCGCCACCTTCTTGCGACTCGCAGAGCGATCCATGCGCCAGCCATACCAACGCGAAAACCACAATCGCTTCACGGCGACCGCCACAGTTAGACGACCTAAAGGATTACCATAGGCCCAGCGCAAGAAAGCTTCGCCATAAACTGACTCGGTTTCCACTAAGCCAGTGTGACGATTAAAAAATTCAATTGGTGCCTCAAATTGTTGGTTCAGATTCATACCATTAATCACTGGATGGCCGGCAGCCATTTTCGTGTTGATTTGTGTTAATTTCCTGCAACGTCGATTCCTTCAACTCAGTTGAGTGAAACTTTGAGACTGCCACACGCTGTGAAGTATAGATGCCAGTATGTCCGCTAAAGTAATAAGCCGTGAAACAGGCGACGGCGTAGTAAACAGTGTTTTCAGCACCAAACAGCTCGACCCCCATCATCGTGCACGCCAGCGGCGTATTTGTGGCCCCCGCAAATACAGCAATAAAGCCGAGCCCAGCAAACAGATCGACTGGTGCGCCCGAGAGCATCGCGAGCGTATTACCTAAGGTCGCTCCAATGAAAAACAACGGTGTCACTTCCCCGCCCTTAAAGCCGAAGCTCAATGTAATTGCCGTCAACAACAGCTTCCAGAACCAACTAAACGAGTCGGCACCGCCCGCGGAAAAAGCCGACACGATACTCACACCATCTGCGTTTGGCGAACTCACGCCGAGACCAAGATAATCGGTCGTGCCCAAGCAATAACTAATGCCCAACACCAACGCAGCACCGACTGCAGGAATCAGCCACTTGCGGCCAATCAACTGCTGGCTCTTTGCCTTTAGGCGATGCGACAACGCGGCAAATCCATAACTAGCGAGGCCAAAACAAGCACCCGCGATCAGCACCTTCAGTAACAACAACACATCAAACGAGATAAAAGACATTGCCCCCATCGCCTCCTTTGCGGAATAGCCGATCGAATAGTGCGTATGGTGAATTGGAAACGAAGTGCAAGTGATGTCGGCCACTAGACTCGCAATCAAGCAAGGCATCAGCGCACCATATTTAATTCGCCCAACTGCCAGCACTTCCAAGGCAAAGATTGCGCCCGTGACTGGTGTGCCAAATACCGCGCCAAAGCCTGCGGCCATGCCAGCCATCAACAAGATGCGCTTATCCTCGTGGCGAAGTCCAAATTTTTTAGCGAAATAATCGGCCACACTGCCGCCCATCTGCACCGCTGTGCCCTCGCGCCCAGCCGAACCACCAAACAAATGCGTAATTATAGTGGTCACCATTACCAGCGGCGCCATCCGAAACGGAATACCACCGCCGGGTTCATGGATTTCATCCATGATTAAATTATTACCCGCTTCGGTATTTTTACCGTATCGGCTATACATCCAGTAAATACCAATACCTGCTAGTGGCAATAGTCCAAGTAACCACAAGTTGGCCTGGCGAATCTGCGTCGCCGACTCCAATAGCCACAAAAACAACGCGACTAGCGCACCCACCGTCATCGAGACCGGCAGCACTAGTAACGACCAACGAATCAATTGCCGCGCGATCCTTAGTTGCTCAAATCTGTATTTAGTGGATGAAAACATATTTTACCACAACTTGCTTGGCTTGATTCGTGCGAACTGTAAAGCCTCAGGTTCGAGCGAGCCACTTGATACGCTTCATCAAAAGGTCCGGGATTACCTACACTTTGTTTAAATCGTAGCCACGGCGCTTTATTCTACCCTTAGTGCAGCTGCAGTGTTTGCTGGACGAATACGAAATCGAGGGATGAGTACTGTGCCGATATGCAACCGTTAAATATATCCCGAGATACGCCTGCGCTATCTCGATTATAGAAACACGGAAATACCTGAAATAAATTGCGATTAGGCCTTGATCTTTTCCAGACGCACCCGTTTATTCCTTCGCTTTCACTTTCAACCAATAGTACACCATGTCACAACACAACAGTTTCAGAGCTACCATCGGCGGCGGCGGTAAGAAAAACAGAACAGTCCTCAAGCGTTTTGAACGCGTGGATCTACTCCGCGAACGCGGCGAGTGGAAAGAAGGCGATCGCGTGGTCGGCATCAAAAAGACCAAGCCAGCTGAATAAGTTTTTTGGTTTAAGTATTTTAAGAAGCCCTTTCGTAACTGGAAGGGCTTTTTTGTGTCTGCGTATAGCCCCTGCTCGAAACAACAAAAAAGCCCGGCATCCACATCGAGAAAGCCTGGCTTTGGATTAAAAATGAGCCTGAGTTACTTCAGCAGACAGTTACCTGTCATCGCTTCAGGCTGTTCGAGTCCCATCAATTCAAGGATCGTTGGAGCGATGTCGCCCAATGCGCCGCCCTCGGCAATCGCACGTCCCTTGCAGGCTCCACCGTAAACAACGATCTCAACTGGATTGAGCGTGTGCGCCGTGTGCGGGCCGTCGTTCTCGGGGTTCCAGAGCTGATCGGAGTTGCCATGATCTGCAGTGATCACTGCATGGCCACTAACGGTGTCCACCGCATCGAGTAAATCCTGCACGCAACCATCGACGATCTCACATGCTTTGATACAGGCCTTAATCACACCCGTGTGACCAACCATGTCAGGATTTGCGAAATTCACTACGACTAGGCCGTACTTGCCGGATTTGATCGCTTCGACAGCTGCATCACGAATGCCGTAGGCCGACATTTCCGGCTTCTCATCGTAAGTCGCGCAATCCTTGCGGCTCGGGATAAGCGCACGGTCTTCGCCTGGGAACGGCTCTTCACGGTAATCGTTGAAAAAGAATGTGACGTGTGGAAATTTTTCCGTTTCCGCGCAGCGGAACTGTGGGATGCCCTGATCAGAGAGGTAGCTCGCGAGAATATCCTTCATCTTCTCAGGCTTGAAGAAAATGATGTTATCGCAGAGGCCCTTTTGGTATTCGCTCAATGTCGAGAAGTGAATGTCGAGCTTCTCGCCGCGATCGAAACTATCAAAATCGTCTTGGATAAATGCACGGGTCAATTCACGCGGACGGTCGCCACGGAAGTTACAGAAGATAACCGAGTCACCCTGCGCAATCGTCGCAACAGGCTTGCCATCTTCACCGAGCACCGCGGTTGGCGGGCAGAATTCGTCACCCTTGGTGCCAGGTGTCTCTGGATGGTCGTATTGGTATTGAATAGCCGCTTCAGCAGAAGTGGCAGTGCTTTCAATAGTGCGACCAGTGAGGCAGTCGTATGCGCGCTGTACACGATCCCAGCGGTTGTCTCGATCCATCGCCCAGTAGCGACCAGACAGCGATGCAATCTTGCCGAGGCCGATCTTCGCCATTTCGGCTTCAACTTCTTTGATGAATTGCCTGCCACTAAATGGCCCAGTGTCGCGACCATCCGTAAAAGCATGCAAATAGAGCTCTTGAATACCTTCGTCTTTGGCGATTCGGATCAAACCGTAGATATGCTCCAGCATCGCGTGCACGCCTGCGTCAGACACGAGGCCCATGAGGTGCAGTGCAGTGCCCTGAGCCTTAACATTGGCAAGCGATGCCTTAAATGTAACGCTATCCTTCACCGAACCTGTTTCGATCCCCTTGTTGATACGGACGAGCTCTTGATCTACTACACGACCAGCACCGATGTTTTGGTGACCGACTTCAGAGTTGCCCATGATACCGACTGGCAGACCCACATCCAGCCCACATGCCATGATCTCAGTGCGAGGCCACTCAGCGGTTAGGCGGTCCGCGCAAGGTGTCTTGGCAAGCTTCACCGCATTATAAGAGTCCTGCTCCGAATTATGATTCTCCCCCCACCCGTCACGGATAATAAGGACTACTGGTTGATAGGAATCAGGCATAAGTGATGTTTTGGTATGAAAATTCTAGAATTTGTTAGAAAAGATAGCCAAATTGCGAAAGGCCTGAAATCGACAGAATCGCAAGGTATAGCAAAAGCAAGAGCGCACCCTCGCCTCGGCTGACGGTATGTCCGCTCTTAAATATCCATAGAAGCAGCACTGAAAGTAGCACGAGTGCGGGAAACTCAATCAGTAGTAATTCATCGTGTACATCCATACCGGCAAGAGTCGACGCACCGCCACCGATCAGCAGCATATTAAACAAGTTGGAGCCAACGATATTACCCGCACACAAATCACCATGCCCTGCGCGCACCGCGGAGATCGAAGCGGCCAACTCTGGCAAACTCGTGCCAATCGCTACGATCGAGAGGCCGATAAACAAATCACTGATGCCCATCCGAGTCGCAATCTCGACGCTTGTAGCAACCAGTAAATTCGCCCCGAAGGCCAACGCAGCAGCACCCAGTGCAACAATCAACAAAGCCTTGATCGTCGATTTATGCTGAACCTGCTTAGCGCTTTTGGCGAACTCATCTGCAACTACTTGAGAATCCTGCTGCTTGGCACTATGCACGATATAAATTAGATAGACCACTGTCAGCCCAAGCAAGACGATGCCCTCAACGCGCTGAAACCCACCGCCAAGCGCAAACAAAGCAAATAACAGCGTGACCAAAATCAGGATCGGCACCTCACGACGAATCAACCGCAAGTGGATCTTTAGCGGCGCGATCATTGCAGCGATTCCCAGGATCAGGCCGATGTTGGCAATGTTACTACCGAGGATATTGCCCAACGCTATGCCAGGATTATCCTTAGCAGCCGTCAGCGAAGTCGCCATTTCAGGCATCGAGGTTGCAATCGAAACCACAGTTAGGCCAATGACCACTGGATTTATCTTCAAGTTACTCGAAATCGCTACGGCACCACGGGTCAACCAATCGCCGCCGAAAGCCAGCGCAACAAATCCCACCAGCGAAATAGCCAAGAGCGCTAATAAAGGGAGATCGGGATACGGAAGACTAATAAGTGCGAGTGTCATTGGATTTTAAAAGAAAGGCTCAGCAGGTGCCTGATCGAGCGCAACCTAACAAGCGCGAAAGCTAAACATCTGCGAGAAAATTCTGTGTGCTTGACTTGAGAAGTCAAAAAAACACATTCGCCGTTTTTAAATGGCCCTCGGTATCTAAATAATGGCTCTAGACCTCAAAAATACGCTCAACCTCCCAGAAACCGCCTTCCCAATGCGCGGCAACCTGGTTGAACGCGAACCCGCTCGTATTGAGCACTGGGAAAAACTTGACCTTTACGGCAAAATTCAAGCGAAGAATGCTGTGGGTCCAACCTTCATTTTGCACGACGGACCACCGTTTACCAACGGCGACCTGCATCTCGGTCACGCCCTCAATAAGACGTTGAAGGACACTATCTTACGATTTAAATGGATGCAGGGCTACAACGCCCCTTATATTCCAGGTTGGGACAGTCATGGCTTACCAATCGAGCACAAAGTCTCTCGTGAACTACAAGAGACCGGACGCACCGACTACACCGCGCTCGAAGTGCGTGAAGCCTGCGCAAAATTTGCCGACAAATACCGTCTTAGCCAGCGCGAGCAGTTCAAACGCCTCGGTGTTTTAGCCGATTGGGACAACGAATATTGGACGATCCACCCAGATTACGAAGCGACACAACTCGAAACTTTCGCCAGCTTCGTTGAAAAAGATATCGTTTACCGCAGCAAAAAGCCAGTTTACTGGTCAATTCCCTGCGCGACCGCTCTAGCAGAGGCTGAGATCGAATACCGCGACCACAAAAGCGTTTCGATCTATGTAAAGCTCGGCCTCTCCGCTGAAGCACTCAAGGTACTCGCGCTCGAAGAGCCTGCTTCGGTGCTGATCTGGACCACCACAGCATGGACCTTGCCCGCTAACATGGCAGTCTCAGTGAATCCAAAGATCGAATACAGCGCTATCAAATCCAGCAATCAAAGCACCATTATCGTCGCCTCTGCTCTGCGTGATGAGGTCATCGAAGCCTGCAAGCTCGAAGATGCAGAAACAATCAATACTTTCCTCGGCACTGCGATGGAGAGGCTCGAAGCGCGTCACCCATTCATCGACCGTCCGAGCCCTATCCTACTCGCGGACTACGTCACCACCGAAAGTGGCACTGGTTGCGTGCACACAGCACCAGGCCACGGTCAAGACGACTATATTACCGGAATCAACAACGGAATCGACGTGTATTGTCCACTTGATGACAATGGTTGCTACGTTGACGATGGCCAAGTGCCTGCCGAATTGGTCGGTCTCTCCGTGCTCGAAGATGGTAAAATTAGCGATGCCAACCGTGGCGTACTGAAAATCATCGGCCAAAACGGCGCATTAATCGCCAAGAAGACCATCACTCACAGCTACCCGCATTGTTGGCGCTCCAAAACTCCAGTGATTTTCCGCGCTATGGATCAATGGTTCATCGCGCTCGACAAGGGCGGCGACCGCAAGCTCGCACTCGAAGCACTCAATGATGTTAACTTTATCCCTGCTTGGGGTGAGAAACGTATCCGTGCTGCTGTTGAAAACCGCCCAGACTGGTGCATCAGTCGCCAGCGTACCTGGGGCGTTCCTATCCCTGCCTTTTACAATGAAGACGGCGAAGCATTCATTGACGCTGGCGTCATCCGCGCCATTGCTAAAAAAGTCGCTGTAGGTGGCACTAATATTTGGTTTGAGCAAACGACCGCCGAATTACTCGAAGGCATCACTTTGCCAGATACTTGGCCAACTGCGGCTCAACTCAAATCTGGCACTGACACACTCGATGTCTGGATCGACTCAGGCACTAGCCATCGTGCCGTACTGCAGAAGCGCGCCAATTTAAGCTGGCCAGCAGACCTCTACCTCGAAGGTAGTGATCAACATCGCGGGTGGTTTCAAAGCTCCCTCTGGACTTCTGTCATCGCCGACAAAGCAGCGCCTTATAAGAATCTACTCACTCACGGCTTCGTCGTTAAAGAAGATGGCACCAAGCTATCCAAGAGCGACGGAGAGGCCCGGTCACTTCCTGAATGGATCCAAAGTTACGGTGCAGACGTCGTACGCCTATGGATCTGCTCGCAAGATTACCGTGGCGATGTGCCCGTATCCGATAAGATCGTGCGCAATGTTTCAAATAATTATCGCAACATGCGTAATACCCTGCGCTTCCAGATCAGTAATCTATATGATTTCGACGCAGCCATCAATGCGGTGCCACTCGCAGAGCTCAATGCAATTGACCAGTGGGCACTCGACGAACTCGCACAACTCGTGCGTAAGGTTACCGAAGCCTACGAAGCCTACGAATTTCACCGCGCATTTAAGGATATCATTGATCCATTCTGCGCAAATGTACTATCGGCCACTTACCATGACATCCTCAAAGATCGTCTCTATACCTGTGCGCCTGATGACCCGCTGCGCCGCTCTTCACAGACTGCGATCAGTATTATATTTAGCGTATTCACACGCTTAGTCGCGCCATTAATCCCGCACACAGCCGACGAAGCATGGAGCTATGCCCAGAACGACAGCGACTTTACCGACAAACCGATCGCACTCAGCGGCTGGCCCTCTGTGGATAACGCGTGGGATCAGCCCGAAGTCGCCCGCGACATCCGTGCCCTACGCACTTTCCTCTCCGAAAAGCTCAACGATGGATTAGAAGAACTCCGCCAAGAGAAAGCAATCGGACAAAGCCTCGACGCGAAAGCTACGATTACTGGCTCGCTGAGTGACCCAGAGTTCGCGCGCCTCAAACAATATGAATCAGATCTACCAGAACTTTTTATTCTTTCTCAAGTTACAGTCGTCGAAGACAACACTGTAACCGAACTTACAGTCGAAGTCGCACATGCTGATGGGGTACGCTGCCCACGCAGTTGGCGCTGGGTGCCTGCGCTAGTCGAGACCGATACTTGGGGCGCCGTCTCCCCTCGTTGCGCTAAAGCACTTAAACAAATTTCAGACTCTAATAAATAACACCCCACTCTATCTTATCAATGACTATCAAGAAGACCAAATCATCTGCCGCAAAAAAAACTGTAGCTAAAAAATCTGTAAAAAAGTCTGCAGTTAAAAAAGCTGTCGCCAAGAAACCAGCATCTAAGGCGAAAAAGACTGTCGCCAAGAAACCAGCGTCTAAGGCGAAGGCGAAAAAGACTGTCGCCAAGAAACCAGCGACTAAGGCAAAGGCGAAAAAAGCTGTCGCTAAGAAACCAGCGTCTAAAGCAAAGGCGAAAAAAGCTGCCACTAAAAAACCGGCTACTAAGGCAAAAGCGAAAAAAGCTGTCGCCAAGAAACCAGCCAGCAAGGTTGCGGTTAAAAAATCCATAACTAATCAAGCCGCTAAAGCTATTCCTTTAGTCAAGAATCCGTCGGTCGCACGCGAAGGTGAAGCTGCTAGTAATAAGGCTACACCAATCGCTTTTTCTTTTGATGACGTAGAGGCTCTCGTTGCAACTCGTAAAAAAGAAATTAAGTCGATACCGGATGAACCCGCGGTAAAAAAACTCGCACCAGTCAAAAAGAAGGCCATCGTCAAAGATAAGCCTGTTAAGAAACGCGTACTCGGCGCTGCCTCACTCGCAGACATTCTAGGCTTCAATCCAGCAGAAAAGAAGAAGGTCACTTCACTCGAAGATGAATCGATCCCTAAAAAGTGGAAGAAATATTACAAACTTTTGCTCAATCTGCGTCAGCACGTCAGCGATGAACTCGACCTCCACACCTCCGACACGCTGCAGCACGCATCGCGTGATGAAGGAGATCGTAAACTCGAAGCCGATGCTGGCACCGATGCTTTTGACCGCGACTTTGCACTCAGTCTCGTATCAAGTGAGCAAGAAGCCCTCAACGAAGTCGAAGAAGCAATTCTCCGTATTAAGGAAGGTACTTATGGAGTCTGCGAAGTCACAGGCAAAACAATCAGTAAAGATCGCCTCGCAGCCGTGCCCTTCGCTCGCTACTCAGTCGAAGGCCAAGCTGAATTCGAAAAAAACCAGCACCGTAAGATCGAACGCATTGCAGGTGGACTTTTCGCTGACAGTGCCGATGCGCCAAAGATCACGTCGGACGATGACGATTAAAAGCTCACTGTTCACTTAAGAAAATTCCTTTCGAATGGTGCCTTCTCGTAGACGGCACCATTTTTATTTTGTAAACGAAAACTAGTCTTACTCGATCTTTATTACGTTAAAATTGAAAACTCCAAACACTTCCTATAAGCGATTACTTATTACTGCGCTGATCGTGTTTGCGGCCGATCAACTCACCAAGATCTGGATTTTCAACAATCTGGCGTTGGATAGTTATTTTTATCCGCACGATGGCGATGTCATCGAAGTGATCGAACACTTCTTTTACATTGTACATATTGGCAACGAAGGTGCTGCATGGGGAATGTTCTCTGGCCACGGTGAGATCCTCGCCCTATTTGCATTGATTGCACTCTCGGCGATTTACAGATTTCGCCATACACTTGAACTCCACCGCAGTTCAATGCAACTCGCTTTTGGCTTACTGATCGGCGGTGTGCTAGGCAACCTCGTCGATCGTCTAGTTCACGGACATGTTATCGACTTCCTGGATTTCCATTTAGGTTTTACCATTCCTTTGGTGCTGCCGACTGGGCGCTATCCAGCTTTTAACGTAGCAGACTGTGGTATCGTGATCGGAGTATTTACCTACATTACCTTGAGCTTCTTTCAGGCCGGAGCGTTTGGAGGCGAAGGTAAATAACGATAAAAATAGGTCGTTATCAGCATCAAGACCCAATTCGAATTGAGGGTTTCAGTATTTAATTTATCTTGTAATCACTGAGGAATCAGTGCCCAGAGCAATCAATGCCTGTTCAAGTTCATTCGGGACACTATTGTTCGACTCCTGGCAGGCGATAACAACCGCACCAGCAATCGGGCACATCAAACTCTTTTGGATCTGAATTTCTGGCTCCTCGATTTTGAGTGCAGCGGATAACTGGTCACGTAATAGCTCGGACTGCTCTAGCAGTCCACCCACTAACACTAGATGCGCGGTCCGGAGCTTCACTTTACCATAAGTCGTTGAGATGACCGCAACCAATTCGCGGACTGCATTATTCAGAATGTCAGCTGCGACACTGACTCCTTCCAGGGACAACTGCATCACCATCGGCGCAAGTGCAGCGACATGTGAATTGTTAATATCGCCGGTCTTTAATTTACACTGCAACTGTTCAATCGTATTGCAGCTTAGCAGCCTCAAGACATTGCTTTGCCATGGCCCCGAGGGTCGACGTCCATCGGACTCTTGAAAAGACATTTGCACAGCTTTTCGACCAATCCAAAAGCCGCTGCCCAAATCGTCGAAGACGGCCCCCAAACCCCCAGTTTGATGAATGATGCCATTAGCATCGCGTCCCAAGCAAATCGAACCGGTACCCGCGGCTAGCATTAGCCCTGGGCAATCACCAAGGGCCCCAACCAATGCGATGTGCGCATCAGAAGTCAGTTTCGGAGGCTCAGATGGTACTGGTATCAAGCTGCCTAAGGTGGCGTGAATGTCCTCTTTGTTGTGAGCAGAAGCAGCACCTGCAAGGCCAAAGCACGAAGCGATGCTCTCAATCTCATCGGGTAAATTTATAAATGTCAGATTCAACAATTGCTGAAGAGTACTCCGAAGCGCCTGACTGCTTATTTGTTGAACATTTGACGGACCAACAACAGCACGTCCAAGAATATTGCCAGTCTCCGAAATAAGAAGACTGCGCGTGTGCGTGCCACCACCATCAATACCTAGATATGCTCTCATAGTTTCGATTATACATCGATTTCCTCGGAACACTCAAGACAGGTAATTTTAAATTACCATCAAACGAGCCGCCCATGGCAGATCAAACTTGATCGAAAGATAATTGCTGAAGACGCACTCATCCAACAACACCCCAAAAGACTGCGATCACTGCAGTTGCCCTTTTAGGTACGCGACTTCCGAGCAGGGCGAAACTCAGGCAGGCTTATTGTAACGACGTATCTGCGGCACACCATCGAACAAGTCGCAAATCGGCTCACTACCTGAAAGCGCTTCAAAGCGCTCAGCTTGATCAAATTCCACAAGCAAACGCCGCGCATCTTCAGAATGCGCAGTGCGCACTGGCTTATAACTTAAAAAACCCTCAACCAAGGGAATCGGTCGCAGGTCTTTCGGTAAGACTCGATGCAACTCGCCCACAAAGCGAAGCGCAGCTGCAAAGGTGCTAACACCTGGGCCATGATACCAACCACGGCCTTTCTCAAACTCACCACGAATCGTCGGGTTTCCTTGGGGCGAATGATAAGTGGATAGTACCGCCTCAAGAATCAGCGTATGTCGCCCCTCCCTAGAAAGCTGCTGTGCAACTGCTTCAATGCACTCACCAAACTCAAATGACTGAACCACAGCACCACCCGCCCAAGCCACACCGCAAGACTTTGATCGTGCACTGTAGCCTAGATCAACTGCCAAAAGCGGTAAATCTGGCTCTAGCCCATTGGTGTAGCGCGTTATATTATTTGAATCCATATCTAATCCTTACGCAAGTGCTTGTGATGTTTCGTGCCTCGACCGTTCGCACGTGCGCGACATAGACGAAAACCCTTCGGCATTAAGTGACCGTCGCATCGAAATGATGCCGCCTGAACCTTGTGAGCCCGTTTTGCCACAATTTCTTTAAAGGTTACAGAAACAGCCCATGCCAATCGATTAATACGATCAATCGCTACGACATCGCAAATAGGAATGTCTAAATTATCCACATTTCAATAATCTTATCCCACTAATTGAACTTACTCTATTTTATCAAATTGTGATCGGTGGGGTCATACTCACGCCCACTTCGCGCACGGCGCAGAGGCTCCATGCTTACTCAGGTGCAGTTACTATGTACCTGAGGGAAGAGAGTTCTACGCCTACTAATAGACTCAGGCCACCGCCCCGTTATCGCCGAATGATTGGCAACTACTCGGCAAGAACCAAACCATACAACAAACAATCCGCTAGCATGATAGTAAAACCTGATTCACTGCTGCTGGTGATTTTTCATCGCATTCAGCTATAGGTTTAATCGACCTACAAGTCATCTGCCACCAAATAGGTTCTTATTGGCATTGTTTATTTGATCCGAATTGGGTTTCCTTGATATTACCTTAAAATCTTTGAGCAGTAACTATACCGAAACCGTAAAGTGAATACATATCTTATCCTATCGTCACTACTGACTTT
>Ga0115570_10002715_pt1 | contig 13379 bp, 11 predicted proteins | sample COGITO_mtgs_1205_3_FD_87294 | JGI IMG/M metagenome (GOLD analysis project Ga0115570, IMG submission 87294) | Pelagic marine microbial communities from North Sea - COGITO_mtgs_120524 | ecosystem: Environmental > Aquatic > Marine > Epipelagic | place: Germany:Helgoland, sampling site Kabeltonne... | reverse complement strand
GATTTACCTGGGGGTATTTGTCTTGGGCATAATAGCGACTCTTTTAATACAAATGCAGGCTGGTGGTTTAAAGTTTGATCTTTTTTATGCTTTGAAGCTAGCTTGGCCAAAATGGAGAAAAACAACACATAATCAATATAGTGTAATATTTGCCTTGTATAGTGTTTTTCTAATTGTCGATCTTTTTTATTTAAAAAAAGAATCAAGTTCAGGGGACGTAGCTTTTTATTCAGCGTTAACTCGTATACCGGAATTGACTTCATCTGTTTTAATTGGTACTTTGGTCCCTGTTGTTGTCAATAATTTGTTTTTGAAAAAAGCTAATGCTTGGAAATGGGTGGGTTACTTAGTGTTGTTTATTTTGCTTTCCTATTTCGTGATTCATTTGAGTTTTAGTTACAATAACATGTGGCTGTTTACGAAATTATTTGGGCTTACTAAGGTACCGTCACGATTGGAGATGCTGTGGCCATTCATTTGGTTCGCTTGTAGTTCAATTATGTTTTTAAACATTAGGCTGAGCGTTCTGATTAAGAATGAAACTAAACTTTTAATAATTTTCATTACCACGTTGGTCTTAAAGATAAGTATACTTCTATTTTTTCGACCTGTAATGCGTGATATTTTGTTTTATAACGCATTAATATATGTTATGAATGTGGTAGTATTTTATGTAATTTCAGTAAAAAATTTCAAAGATGTGTGGTATTATAGGATTCCGTAAGTCTTTTTCGGTCACTCTAGGGAGCCAATATGATTTTTTGAATTCAATAAGATATAGAGGGCCAGATGATGACGGGATTGCTGATTGTGGTGATTACTTTTTTGGACATACTCGACTCAGCATTTTGGATTTAAAAGGAGGGGCACAACCCATGGAGAGAGAAGGTTCGTGGATTTGTTTTAATGGTGAAATATACAACCATGAAATTTTGCGAAAGGAACTAATCGCCGACGATGTAAATTTCAAGACCACAAGTGATACGGAAGTTATTTTGGCCGGATATCTGAAACATGGCATTAGTTTCTTCGAGCGATTGAATGGAATGTTTGCCTTTGGCATTTGGGATAGGAGAGATCAATCCTTAATCTTGGCCCGTGATTTTTTTGGCATAAAGCCTTTGTATTTTTCATCTGAATTGGACTTTATATTTGCTTCTAATGTCACTTCGATATTGACGGTATTGAGAGAATGCGGACACGACTTGCAGGTTAATCAAAAATCGTTAGAGAATTATCTAGTAAATAAATTTGTAAGACCAGAGGAGTTATTTAATGATAAGATTCGTGAGTTTCCAAAAGGAGAATGTTGGGTGCTAAAGGAAGGAGTTGTTACAACAAAGGAATGTATAAAGTCACCAGATTATGTAAAGATCCACTCTGATACTGATATCCTCAAACATCAAATTCGCATGGAATTAGAAGCGGATGTCCCAGTAGGTGTGTTGTTAAGTGGAGGTGTTGATTCGAGTGTTGTGTCAGCCTTAGCAAGTGAGTCAAAGAGCATTTCAACGTTTTCTTTAGTTTTTGACGAACCAGAAGTAGATGAGTCTTCATTCTCTAATCAAGTAAGTAGCATACTAAAAACGACGCACAGAAGCATAATGGTTGGTGAATCAGATCTCCTTGAGCGGATGCATGAAATGATAGATGTTATAGATATGCCTATTTCTGATCCTGCAATGTTGCCATTGTTACATCTTATGAGCAAAATTAATGGAGACGTCAAGGTCGTTCTATCAGGTGACGGAGGGGATGAACTTTATGCAGGCTATACACATCACAGAATTTTGAAGTACAGGAGAATATTTCAAACGTTAGCAATTGTCTTGATGCCTTTTGAGAGGAGTAAATATGTTTCGAATAGATTGGGAGTTGTTAGGAATACATTGAGAAGATTCGAGTCTATGGAGAAAGCGGTTGACTATGACTTAAATATTGGCTTGAACCACATCTTGTTGCGAAAATCAGATTTATGCTCAATGTATTACGGCATCGAAATGCGAGTGCCCTTTCTAAACAGGCAACTGTATGAAAAGAAAAGAGAAAATCTGCAAAAAGAGAATAATATACTCGCTAATAAACTCACATTACGATGGTTCCTTTTCAGGAGATTTAACTGGAAAATAGCGTTTAAAAGAAAACAAGGCTTTCGAGTACCCTTGCAGAAGTGGGTTACGCAGGGTGATTTATGTGAACTTATTAAAAGCGATTTGAATTCGCCGCACGCATTACTAGAAGATACATTTGATATTCGTGGTTATTTAACAAAACCAACTACCTATTACAGGGAACTCTTTGATTTGTATGTGCTCAACCAATGGCTAAGAAAAAATAAGATATGAAAGTATTGCAAACAAGAGGGGAATTTGCCGACAATGGACCAGGCACTCAGATGTTAACGATATCTAGTGAATTGAGAAGAAGAGGAATCGACGTGGTTATTGCAGCCGCTGAAGGGTCTTTATATGACAAAATTGTTCATGCAGGATTTGAGTATTATGTCATTCCTGAAATGGCCTACAAAAGTCGCTCGGTAAGAAATGTCTTTATCTCCATCATTAAGCTGTCTAAGGTCCTTAAAAAAGAAAATATTTCGGTGGTACATGCGCACAACGCGGCTAGTCTTTGGATTGCCTTTTTCGCTTCACTTCTTGCAGGTACGTCAAAGCAAATTCGATTTTTTCAAAGTTGTCGAGGGATTGAAATTAGAAAGTATTATGGTTGGAGAAATTGGGTTTATCTGTTTCAACCGGGTAAAATATTTGCGGTCTGTGAATGGACGAAATCCGAGCTAGTAAAAATTGGGGTATCTGTAAAACGTATCATTGTTACATATAATGGTGTGGATTTATCGAGATTCGATATTCAACATTCTGAAAAGTATCGTTCGGAAATTCGCAAAGAGTTCAAAATTCCCGAAGACGCCTTCGTTGTTGGGATAATAGGTAGAATGGGTACAAAGGGGCACGATGAAATTATTAAAGCACTTGGTCAAATTAAGGAGGAGGTGCCGAATATGTATTTGTTAGTCGTTGGTGATGGGCCTAGAATGATGGAATTCCGAACTTTGGCAAAAAACTTAGGGGTTGATAATAACACCCGATTTGCTGGTTTGAGGTTTGAAAGTGAATGCTTTGATGCAGCCTTTGACGTCTTTTGTCTGCCATCTTATAAGGGAGAAATGTTTCCCAATGCGTTATTAGAGGCCATGGCCATGGGTAAACCCGTTATTTCAACCAAACTGAGTGGCATCCCGGAAATTGTAAATAATGACCTAGGGTATTTGATTGATATTCTGGACACTGCTGCGCTATCGGAGGGACTCAAGGAGCTCTATTTTAATGATGGAATCCGACGCATGAAAGGACAGGCAGCATATCTGAAGGTAACATCAATGTTTACTATTAAACAAGTGGTTAATAGGATTGAGAATGCTTATTTGAAATGATATTATTTGTATCATATGGAGGTGGTCACATAGCCATACTTCATAGAATAGCCTCTTATTTGCAAACCAAAGGCGTTGAAAATCAAATTCTGCCATTAACTACAGCGGTCCCTTATTTGGAATCACGTCAGTACAAAGACTATATCAAATTGGAAAAACTTTGTTCAGAGACCACCTTACATAAGAGATTTGATGGTACGCCGATACGTGATATCATTGATCAAGCTCATAATTCAGCAGTGGGTATTCCTAAAGAACACACTGAAGCCTATCATGCTATAGGATTTAAAGAACTGGTAGATCATTTAGGCTCTTTTCTGGCTGCGAGAGAGTTGTATGAGGCTAAAGGGAGATTTGCTTTTTTTCCATTGAATTTCGCTAAAGTAGTACTGAAGAAATTAAATCCAAAAGCTGTTTTCATTACTAATGTTTCACGTTACGAAGGAGCTTTTGGTAAGGCCGCCCAAGAACTTGGTATACCAAGTTTCGGTATAGACGACCTTTTTGGAACACAAATAGTAGACCTGCCTCAGGTTGAAACATTGTTTGTGGAAAATGAATTAGCCGAAACAAATTTTGTTAGAAAAGGATTCAAAGGAAATATCATTATATCGGGTAATCCGGTTTTTCAGGATTTATATAAATTCAGAGAGGATAGATTTAATTCAAAAAGATTATTGGTGCTATTACAGCCAGGATTTAGGCGAATTACCGATAATGAAATAACATTAGTAAACGCTGATTTTTATACACAACTTTGGGACAGTTTAGAAGAAGTGTCTTTTTGGAAGCAATTTGATGAAGTTGTATTAAGATTACATCCAAGTATGACGAATGGTGAAGCTTATAAAAGGCACTCAATGATATTAGAAAAAAATATAAATATTCATGATTCCATCAAAAAAGTCAGCCACGTAATGGGTTTTGGATCTACAAGTCTATATGAAGGGGCTTTGGCCGGCAGAAAATACTTAGCTTTTGAATTTGAGGAGGACTATTTTAAACTTCCTTTAGTCTACAATGGACAAGTCTCACACAAAGGAAACTTGAATAGATTCAATAATAAATTTATTCTTTTTAAACAAAACACGAAAATAAACGCTAATGAAAAAATTTATCAGGTTTTGAAAGAGGAAGTATTAAATAACGGAAGATGAATACAACATATTGATAAAAAAATGATTATTACAAAAGAATAGCTAAATTAGAGAATATGGAATTATCAAAAAAAGAATTGAATATTTTAAATGAATATGGTTACGCTATAATTAATTCTAATTTAAAAGTTGAACACAGGCAGTTTGAAAAATTATTAGTGCAGTATTTTAACACTGTTCTTAAAGAAGAAAATGGAGATCAATTCGAGTTGTTAGATAGTATGTCTAATTATCATAAAGTTATCCAAAACTCTAAAATAGGCCATCACGATTTCATACAAAAAATAAGCAGAAAACTACCGGATTCGTTTCGTCATCATATGTTTGTAGAAAAAATAATTTCTTCTTGTGAAGAATATTTGCAATGTAACTTATCGATAACGGATAATATTGTTTGGTTTAGATTATGTAGATCAATGTCAGACGATAGTAATGATCTGCACAGAGATCATTGGTTTCCTAATTACTCTGACGTTCTCAATCTGTATGTCCCGATTTCTGGAAGTTTTGCGGATTCAGCGATGAAGATAGTACCTAAGAGTCACTTGTGGACGGATGATGAAGTTGTACCTACGCACGGAAAAGGTGAAAAGCGTATTAAAAATGGCATTGCTTACAGTGCTCCGGGAATCCTTTACAGCAAACACGAGATCATCACTCACAGGCCTGACGTCATGACTGGAGATTTTATGATTTTTAATCCAAGATGTGTACATGGAGGAGGGGATAATTTTTCTGAATACACTCGAACATCTTTGGAAATTAGAATTGAATTAAAAAAATAATATGTTTTCAATACGAGTAGCAGATATTGTTTTATCAGCAATAGCAATTACTGTGTTTTTACCGTTCTATTTTATCATTTTATTTATCTTGTTATTTGATGATTCGGGTCCGATATTTTTTAGTCAAAAGCGCGTTACAAAAAATGAGAAATTATTCAAGTTTGTTAAGTTCAGGTCTATGATATATAGCCCAAGTGCGAATCGGGGAGATAGTGAAGAGTATTTAACTATGGATTTAGCCGAATTGAAAAAAATACGCGCTAATTATTTTACAACGAAGAGTTCTGATTCAAGGGTAACCAAATTAGGGAAAGTGTTAAGAAAGACTTCCCTCGATGAAACACCTCAGCTTTTTTCGGTTTTGAAAGGGGACATGAGTATGGTTGGACCTAGACCAGACCCACCCATTCAAAAAGCGGATTACGACCCAGTGATTTGGGCGAAAAGATGCGAGGTTAAATCGGGAATAACTGGGCTAGCACAGGTAAATGGACGAAGTTTAGGAGGTGTTCAGAAAAGAATAGAGTATGACATTTATTGGGCAGACAACAAGTCTTTTTGGCTCTATTGCAAAATACTTATAAAAACCCCTTTTGTCCTGATGAAGAATAGTTATTGAGATTAGAGATATTATTCATGGTTTGCGAATAATACTTAAGATTAGATTCAGATACAACTTAAGTTGAATTTTGTTCAAGGAGAAATAGTAGAACTATTATCAATGGACATTTGAGAAATTGGCTGGAATAAGAAGCGCTGCTGAGGAAACATTTCTATGATTAATTAACTCAGCAATGTGATTGTATAAGGGGGTGTTCCTTGTTTGGCTGTTAACTTTGCTAACTACGTAAATTTATTATTTAATGAACCATATAATTATTGTAAATTCCATCGAAGAGATTTTGCAGGCAATTCAATGTGGCATTGATTTGCTCATGGTGGATTTAGAAACAATCGGAAAGAGAGAAAGGCAAATTGCCTGGAAGACTCACCTTTCAGATAGTGACGGTATATCGATTCTTGAATGTTTAGATAGAGATACCGTTACTGAACTAATCGTTAGGACTGAACCATATTTTGACAACTATGGTGAGCACGTAAGGCTTCTTTATAATTTGGGTGTTAGAAAGTTTATGTTGCCCTATTTTAGCGATGCCCAAACCGTAGGCTTAATGTTACATGAAATCCCAAGAGATTGTCATGTTGTTCTGCTCTTCGAAACGATCAAATCGGTGATGCGTTTCGAAGAGATTTTGGAATTAGTTGGTCAACGAAACTTTGCCGTACATGTTGGGCTGAATGACTTGAGTATTACATTAGATGTTCGAGAAAATATGTTTGAGCCGTTGCTCTCAGGAGTTCTAGATTATTTCTGCGAAACTATGGTCAATCGAAAAATAGATTTTGGAATTGGAGGCATTGCCCAGCTGGGTTTTAATCATGGATTGTATTCACCGGAGTTTTTGTTAAATACTTATAAGTCTAAGGGGGCTAATTGGGTAATTTTGAATAGAGCATTTAAGCAGTGGATGGCTACAAGAGAATCTCAAGAAATTATAAACATGGTCCAAAGTTTAAGATGAGAATAGGGTTAGTTACGGGCAGGAGTGGTTCTACTTTAGTAAGACATTTAGTAAAATTAGGTCACGATGTATTTTTGGTCTCTGGAAGTAAGCTGGATTCGGGGTACGAATTAGCTCGTGATAGTTACATTAGGTATATTCCGAAAGAAAATTACACTAAATCGCACATTCAGGATTTAGTCGAGTTTTTAGTACATTCTGAAATTGATGGTTTCATACTTGGTACAGGAGTTTGGTTTGCCCACGATATTGCCAAGGAGCTTCATGAAAAAGGAATAAGGGTTAGTCACGATATATTTACTATCGACGTTTTCAAAAATAAGCTTAGAACTAAGGACCTTTTTGTTCAAAATTCTTTTTCTGTCGCTCGACACGTTACAGACTTGGCTTCGGTTAACGAGTTAACCTTTCCAATAGTTTTGAAAAGTAACATCGATTTATTCGCTGTCTGCAAATTTGACGATAAGCAAACACTGATTGATTACGTTAATTCTTTGGATGGCCAAATAATATCGAGAGGTCTGATTATTGAGGAATATTTGGAAGGGTCTGACGCAACTATTCCAATTTTCATCGAGAAAAATGGAAAGTGCTTTTCGCCAGGTGTTGTCTATTGGTCTAAACAGTCTAATTACAAGTTAGAAGGTTTTGAAGAATACCGCCAACAATGGCTTGACAAGGAAACAGAGAAAGATCTTGTGAACATAGCGAAAAGTTTCATCCAAAAAATGGACTATTATGGTGTCTGTAGGTTCGACATAAGATTCAACGAAGAAAAAATAGTTTGGCTTGAAATAAATTCGGTTGTAAGTATTCGTAATAGCGGCTCAAGCTTTAAAGCATTAGAGGCTGTAGGAGTCAACTATGTTGAGTTGGCATTAGAAACATACTTAAATAATATTCGCAAATGAGATCAGAAAAGGAAATAATTGAGGTAATAAAGCAGCTAAAATATGAGGCGGGAAGTCATTCGCCAAGTATTAATGTTCTGTTAAAGACAATAAATGAGATAGAACTAAAAGTGGATGCATGCTTTTTGTCAAATCCATACGCTACAGATCTATTCATGAAAGTTTTCGAAGAAGAACTAGTGAACAGGCGAGAATTAAGGAAATATTTGGAGTTTTACCCTTCGCAAGCTCCGGCCATAGCCAAAAGATTATCGCCGACTTTAGGGGTTAGTAGTAATAATCTATTTGTCGGAAATGGTGCTATCGAAATAATCCAGGCGGTGTTACATAATTTTGTCAAGAAAAAAATCATTGTAAATATTCCTACTTTTTCTCCGTATTATGAGTTCATAAGGGAGGACTGTGAGATAGTCTACAATCGCCTTTTGCCAGAGGAAAATTTTCAACTGAACCTTCCGGAATTGCTTGATACTGTTGAAAAATCAAGAGCTGACAGTCTTGTCATAATCAATCCTAATAATCCTGACGGGTCATTTGTCAAATCTAGTGACCTTTTTTCGTTTTTGGAGGAAGTGAGACATTTGAGCCTGGTTTTAATTGATGAAAGTTTCGTACACTTTGCATCGGAAACAGATAAAAGTGACCTAATTAGCTTTTCAAGTCTGGTCAATTATTTCCCAAATGTAGTAGTTGTTAAGAGTATGTCTAAGGATTTCGGTATCGCGGGTATACGTGCTGGTTATGGTATAATGAGCGAGAATCGTAGATCAAAACTCCTTAGAAATGGTCATTTATGGAATGTCAATGGTTTGTGTGAGTATTTTTTTGATTTATATAGCCGTAAGAATTTTCAGGACGAATATGAAAAGGTCCGAAAGCAGTATATTAATGAGACTCAATACCTGTATGAAGGTCTCAGGAAAATTGATGGTATACGTGTTTACCCAACGCAGGCCAATTTTTTCTTAATTGAAATTTTAGGCGACTTGGATTCGGATACATTTGTTTATTTAGCGTTAATCCGATTTGGTGTTTACATGAGAACGTGCAGTGACAAAATTGGACTTGGCAATAAGTTTATCCGCGTAGCAAGTAGAAGTAAGGAGGAAAATGATGTGATTTTAAAAGCTATCGCGGGAGTTGTATGCAAGAGTTAGTAATATTTGATTTTGATAAAACTCTCATTCTCGATGATAGCATTGTTGAATTCAGCCTTATCTTGATAAAGGCTGGTTATTTGAAAGAGGATTTTTGGGATAAATCTGGTTTATCTTCAGTCGATAGAAGTTGTTTCAGTTTCTTGGCTAAAGATAAAATTTTGAATATTTGGAATTCTTTGGAGTGCTTAGAAAGAGAGAAATTATTAAAAAAGATGCGTTTGAAAATTGAATGGAATGAAGACTTGGTGAATCATTTACGCTTTTGTAGTTCTGCTTATGATATTCTCATTTCAAGTGCAAGTTTCTCATTTATTTTACTGGATTTGCTTAGGTTCAAAAACATTAAATACAATCATATACATTGCGGTAATAAATTAGAGGGGGATAAAGAGGTTTTTGTTAATAATAGTGGAGTGCATAAGTTGTTAGCATTGAACAAGCTTATGCTCATGCACCCCTACAAAGTGAAATATTCGTTTTCTGATAGTATTCATGATTTACCGATTCTTTTGGCAGCTGATAGAGGATATGTTGTTTGTGAAGGTCATGGTTTTAAAGACGATTGGTCAAACAATTTTAGTGTTGAAAATTGGAGAAAATTAAAACATTAGTCGGTATGTATGTAGACTTCCATAAGTAAGTGGAAGTCTACAACAATATTTGAAAAAGCTTTGTAGAACAAAATTTTTTTGAAAGTTCTGTTTTGTTGAAATATGGCCTATCCGATTTATCGGTAGGACTATAATAAGTGTAATTCTAGACAATTATCTCACCATCCCGGCAGCAACTGTTTCATTCGTTGCTTCGTCCACTAAGATGATGGAACCTGTTACTCGGTTAACATTGTAGTCGTCAACGAATAGGGGTTTTGTTGAACGGATTTTTACTCTCGCGATATCGTTCATTTTGATGGCCTTGTCTTCTTCCATCCTGTGGAGGGTATTGATGTCCATCTTGTATTGAATCTCAGTGATCATCGCTCTTGCCTCTGCTGTGGTATGTTTGATTAAATATTTCGCTCTAGGGCGTGGTGGGTTAGCGTTCAACCAACACAACATTACATCTAAGTCTTGCTTCCCTTCTGGTCGGTTTTCAGGACGTACCAATACATCGCCTCTGCTGATGTCTATATCGTCTTCTAAGGTGATCGTAACGCTCTGTGGAGGGAAAGCTTCTTCCAGCTCTCCAGTCATCGTGTGAATGGCTGCGATCTTGCTTTCTAATCTTGAAGGCAATGCTACCACAGTATCTCCTTTTTTGAAGACACCACCGGCCACTCGGCCTGCGTATCCTCTAAAGTCATGGTATTCGTCGCTGTGAGGACGGATAACAGTTTGCACTGGGAATCTACAATCTCTTAGATTGTGGTCTGATGAGATGTGTACCGTTTCTAGGTTGTGAAGCAATGTTCCACCTTCGTACCAGCCCATTTTTTCGCTTCTTGTTACTACGTTGTCACCGTGGAGGGCAGACATAGGTATGAAACGGACGTCTTGGACGTTGAGTTTGGCCGCGAAGTCGCTGTATTCTTTAACCACTTTATCATAAGCCGCTTGGTCGTAATCCACTAGGTCCATCTTGTTGATACACACAAAGACGTGTGGGATCTGTAGGAGGGAAGCAATAAAGGTATGGCGCTTGGTTTGCTCAATGACCCCTTTACGCGCATCTACTAGGATGAGGGCAAGGTTCGCGGTTGAAGCACCGGTCACCATGTTTCGCGTGTACTGAACGTGCCCTGGCGTATCAGCAATGATGAACTTTCGCTTAGGCGTAGCGAAGTAGCGGTAGGCTACATCAATAGTGATTCCTTGCTCGCGTTCGTCTTTAAGACCGTCTGTAAAAAGGCTGAGGTCGACGTGGTCGAGGCCTTTTTTTGCGGAGGTTTGTTCGATTTGGGCCACTTGGTCCTCGAAGATGCTTTTGCTGTCGTAGAGGAGTCGTCCAATCAGTGTTGATTTACCGTCATCTACACTACCGGCAGTAGTGAAGCGAAGGAGTTCCATATTTAGGTATGTAGATGAACTGAAGTCACTCATATTAAAGAAGGATTTTGTTCTATTAGTTTACATGCGCCACAATATTGGTTGAATTTGAAGTATTGGTCATTTATGTAGACATTAGTAAAGTGATACCAAAATTCAGATTCATATGTATTTGGAAATCTTGATATACGTGCTTGAAATCCAATTGTAAAATCTTCCCACGGCATCATATTGGTTACTACCATCATTAATATTTCAGATCTAATTTTTATCGTCATTGTGCGCTTATCACTGTTTATATCTTTAAGTTTATCTATCGATTTAATGCTGAATTCCTGTTTGCTAAAATCACAAAAGACAAATTTTTCTGAAGCTTCAAACTCGTCGTTTGTTGGGACTAGATTTAATATTTGTTCACTAAAGAATTGAGAATTTGACATATAATTTACGGTCTCAACAAGATCAAGAGTATTCTCTTGACTGAAACTTTCTAAGTAGATGTTGATAGGTTCAGTTTCTAGAAATTCGCTGTCATCTGTAGTTATTTCTAGTCCCCCTTTTGAAAAACAGTAAATACTCCTTTTATCTGGATTAAGGAATTCGACATTTTGCGAAGAACAAATTTGAGAATAAGAATTAGCCGAATTTTTAATGTTTATATTTTTAATGTAGAGGTCTCGAGGCGCTTTTTCTTCAAACATACCAGCATATGGATGGTAGAATTTAGGACGAGTTTTGTGAATATAATCTAGTACTGCGGCTTTAATAGCATTAGCATTTCTTCGCAATATTTTAGTTTTATCGGATTCCGGATAATTATCGTAAATCATAGGAAAACCGGATGCTCCACCCGCGAATGCTGTCAATAAAACATCTATGTTTGAAGGTAAGACCCCCGAGTTCAGATAGTTAGAATCTACTGTTAGAAGGCATTGTTGTTTGCCGAATTGTATATATAAACCTGAATCATCACGGAAATCACCTGACTTCAAAATTCCTACAACAAGGTCTTGCTGTAGCTCATACAATTGATTGAATTCTAATTCTTTAATTTTAGTAAACCCTAATGCCTTAAGATATTTCGTAGTTGCACCACCTGTAAACTTGGGAGATAAAATAGTTTTATTTTTTGAAACTAACTTTAATGTCTCGGGATGTAAATGGTCAGGGTGGTTGTGCGAAATATAAATAAAATCACTTTGAGTTAGGGTCAGGATTGAAGATTTCAGTGAGGGCTTATTAAGCCACCATCCACCAAGGAAGGCAGGGCCGTAAAGCCAAGGATCTGTAGTTAAGCTTACTCCTTTAAATTTAAAGTTAATGCTGGCGTGATTGAGCCATTGCATTGAAAACGGTTCGTCTGTACATGATGTATTGTATGGATTATAAAGTTTTTCAATGCTCGATTCAATGGTTAGCATGTCATCTTCAATAGTGAATTCGATTTCCTCTTTGACCTTGTGACTATCATTATATCTGAGTGTGTCGAGATTTAGTTGCCAACCGTGTAAAGGGCAAATTGCACTATTACCTTTGACAATTAGCTTGCCTCCAGCATGATCACAAGTTTTCGAAACCACATATATAATTTCACCGAGATTGTCAACTTTAATGATAAAGTCTCTGATTGAATTTATACCTTCTTTCAAGGTTTTTAGATCAATTTTAATTTGAACAGGTTCAGAGATACGTTGAAAAGGTCCTAGTTTTTTCATTGGTTTATTTGATTTTAGAAGTATCCTTGACGCTTACGGTCTTCCATGGCGCTTTCACTCCGCTTATCGTCCTCGCGGTTGCCGCGCTCGGTTTGACGAGAAGAAGCCACTTCTTGAACGATCTTTTCAAGGGTATCTGCATCGCTTTCTTGTCCACCGGTGATGGTGATATCACCGAGGGTACGGAATCGGATCATTTTCATTTGTGGCTCGTCCGTATCACGAAGGGTGATGTATTCACTAACCGGAAGCCAAGAACCGTTGCGCCAGATGACATTGCGTTCTTTGGCGAAGTAGAGTTCTGGGATGGCAATATTTTCTTGAAGGATGTATTGCCATACGTCCATTTCAGTCCAGTTTGAGATTGGGAATACTCGGAAGTTTTCTCCCATTCTTTTCTTACCATTGAACAGGTTCCATAGCTCAGGACGCTGGTTTTTTGGGTCCCATTGTCCGAAGTCATCACGGTGCGAAAAGAAGCGCTCTTTTGCACGTGCTTTCTCTTCATCACGACGGGCACCACCCATACACGCATCAAAGTTGTTGCGTTCAATGGTGTCTAAAAGGGTTGTTGTTTGAAGGGCGTATCTTGAAGCGTTGATTCCCGTCTCTTCTGCTACGGCACCTTCGTC
>Ga0115570_10002714_pt1 | contig 13382 bp, 10 predicted proteins | sample COGITO_mtgs_1205_3_FD_87294 | JGI IMG/M metagenome (GOLD analysis project Ga0115570, IMG submission 87294) | Pelagic marine microbial communities from North Sea - COGITO_mtgs_120524 | ecosystem: Environmental > Aquatic > Marine > Epipelagic | place: Germany:Helgoland, sampling site Kabeltonne... | reverse complement strand
TCGCACTTCATCGATGAACGAATTTTCCGAAGAGTTAACCCCTATATTCCATACCACCAGTTCTTTATCGAAGTTCTTATTTGCAAGGCAGCGGACTACTTGTCGTTCTGCACCTCCAAATTTCAAAGAATTATTCACCACCATGGCCAAGGATGGATTTGGTTCGTACAATGGGATTTGAGATGTGTGTTTACGAATAATCTCCCTAAAAACGAGGTGTTCAATGCAGTTTTCATCGAGCAGATTTGAATTTATCATCGAAGGTAATAAGGTTGAGGAAATTTTGGAAAAATAGGTGGCGAATTGAAAAACTTCTATTGGTGGATTCGGGATATATTCAAGCGTCGAATATGCTCTCTTCATTAATTCAATGTCTCCACTGTTTTCAACTGCTTTAAGATAAAACAGCACATAAGAATCATCGTCCAAGTCGCACAACATTAGACTTTCTAATCTCTTAACTGCCGAGAATGATATGTCCTTAAATGAATATTTGACGGCAAACTCAGCAACCATTTGCAACATAAATCCATTTGTACCAGCAATGGACATAAATTTCTCAAAAATTACTCGATAGTCCGCTTCTGTTCGGATGAGGCGTAAAATTTGAGTTCGAGTGGGGTTTCCAAAAGGCAACAGCATCTCTAGACCATTAACTCCCTTGGTAAAATCATTTTCAAGAATCCCAGCAGAGAGTTGATTGCGAGCGGTTTCATGAAGTATAGATTGCGAAGACATACCCGCAATTCCAGCCAATTCGTTTACCGATTCATTGGGCTGTACTTGCAACGAAATGCGTACTAATTCTTTGGCTTGTGCCGGAGTCAGGGAACTGGGTTTTATTATCTTTAGAATTGAGACTGCGGATTTTTGGTTTTGTAGAAAAATATGGGATTTAATCTGTAATATTTTACTTCGAGTATCATCGTGAAGCATAGAGATATACCGTTGAATCAATGGCTTTTTTCTCGTCGCATATGCAGCTCTTAAAATCTCATATGGCGCGTGGATTTTATATCTCATTTCCATTTTAAGAATATACTCTTCAGTCGTTGAGTTTGAGTGAATTAGGGCTTGCAAAATTTTACTGTGCACAGAATCGTTTCCAAAACGGGTTTCGCAGTGTCTGATACCTTCATTCATCGATTCAAAATCACCCTCACGGGCACACAATACGATGTATTCAAACATCAAGATTCGATGATGAATCATTACCTCTTTGTTCAATTTCAGCATATCGAGAGCATCTGTATTTCTTTTTAGAATGAGCATTGCTCGAGCCAAGAAATAAATATCTTCAGAATCGATAATCTCTTTCCGAAGAGAATATGGAAGGTATAAACTGATTAATTCTTGATATTTTCTTTCTTCAAAAAGGGTTTTTATGGTTTGAATTTTGTTTGACGAAACGTTGTTATCCACAACTTCTCCGTCAGGCCCTAAGATCACAACCGACCGGTGAATTTGTTTACCACTACGCTGAAAACCGTTTAGGAATTTAGAGACCAGCGATGGCATCATGTGTTCCGCTGCGACTACCACTTCATGAACACTCTCGTTCTGCAAGTAAAAAAAGTCGTTAGATTCATACAAATCATTAACCTTCGGTGATAACGCATGGCTGTGGACGAGTATCTTGAACTTACGCGGGTCTCTCGAAGGGAGGAGACACTGAACGCTGAAGTTAGTCGTCTCAGAGATTCATTTTCGTTCCAATTTGGAAATCTTTTCGTTAAGGCAATTGAGCATCCATTGACCTTGCCACTGCTACCGTTTAATCTGCTTATTTTCTTATACAGGAATATTAGAAAGAAAAAAACCACCACGAAGCCCATTACCAAAATAACCCGCAATTGCATTGTCGGGTACTCTGCAGAATCCCCGAGAGGCGTTCACTTTGACCGAATGGAAACCATACTCAAAGAAATACGCAAAGCGGGAATTCAAACAGTTCATGTAACTAACGATCGAGAAATTCGAGACTATGAGTATATTGAATCACATGCGTTATACTCGATCCCCTCTCGTAAGCATTTCCCAGACATGATACCACGAACATGGAACAGGAAACTCGAACATATATTCGCCGGCATTCTCGACACCTTTCATCCACGTACTGTGATTTTTGATGGCGATTATCCGTTTAGAGGGTTGCTTAATGCAATTTCACTTCGGCCCGAAATGAACAGATTTTGGATACGTGAATCGCTCTTGAGTTTCAAAATATCATCACTACCAATTGATGCGTTTGAGACCTTTGACGCAACTATACATCCAATCATGAACAGGAGAGATGATCCCGATTCAATTATTGGAAAAAGTGGTACAATTTTTTGTAATCCAATCTTAGATGTCTCTCACGACGAAAAAGCATTAGCTCGACTGCGTACTAAAGTTATACAGTCGCAAAAAAAGATAATATTTGTTCAACTGTCAAAAACAACCCAAAATATCGATTCAATATTTGAACAACTGATTTCAAGTAAAGATATACAGATTTTATGCTCAAACACTGCGGTTCCTAAAAAATATCGAAATCACAAAAAAATCACAACATACCATGACATCTCAACTACAAACGCAATACAGATTGCAGACGCATGCTTCATTTCTCCCGACTTTTTCAATATCTACTCGTGCTTCAGTAATCGAAAACCTACAATGTGTTTGGTTGAATCAAAACAGAATCTTGACTCAATATCTCGGGAATTTGGTTCGTCAAAATTGCCCGTTGTTTTGATCGATGGTGAGCAAGATTCAGCATACATACTGGATGGAATCGAACGCTTATTTGACGAACAGTTCCAAGAACAATTGATTCAAAGAATGTCAGAGATGAATATTCAAAGCGGAACAAAGGAGTTATGCAGTTATCTCCGGTCTCTGCACGAGTCTAATCAAATTCAAGTGGATTTAGACGATTAATACGTTCTTGATTGCTCCAACCTTCAAGTTGTCCTTCCATTTCACTGCTGTTTACTCCAATGAACGAAATGATACGCTCTTCAGTATGTTTCCGAATCCGTTCATTGATGTAAACTCGGGATTTGGAATACCAATGAGCAAGATAAGTCAGTGTGTTTTGATTGTCAAAACGCTGGACAAAGCCCTTCGGGTATAGACCTAAATCAAGACGGGCAAATGAAAAAATGAGCACATTTTCATGACTGATTGGCAATTGACGCAATTTATTGCGTACTTCTTTACTTTTCAGAAGATGATGCGTTTTTTGCATATCCTCTTCAACGACTTTAAGCGCAACTCTTACAGTCTGCTTTCGGAAACATTTCCAACAAAAATTACAAGACTCCATAGCAGTCCCTCGTATACAAGACTGAGCAAGATTTCCAATGCTTGACTTTGAGCAGATGATTTCTGTTCCAACCTCACTTATGCCCCCGGTAGGATAAGACAAGGGTAAACCGGAGTGTGAAAAGACATTCCACCAATTTTTGTAATGTGAAGTTTCGGAGTATTCTTTGTATTGCATTCGACCTAAACCGTACAGAGATTCAAGAACAGTGCCGTAAGCGATTCCAAATAGCTTCATTCTCTTCGCTAAAAGAATAGCAGGCACTCCATTGGATAAATCCGTCGGGAAACCAAGAGGCTCTCGAATTGATTCTAAATCACATTCAATAATCTGACAATCATAACCCAGTTGTGAGAGTTTATTCACTGAACGCAAAGCTGCTTGTTTAGAGTACAACGAACCTCCTGAATCGGGACGATCAAGAAAGAAAGGAATGGTAGAAGGTGGTAAAACCGATAATGCAGCAGTAGAGTCGGCACCTCCACTAAAAGCGAGACCGATGTATTCTGCAGAATCAGAATCATAAGGAACTATTTGCGAATCGACCGGAGAGACGGATATTTTCATTTCTTGGCATGCATCTGCAAACCTCTGACTCACACCGAACGAGAGATGAAGCGATCTGTTAAACCAAGGCCGTACAATCAATAGAGCGCTTAGTGCGATATGGTCTGGATGTATATCGGACATTTCCCAATCATCTGGCCCTCGAAGATAACAGGACATTTTCGCCATTTCTGATTTCCGCTGAACTGGCTCATCATTTTCGGATTGGAATTCAAAGGTGAAGATGCCTTTGTGCATCGAGACATTCACGTGCATACTAATCCATCATGTGTCGCAGATACCACTCTACTGTTCGTTGGAGCCCTTCATCAATAGCAATACCGGGAACGAAGCCTAGTTCGCTTTTTGCAATATCAATATTCGCGTGCGAATGTAAAATATCACCCAATCTTTTCGCCTGATATGACGGTTCAATCGCAAGTGCATCTGGATGTTGAAGACCTACATTATCCCGAATACCGTAAAACAATTCATTCACTGTCGTCATACCACCATACGCCAAATTTATCACTTTACCATTCAATGTGCCCAAAGATGGTCGCATCAGAGCAGCAGCATTTCCGCTTACAACGTTGCTGATGTGTGTGAAATCTCGACTTTGCTCACCATCACCGAAGATAAACGGAATTTCTCCATTGGCAAGACTCATGATAAATTTAGGAATCACTGCAGCATAAGGCCCTTCGGGGTCCTGTCGCTTTCCAAAGACATTGAAATATCGAAAACCAAGTATTTCGATGTCGTAGCATTCGACAAAGGCCTGTTGAATCAGTTCCATGGAACGTTTACTTGCGGCATAAGGAGAAAGAACTTCACCGACTTTAGACTCGGTCTTCGGTAACGTTTGATCGTTGCCGTAAACGGAGGAACTCGATGCAAAAACAATCCTTTTGACGCCTTCTTCGACTGCAGCCCGGAATACATTCACAGTTCCTGTAATGTTTATCTCGAGACTTGTGATTGGGTCATCAATGGAACGTGGAACTGAACCTAATGCGGCTTGATGGCTGATGTGAGTACATCCTGTGACTGCATCCTTGCAGGTTTGGAAATCACGAATGTCACCTTTAATAAAACTGAACAATTCGTTTTCCATGAGGTGGGATATGTTTTCAATTTTACCAGTCAACAGGTTGTCCAATACTGTAACTCTAATTCCACTTTCAACCAAATGCTCTGCCAAGTTTGAACCAATAAACCCCGCACCTCCAGTTATCAAAACATGGATTGGTATCTTAGGACTACCGTTACTCATAAATTATCCTGTTGAGAGGGCTTCTTGAAAGTTACCTTCTTTCAAGCCAAAAAAATGGTGTTAAAGCCTGAATATATTTCACCGTAATTCTATAAACTAGCACTGTATAATTTAGACATGGTTGATAACAGGGTGCCGACAGTAGCTGTGATCGGTACTTGTAGAGTACACGATACACTCAATGAAGCCCAATCGTTAGGGCTGATCAAGTTAGACAACGGTGGAATGAATTCTTTCGTTCATTCGCTTCCAGAGATATTATTACGTCTTGAGGTTTTGTCAAGGCAATCTGAATATTTGAAAAATATAGTTGATATACAAGTTGGAACCCGCTCAGGAATTAAACTTAGGCCAGAAGAAAACTTCGATTTAGAAAACATAGATGTGATTGTTATTGAAATCTCTTCACTGAAAGCGATATTCTATCAAGAACATCCGTTACAATTCAACGAAGTGAACCGTCACCTATGTACTCCGAATGGGGAATTTGGAAACAAACTCAGAGATGAAATAAATTTGGCTTTCAAAAATCGGTCTGATAATATCAAAACCCCGAATATACCCTATCCTGAATCAATACCTGCAAAATATAGAGAAATAATTTCTGGCTTGTCGCCGATGCTAATGAATGAAGAATCTATTCATTCTTATCTTGGAAAGGTAATTGACTTTGTAGATGGAAAACCACTTCTGTTTGTGAATCATATAAATATTGAAGGACATAACGGTGAAATAATCCCATCTCGAGATAAGTTATGTCAAATAGTATCCAACTTCTGTGAAAACAATAACATCCCTCTTTTTGAACCTGCAGAATTATTTCAAAAGTATGAGAAAAAAGACTTGTTAGCAAAGGATGGAAAAGATTTAGCACACTATGCCAAATCAGCACTTGAAACTGTCGGGTTGTCTCAATATAATCGAATTATAGACATCTATCACAATATTAATTCAAGTGATTAATCCGTTAGCCTCATAGCCAATAGACATTTAACAAGTATTTGCGTCTTAATTTATTTTCATGTATAATCATAACGTTAAGATGGTTTAGAGGAGTATTAAGCATGGAGTTTTATGTAAGGAAAGGTAGTTTGCCTGAACTAATTGTTGTATTCTCCCCAGTGAACATTCCTACTGGTAAGTTTGGATTTTCTAGATATTTGAAAAATGAAACCAGACATATCTTGTTTTTTAATTGTGAAAACACTTGGTATGTCGATTGTATTGATGAAATGCATAGTATTGTTTTACAGGTTATTGAAGAATTAGCCCCCGAGCATGTGGTGTTTTACGGCGCTTCAATGGGAGGTTATGCCGCAATGAGAATTGGAGGATTATTTCCAGAATACCCCTCCTTCATATTTGGTTCGGAAATAAAATTGTACATTCCTGGTTCACTCAGTCAAAAACAAGCAACAATCAAAATGAAGAATGTTGATTTAACGGAGTTTGAAGAGCTAGATTTCTCTAACACTGTTGCCTTATTTGGAATATATGACCCTATTGACTTGATCCAATATCAAATATCTTTAGACTTAGGTTTTCATTCAACTATACCAGTTAGATCTCCTCATGCTGTTCATGAAGAATTATATTACAGAGGATTGAGTGAAAAATTAACTCAAAGCAGAACATGTGAAGAATTTGTTAATAATATACCAATAAACTTCTATGACAAAAAGACCCCTATAGAACAAGCAAACTTTTTTTATGAAATGTATTTCAATTACAAACTCAACAATTCTAAAGAAAAACTTGAACGAATTGAAAATATCAAGCACCCGGCTGCATATTGGGTGATGTTAAAAAACGTAATCAACACAAGAAATATCACTGCATTAAACCAAATAGAGAGTGATTTGATTCGATATTTTAAAGAAGAAAGCGAAGGATTCTCAATGCCTGCCAAATTTTCCAAACAGATAAACTCAATCAGGAAAAAACTTACAGAAGAACAAAATTAATCGATGAGTAATTCTGTAATCCATGAGGAATCATCATTATGCGAAAACTGATTTCCATTATTTGTATCAATATTGACCACTTCGCAAATAGCCTGTGAAATTGACACTCCATTCCTTTTCTTGACCAAAATCCCCCAACCTTCTTGTTCTGCAACTCTACATCTCGCCAGTTGGTCATCCACTCCTGTGTTCATATTTGGATAGAAAATTGTGGGAATTCTAGAGATGCGCATTTCATGAAAAGAATTGTACCCTCCTGCCTGTATCGAATAATCAAATCCTTTGAAGTAAATCGCGTTTGGATAATCACGGAGAATTCTCACTCGTTCGTTGGAGAAAGATACTCTCTTACCGAGTAATGATTCCCCTATGACAATAAATAAATCAGAATTATGTTCCAATAGAGCGTCAATGGTAAGACGTATTTCAGATTCAATATCGTTGATCTGCCCTGCCCCTAATTGAACATACCACACTTCCGCCGATTGAGGTACGCCTAGTCGGCTTCGTGCCTCTTCTTTTGACAGCATTTCTTCCTCTTTCACCAAGAGAATAGGCGGCACGTGTTTGACTTCAACCGAATGTTCCAAGGCTTGTTCTTGCGTCGTGATCGCATCACCTGGATGAAGAATTGTGTCAAAGAACTGAATGCTGTCGACTGGTACTTTCGACCCTTTTTTGAACATCCCACGCCTCATCCACATCTTCTTCATAGACGGTTCCCTTCGAATTGCATTCAACATGCCACGGTAAGGATACGCACCATCAAACATGAAGAGTTTGGGCTTGTGAGTTTCAAAAATCATTAGGAGTTGTTCTTCAATGAGGCCGTTCCATTGGGTAGATGACATGTTTTGAAACTTGTATTTTCCTGCAATGTGGTACGTCGGGAAATCTTCGATGTATGGTATGTGTAAAGTTGGCATCGGAGTGAAAAATATGACTTCTGTGTTCGGGCTGTGTCGGCGAATCGCTTTGGCCACGGAATACATCCTGGTAAAATGTCCAAAGCCCACGCCGTTTGTAGGAAACAAAACAACACAGTCTTCACGGTTTGTATTACTATTTTCACCAATCATCGCACTGTTTGGCGGGGCTTTCATTCCTATTTTTTCGAGACCGAGTAAAAAGGAATGATAAGGGAAAGTTAACGGTAAAAACAGCAACTTCCAAGGTCGACGAGCAGAAGCGGTGAGGTGTTCACCCAATCGATATGTGACGGAATTTTTCAACCGGTGTATTTCCCGTTCATGGCGTTCTGCTTGTTTCATTGCTAGATGTAATGAAGCTGTATACTCTTGCTCAGAGAATGATGTATCCATGTCGGCATCTTCACTCTCCATGCTAACGCCTATGCCTCATGTTTAACTGACTTTTCGTGAAATGGCCAAATCCAACCCCATTCGTTGGAAACATAACCACACAATTGCCCTTTGAGGAAATCCGCCCAGATTTGTTGACTGTAAATGCGGCTGGTTGAGCCTTCCAACCAAGAAGCTCAAATCCAATCATCAACATCATCCAAGGGAGTGTTACAATCAGTAATGGGGCGCGCCAAGGCTTTCTAATGGCATTTGTCAGGTGAGAACCAAGCCGCAATGAAGGGGAGGTACGAAGGCGATGAATCTCTCTTTTCATTCGCATGAGCCGTGTTTCATCATCTTCCATGTGGCCCACCTCCATTGTCTACGATAGTATGGTGTTGATTTTCTTATATTGTCGTGTTGGCAAAATTGGGTGAATTTTTTGCTCTTAGGATAAATTCATGCTTCGTCATTCGTCAAAGTGATTCACTGATTCTAGAACAAATGGTTGTTCCATTGGTTGTAAGTATGCGGCTATCTTTGTTGATATTCCCTCTTTCCAACGCGCTGGTAAAATTTCTGTTGCTGGAGGATAATAGGAGGTCCACCAGTTGAAATCCTGTTCGAGGAGATGTTTTAGATCCGGAGTTTGTGATTCTTGTTTCAATTGTTTGAGCGCCCAAAGTGCGTGAGTGGCCGTAGGTAATGGTCTACGCTGGAGAAAAATTTGGATTTCTTTCGCATTGATGTCAAAAGGTCGACCAAATGGGCCGTTCTTATGAAAGCATTTCCAACAGGCTCCGCATCCACTTTCTCCATCTCCACGAAGGCAGGAATTCATGTACGGCAAAATATTTTCTTTTTGACAAATGTTCATAGCGCCTGCTTCTGAAACACCTCCGAGTGGAATCAGCAAATCGATTCCAGCATCTGCAAACCTATTTTTCCAATATTGGTAGTATGTAGTTTTGGCAAAATCACGGAATTTCCGACCTTTCCACAACCATGTATTATCCAGAACCATGCCAACTCCAATGGCTCCAATGTCATAGGCATCAGCAAGGAGTATGAGATGGGATGCACATGCAAAATCTGTGGAAAAACCAATTTGTTTGTAATGATATGTACGGAGCAACTCGTGGTTCGATGGCACATCGACAATTTCCTTTTGCCTCATGATTTCCATATGATTGAGCAATGTTGAAGCGTTTCTATGATCAATCATGCTTGAAAAATTACGCCGGTGGTAACCGAGAATAGTATCCTTAGGCATCACGAAAGATGCAGCGGTGGAATCAGTGCCGGCTGAAAAAGCCAACGATGCATGCGTACCCATTGCCCGAGAAGATGGAAAATCTGTTTTCGTAGATGGAACCCATGGAGATAACAAGATTTCTGCTGTTAAGATAAGTAGGGCGGGATGGGTCGATGAAAGAGAAAATTTCGCAGGCATATCCCAGTGAGTCCAACCATTTGGATGCCTCATCCATAGTCGCAGACCTTCTTGAAAAAAATTCTTGGTCATGTCATCGGAGTTCCAGACAATGTCCCTGGTTTTTGGTTTTGGTTGGCTGCTATGAAGTGCTAGAATGCGTGGATGGTGAACCTTTGATTGCCCGGGTTTTTGAATCGCAAGAGCATATGAGGCCTTGTCCGCTAGTTCTTGGAAGGTATGATTCCATGTCGAATTTAGTTGGATCACTTTTTGATATTGAGATTCGTTCCAATAGGAACGAATGACCACACTTCGAGCCAACTCCTGTTCTTTTGGCAGGTGGATAATTTTGTTTGCATGAGCTCTCGCCTTAGACCATTGCCCTTTGTTGTAGAAACGGCGCATCAAGAAACGCCGTATCATAGCACCCCATTCGGCTCGGGGCTTTCAAGATGAGGTTCAAATGTTCAAATCAAACACTAAACTACCGAAGATTATGTAAAAACCTACGCCGCGATTGCTATAATGGGCAAGTTACTGATTACTGGTGGTGCGGGTTTTATTGGCAGTACACTCGCCAAAATTTCGCAACATAATGGTTGGGAGGTCCGAATTTTGGACAACCTCTCGACTGGATTGAAACAAACTGCTGATGCCCTAGAGGAACTTGGCATTGATGTCACCATAGGGGATGTGCGAAACAAGGAATTGGTCGATAAGGCCATGGAAGGTTGTGACGCTGTTGTCCATTTGGCAGCTCAAGTGTCAGTACCAGTATCAATGTCCAACCCAGAGGAAACCATGAATATCAATGTTGATGGCACCGCATCGATCATCGCCGCATGTTTGGAACATGGCGTCGAACGAATGGTCGTTGCATCCAGTGCAGCAGTGTATGGAGAGGCTCAAAATTTACCACTCGTCGAAGAAGATGCAGGAGATGTTTTGTCACCATACGCTGCGTCAAAATTCCAGAATGAATCACAAATTGTAAAGGCTCGAGAAAGCGGACTTAAGGCTACAGCGTTGCGGTTCTTCAACGTGTATGGAGTCGGTCAACGCCCTGATGGTGCTTATGCTGCAGTGATTCCGAAATTTGCCGATATGATGGCACAAGGAGATTCTCCAAAATTGAACGGTGACGGCTTGCATACACGCGATTTTGTCCATGTCAACGATGTTTGTGCTGCAATCACTGCGTTGATTGAAGGCGAATGGAAGGCCGAGAAATACCATGTTTACAACGTTGCGACGCAGACCAAAATCACCCTCCTCGACTTGATCGCATCCATCAATAGAGCACTCCATCGTTTGACAGAAGATCACCAAACCATCACGGCGACGCACGGTCCCGAACGTGTTGGAGATATTCGACACTCAATGGCCAGCATCGAAAGAATTTGCTCAACCCTAAATTGGAAACCTGTGGTCCCATTCCAAGAGGGAATTGAAGGACTCGTTCAAGAGCGATTGCTGCTGAAATGAGGAATTCGCATGAACATTTATTGGTTTAGCGGAAGGTCATTGAAGGACCTCTGTTCGACAACCCAAGTGGCTCTTGCAACAGGTTTGGTCAATCGCGGCCATAAGTTGACGTTCGTGAACCCCGATCCAGAGGGGAGCCACACAAACCGACCCTGGAATCATCAATCTATTCCGAGCAGAGCGCCACTTGGATTACAATCAAAGAGCCTTGGAAGAAACATGAAGAGGTGGTTTACCTCCGAAGTGGTTGATTGTCCATCTGTAGCTTTGGTCGATTGGCGAATAGCCAATGCACTGGTGCCGCTTTTTCGCCAACGGAACATCCCATGGGTTCTCATTGATCGAAGCCCTCCTGCAGACAGAGGCCTTCTCCCGCTCTTCCAATGGCCATCGTGGAAAAGAAGTTGGAAGCTCGTCAAGAAAGGGGATTCTTCCTGTGGTTGTGTTGTCTCTGAGGCACACCGAAATTTTGTCATAAACAAAACCGGTGCGCGCAGTGAATCTATCGTGACACTTCCCGCAGGGGTTGATTTAGGGCTATTCCAAACTGGTAACCGCTTTGAAACATTCACGTTGATCTACCATGGAAGGCTCGACCGTCATAGGGGTATCATGGCTTTACCAATGCTCCTCCGGAAATCTCAGGCATTAGGAATAGAAGCAAAATTAGTTCTGGTTGGAGAGGGTGATGCCTTTTCTGGCCTCCAAGCAATCGCCGAGAACGATGCCTCAATTGAAGTCAAACAATCTCTTCCTCAGAAAGAGTTGGCAGAACTACTTTCAAAATGTCATGTGGGATTGTTACCAATGCCTGAACGAAAAATGTGGGCTATTGCAAGTCCATTAAAGCGAAGTGAATATGCTGCATCCGGGCTTCTCATTTATGGAATAGATCACGCTGGCCACCAATTTACAACGACTGAAGAGCTTGAGTGGATGAACCTTGTGTCACAGAAAGAATTTCATGATGCAGGTGTCAAATGGTTGGCAAATATACAGGAGAGCGATCTTGAGGCATTAAGTCGAAAGTCTCGAATGTTTGCTGAACACAACCTTGCTTGGGAACGAACTGTGGAAGCTTTGAATGCAGCGATTCTTTCACTCAGTCAGTAAACTCTGGTAGATATTGCTCCACTGAGCGGAAATCACCTGAATCTCAAAAGAACTGGAATGTGCCTTGAGGTGCTCGGAATCTGTTGGTTCTCCTAAAAGATGAATTATTTTCGATGTCCAAACAGCTTCATTCTCAAACGGTGCGACTTCAATAACTGTCGGTAATGAATGCACTCGATCAGAGCATAGAACTGGAAGACCACAGGATATGGCTTCCAGCACAACCATTGGTTCACCTTCAAATGCAGATGGAACAAGAAGTAGGGAGGCTGTTTGAAGAAGATTTAATTTCTCTTCATCTGAGACCCATCCCTTTGCCTCGAGCCATGGATATGGTGACGAGGTGATTCCGGTCATTGTCACTTTCAATTCGGAGATCTCTTCCCGAACTTTTGCGCACACGGTCATGGCGAAGTTATGCCCCTTAACCGGATCATTGCGTCCCAGCAGCAGAAGATGATTTCTCTTTCTCATTCCCCCCGAGTTGGCAAATGTGTTTCGTACAGGATTGTGGATAACGATTGCATCGCCAATCAACGGCTGGAGTTGCTCTTGCCACCATTCACTTAAGACGATCAGTTTTGCTGCTGTCTTGTGTAGGACAGATTTCATCGCTCTGCTTTTCTTGCTATTTGCATTGGCGAGCCATTTATCAAACTTCCCAGAATGAATGTGCACCACGATTTTGCAACCCCCTGCATGGGCAAGCAATGCAAACCTGCGTTTGCGCCACCACGACCAATCTGCTGCAGTATGAAGATGAACAATGTCGGGTCGGCGGGTGTCGTCACGGAGCATTTGGGCGAGGGTCGCTCGTGCGCGCCGATACGCTCGCCATTTGGCCCAAGGCGAACCTTCAACATGCGACGAGAGAAGTTCGGCATCCCAACCTTCCGGCGGATGTTCAGCAAGGATACGCATCACGTTCGCCATGCCTCCTGGCGAC
>Ga0115570_10002713_pt1 | contig 13383 bp, 3 predicted proteins | sample COGITO_mtgs_1205_3_FD_87294 | JGI IMG/M metagenome (GOLD analysis project Ga0115570, IMG submission 87294) | Pelagic marine microbial communities from North Sea - COGITO_mtgs_120524 | ecosystem: Environmental > Aquatic > Marine > Epipelagic | place: Germany:Helgoland, sampling site Kabeltonne... | reverse complement strand
TACGACAAGGCACTTGAAGACCTAAAAGAAAAGAACCTAGAACAAATCAAAAAAGAAAAAGAAGATGTCAAGTCACAATTGGGTGAAGGGTAAGGACTACCCTAATTGGGCAGAGTCTGAGGTGTACAAGAAGACAATATCTGGTGGTTACCTCATAAACGATGAGACACCAAGGGATGCATACTGGAGGGTGGCTAACACCGTTGCAGAGCATTTAGAGCGTCCTGAGATGGCTGAAAAGTTCTTTGAGTATATATGGAAGGGTTGGCTTTGTTTAGCCTCTCCTGTGCTGTCTAACACGGGTACAAACAGGGGCCTACCAATAAGTTGTTTTGGTATCGATGTCGCTGATTCTATATCGGACATCGGTGGTAAGAACCTAGAGATGATGCTGCTTGCCAAGCACGGTGGTGGTGTCGGTGTTGGTATAAACCAGATACGACCAGCTGGTGCAAACATAAAGGGTAACGGAACATCAGACGGTGTTGTACCCTTCTGTAAGATATACGACTCCAGTATACTAGCCACAAACCAGGGGGCTGTTAGAAGGGGTGCCGCAAGTGTTAACCTAAACATAGAACACGAGGACTTTGAGAACTGGCTAGAGATTAGGGAGCCAAGGGGTGACGTTAATCGACAGTCACTTAACCTACACCAGTGTGCTGTTGTTGGGGATAAGTTTATGCGTAAGCTGATGGATGGTGATGTTGAGGCTAGAACTAAATGGAGCAAGCTGCTACAGAAGCGTAAGGCTACTGGTGAGCCGTACATAATGTTCAAGGGTAATGTGAATAAGCACAACCCTGAGATGTATAAGGACAACGGCCTGAAGGTTCACATGACTAACATATGTTCTGAGATTACTTTACACACCGATGAGAACCACAGCTTTGTATGCTGCCTCTCAAGTTTAAACCTAGCGAAGTATGCTGAATGGAAAGACACTAACCTCATATATGATGCGACATGGTTCTTGGATGGGGTACTTGAGGAGTTTATACAGAAGGCGAAGGGAAAGATTGGATTTGAAAACTCCGTGCGTTCTGCTGAGAAGGGACGTGCCTTGGGACTGGGAGTACTCGGATGGCATACTTACCTTCAGGAGAAGGGACTGCCTTTCGAGGGCCTACTATCGCAGTATGAGACTCGTAGAATCTTTAGCCAAATCAAGCTTGAAACAGAGAGAGCTTCTATGGCTCTTGCAGAAACTTTCGGTGAGCCGCTTTGGTGCGTTGGTACAGGAATGCGGAACACCCACCTTCGTGCTGTTGCTCCCACTGTATCTAACTCGAAACTTAGTGGTAATGTTAGTCCTGGCATCGAGCCTTGGGCGGCCAATGTCTTTACAGAGCAGTCACTCAAGGGTACGTTTATTAGAAAGAATCCTAGCCTAGAAAGGCTGCTTAAGTATCACGACCTAAACACCGACAAGGTGTGGAACAAGATTCTTGAGGACGGTGGTTCTGTGCAGGGTATCAAGGAGTTGGACAGTATTCTTCTTGGCAAGCATAAGATTCCAGCCAAGGAGGTGTTCAAGACGTTCAAGGAGATTAACCAGCTGGAGGTTATAAGTCAGGCTGGTATACGTCAGCAGTACATAGACCAGAGCGTTAGCCTTAACCTAGCGTTCCCGTCAACGGTTGACCCCAAGTTTATTAACAAGGTTCACCTTGACGCATGGAAGAAGGGTATCAAGACCCTGTACTATGTTCGGACCGAGTCTGTACTTAGGGGGGATATTGCAGCGAGTGCCACAGATGAAAACTGTGTTAGCTGCGATGGATAAATAATTATGCTATACGCATATGTATATGTAATATATATGTATATTTGCGTATTGATTTTGGTGAATTGGTTTAAAGGGGGGTGTTATGTTCATATCATAGTACACCCCCTTTTTTTTATTACGAACCCTCAAACTCTGAAATCTCTTGAGCCAGACTTTTTTCTTTGTCTGATGACTTAGGTGCGCTTTTTTTGGATTTCTTTCCCCCACTTATCTGGTACTCGCTATAGTTAAGAAGCCTCATTATAGCCTCATTAACATTCTTAGAGTCAGGTAGTTCTTGTAGATTTTCAACCCATTTTTTAATTGTTTTTGCTTGAGCAATAGTCGCTATCATAGTCCAATAAGCCTCTTCCTTTTTAGGCCCTGGCTTAAGTTTTTGATATCTTTCAACTGAGTCCCCTATCTCTCCCATTATGTCATATACCGTTAGGTTCTTGAAGTCAAAAGCCCAAGGCTTGTCCTGAGCGTAGTCAGCAGCAGCAACAAAAAAATCACCCAATATAAACAAGCCGTTAATGTTACCCATTATGGCTGCCCTTAGTAAATCCTCGCCATCCTCATCCTCCCAGTCTGCCAACAACCCTGGAAGCCCAGAGCTTACATACTGAAAAATCATTGGGAGGACAACGTGGAATGTTGTAAGTGTTCTAAGGTTTTGTCCAACTGTTCCCTTCCCTGCCATTCTATCCCACTGACGAATTTTTGTGTATATCTGTCTTATAGCGTAAAGTTCTTTTCTTAGGTACTGCTTAGGTGAGGTTAAGAACATGTTAAAGCTCCTATATATTGGGTTTCCTGTCTGTGTAAGGTCCTTGTCCTGGAGGTCTGAGGACTGCTGCGCTTTTTTCGTGTCCTTCTCAAACTTAATAATAGCATAGTCTACAGCCTCCTGCTCTGTTGCCTCTGGGTTCTCCTTCATATACCTGTCCTTGTATAGCTTGTAGTTAGGCATGCCACCGATTATTATTGCATGCCTGTCACCAGCCGTAACCAGACCCATCATAAAACTGACTACATCGTCTCCACTAATTCCCTTATCTCCAATAAAATACTTAGGTCGGGTAAAAATAGAATTTTCCTCCTTGTACGTCTCCAGTGTTCTGGTTATACTCTTGTCATACCTGTCCTTTAGATATATAGAGTTTTCCATTATTTCCTTTGACAGCTTACGGAACTCAATTATATTCTTTATGGAGTACTTCACCCAGTTCCTGTACCCTATGTCGTTTGCGTACGCAAATGCCGATGTTAACTGCTTCAGGTAGATAACTGGAGATAATGCCAGTCTAGTGATACTAAAAAGTGAATTTGTACCGTTTACAATTCTATCAAACTCACTAACCTTACCACCTTTCTTTGAAATTACAGCTATTGAGGCATCTATTAGTTTCATAAGCTTTGGCCCGTGAATGCTTGTTATAGCATTCCTTATGTCATCATTCTGAAATAACTTATTTATATCCCTAAGGTTCTCTGCGTAAGCGGCCCAGTACTCCATTTCCTGTATGTAGGAGGTCATGTTGTTTATGTTACTCTCCTCACTTATTTTTCGTTGGTTGTTAACCCTCTTAATTGCAGAGCCAGGAGCCATAGATTTCATCCACGATGTTGTACCCTGTAGTAAGTCAAACTCTGTTTCCGTTACACCATCGTACCTAAGCGGCCCAGCGTAAACCATAGACCAAGGCATCTCAGCGTCATATATCCTTTTATATATAGGGTTATAGTACTCGTACAGCGATGGAAATAATTCATTGACCTGATAGTCAGCAAACTCTTTGTCTTCCTTAGTAAGGAACTCAAAAAGTTTCTCCATCTTTTCGGCATACTTACCCCCATACTGGGCCTCGAAATTGGAGTGATTGCTGGGGTCTCTATATTGATTGTAAAGATAAATTATTTCATCCCTTGATAGCTGATATCCAAGAATAGCTTCCGTCTCCTCTATAGATTCTCTGCTTTCCTGAATTTCTTTCTCCCATCCCCTGCCGTATATTTCTCTTAACTTCGTCTCAAGGACCTCCTTAATTTGAAGCATCCTTCCCTTATACATTCTTGTCGATGCATCTACCGTGTCCGTAACCATATCCTGCATCTCCCCCTCAAACATTTCCCCTGGTAGCGTGGATATTATATTCATGTATCCGCTTAGGTCTTGGATTCCACCATTTAGAGATGACTTAAGTTTTTGAAAAATACCCCTCAACCTTCTGTCTACCCTATCTTTTTTGGCTTTGTTTCGCATACCCCTACTCATCTCAGCCAACTCCTCCTTTGCACCCTCCTGGCTCATGTCAATCTTGTTACCCGTGATGTCGTAATACGCCCTCTCAACCTGCTCAACATAACTCTTATGCCTCTTGTTAATCCTGTCCTGTAGCACGGCCCTTCCGAATGTAATAATCTCCCCCAATGAGTTGTGTACGTTGTCCAGCGCAGCAGTTTTGTATATGTTGTCGTTTTCCAGCAACAGGGACTGGTTGTATTGCATGGCAATATTTAGGTCAACAATTTTAGTCATGTCCTCAACACTAAGCTCTTCTTTAGAGTTCAGCTCGTCAATCTGTTTTTGTAGTGAGTCAACCCTTTCCTCAACAGCCTTAACCAGCTCATCCACATCCATTGACGGGTCTATTAGGTTTGCTACTATGCCCTCTAATCTTTTTAGGGTTTCTGGGTCTATACGTCTACCCTTTATTATCTTACCATTCCTGTCCTTTTTTGCGTACTGCTTCAGGTCAAGCATTTTAGATATCTTCTGAATAAGGGTTGTGTTGTTCATCTCTGTCACACGCTTCTCCACCTGCTCGAATATGTTTTCTATATTCCCCTCGTTTGCATCGGTGACTAGCTTGATTAGCTTCAGAACCTCTGTCTTTTTGTATAGGTCATTTGGCAGCGCACGTCTAATGAAATGCCTAAGCTCATTCTTTATCTTGTTAAGGTCTATCGCACCCTTCTTTCTGTCACGAAGCATTCTCCTGGCCTTCTTCAACTTCTCGGCAACACTCTTTGTTGGCCTGACACCAACATTTGACTGAAACGCAGACACTAACGATGCCTGAGCCACGGTCAATCCCTCCCTAAACTTAGTCTGTTTAGTTCCCTTGGCCTCGCTACCCACGGTATATGTCTCACGCTCTGCTAAGTACTCTGGCTGTTTCTCCAGAAACTCAATCGCCTTGTCCATGATTTCCTGCTCGGACATTCTTGGCTTACGCTTCTCGTTAGCCTTCCTCTCTGTTTTTTCAAAGTTAGTTATGGCCTTGTTTCTTAGGTCTATCTTGGCCTGCTTCTCGGCCTGTAGCTTCTCCCTAAAGGTCCTCACCCTATCGTTAACCTGAGCTGCGGTTAGCTTGGTTTTTCTTCTATTGTTGTTTGACTCCTCCTTGCTCCTGAACTTCCTTACATCGTCATCAATTTGCTTGTTGGTCTTTGTGCCATACTTAACGGAATCCTTAAGCTCTGCAAGCTTCTTTGCGACCTTGGCCTTAATCTCTGACTCAGAAAGTTGAGGGTTTTTAAGCTTGTTATTAGCCTTAGTTAGCTTGTCTCTGTATGCCTTAACCCTGTTATACAGCCTTAGTCCTGCTACAACACCCCCAGTAATTGTTCTAAAAGCCTGTGGGAGAGACTCGAATGCATCGATGTCAAACTTTAGGGCCTCGTCAACCTGCTTTACAGAGTACCCCCTCACCCTTATCAGGTAGTCCCTAATAGCTGCGTCACTGAAGTTATTTTGCCTGGCCTCTAGTATTATTTGTGGTGCGGTCATTCTTGACGGTGACTCAACCATTCTATCCTCACGAATTGACGGAGCGTCTGGGTCGAATGTTTTGTTGCTTCCGTCTGCGAGCTTGATTTGGTTAGGCTTAAAGGCTATGTAATTATTGTCTTCTTTGTTTTGCCAATAACTTATTGATGTAGCTGCATCTTTTATGTTTTTCGTTATAGCACCGTCATTTTTATCCTTGATAGCACGTTCTATCTGTTCAGGGTAAATGTTTACCCAAGAGCTACCTTTTGCGTCAGCTATGCTTGGTTTTTTTATTGACAAGAAAACGGGTATAGTTTTGGCATCACCTCCAATCCTTTCTTCTTTAGCTATGGCAAAATCTCCAGCCCTACCTTCTTCTTGAGTAAAAAAGAATCCCTGAAAGCCGTTAGATGCTCCTACTGAAGCCGCCTCAATCTTCTTATCAAACGCATCAAATGTAGCTCCTGTCCCATGGTAAACAACAAGCGGCTCACCATTCTCATCAACCACCTTACTTGCATTCTTAGGGTCATTCTCCCAGTCACCAAACCACTTCTTGAACGTAGGTGTCCTTACAGTATCGTACTGAACATCAGTTAGGTTAGACCTCTTTCCGTTAGGTGCTAACCTTTCTGTTCTCTGCTCACGGGTTTGTGGGGTGTCTTGTTTCTGTTCCCTGGCTGATGGTTTCTTTGGGAGTCCATCAGCATCTTCGATTATCATCCCCATTGGATTTGTCTTTATTGTACCTACATCTCTGACAAAAAAGAATCCAATTTTTTGCCTACCCATTTTAATAGCATATTCCCCTTTATCTATTTTTGATTTTTTTGTTTCTAAATTTTTATAAGAAATTCCTAACTTTTTTGTACTTAAGTTAGTATCTATATCATTTTTATTTATTTGTACAAAATATCTTAATATCCCATTTTTATCTTTTCCTTGCTGAACAACAACACCTCCTGCTTTCTTCCAAAAACCTATTGCATCATCTTGAGTGTATGTCAAAATGTTTTCTATTTTTGGATTGTTTTTAAATATATCTGATATTATAGATTTACCAAAGCCTTGACGCTGTACTCCTGTAAAAAATCCTCCATAAAAAAATACTGAATTTTCGTATACTTTTTCTATCCTCTGCTCACGGGTGGCGGGTTTGGAATCGGCTATTTCTCCACTAGCATATGACAACTTAGCAGTCCTTCCGTACTGAGACAATGCCATTTTTGTTGATGGATGTTTTTCAGAATACTCTTCCCATGAGAAAGTTTTCCCTGATGCTTGAGTTAGCTTAGGGTATGTTGTTTCAATATTGTACGCTCCATCTAAAAAGAAAACCTCTATCTCTTGGTCAGAAGATATTTCAGAAGGATATGACTTATGATAGAATTCATCTGACTTAGGGGTAACCTTTGCTGATAAAGTTCCTTTTGTTCTCATTACCATAACAATATCCCAAAGTTTCTTCGCCTTCTTTGTTTTCTGTTCCTCAAACTTAGATGCCACTTCTGATATAGAACCTGCAGTTGGAAACTTTCTTTCTTCATTAACCTTAGGGTCTCCTAATATAGCCTTAATTATTGCCTTTCTTTTTTCAAATGACAACCTTGATTCTTCAATAATTTTTTTAGGGTTATCTATTGATTCAGGATTTGTCGAATCGTAATTAGGGTTATCCACTTCCTTACCTATCAAGACATTATTCAACTTAGTAATCATAGTCTCTATATTGTCAGACTTTTTTATATCTAAGTCAGCCTCAGTTAAGTTTACAGATTTTAATGAAAGAGCTTTTTTGATATATTGACTGAATAATTGTTTAGTTACCTTACTAGACCTTGACCTTAAATCAAACTTCATAAACTCCCATACAGTCTCAAACATATCTTGGTTACTCATATGAGAATTTGGTTTCATTATGATTGGTGTAGCATAAATATATCCATCACTGTCTCTATTGGCATTCATATTACTAGATATACTATTTGCCTTAGATAAGGTCCTAGATGCCCACCATTTTCCTGTTATTTGGGGGAAGTATATTCCACCAAAAAATTTAAAAACAGGGTTGTTATTAGGGTCAGATATATAAGCTCCTGTCATCCTGTCTGACTCAAGTAGGTTTGATTTTTTACGATTAAAAATACTTAGACTTACATTATCCTCTACAATTGTATTTGGATTGTTTGGAAATCTTTTTAATTCTATATCTAATAAACCTAAATCTTCCCTTGGAGAAATTCCATTAATCTCACCACTAACCTCTCCTTTTAATATAGAAACATCCTCCTCGGTTATCTCCTCCCCAGACTCAAACTTACGAGCCAATGTGTTCAACAGGTCAATGACATCCTGGTCTGACTTACCAAAGTCCTCCTCAAACTTAAACCCTATCTTGTTTGCAAGTTTCTTTAACAGGTCAATAACCTTGTCTTTTGAACTCCTTGACAATGTCTTGTACTCGGATGATATCCTTCCAACCAGCTCGGCAAGTTTTTCCTCGTTCTGTATGCCCTCACCTTGGTCTTTATAGAGGGCGGAAAATGCCTTTATGTCTTTAGCCAGTTGACTGTTTGGGTCCAGAACCTTTTCAACGGACTTTATCATTTCTATGGCGGCCCTTGCAGCGTTGCTGTCGGTCTTTAACTTATGTAAAAAAACCGCATGAAAAGCCTCATGTGCGAGTGTACTAGCCCTTGCCTTGCTTAGGTTTATATGGATAGTGCCTTTGCCGTCTTCTATTATATAGGCCCCACCCCCAGACTTGCCAGTAATTCTTTTGTACTCGTCAGCGTTTTCGTGTAGAAGTATTCTAACCCCAGGAACCCTGCTCTTCAGGGAGTTTGCAACCTTCTCAACCCTAGACTTTATCTTGTTGACTATAGCCTCCTGCTTGTCACTCAGGACCTGAGACTTACCCCCACTGTTTGTGGCGAAGTTTGGACCATCCTCACCCTCGGTACCCTCAAAGAAAGACTCTATGTCTGTGGCCTCCTGCTTGTCCGTCTCTGTTGACTTATCCTCCTCAATCTTAAGGTCATTCTCTAGCTCAGTAAGTTGTTTCTGTAGGCTGTCTTTTTCTTTCTTGGTTATCGATTTGTCTTCAAGCTTTTCCTTTACCTCTGATATTTTTTTATTTATACCCTCTATAACCTTGTTAGAAGCCTCAAAGTCTTTCTCCTTTTTGGTAGACCTTTTTATGGACTTTTCTTTTAGGGCCTCAATTTTTTTGTTTATCTCTCCTATCTGCCCCTGCTCTTTCTTGGTAAGGGACTTATCCTTCCCTTCTATGCTACTCTCCAGAACCTGTCTTTCGTACAGCAGCTTAAACGCCTGTTTTTTTTCTGAGGTTCGCATGTCTGAGGGTATGGATTGAGCAATACCGCCAGCTATTTTAAATGTTTTTATTTTTTCATCAGCCTCTTCCCGTGTCAGGGAGCCATCAGCAACCTGTGCGTTTATTGACGATATATAGCCCTCCCTTATCTTGGGGTCACCGACAACAATATTGAATGCCTCATATACCATGTCTGGTAGGTCGTTACTGAACTCATCGTATGTGTTGCTCAGGCCAGTAACTACAGCACCTGGTGAACCTAAAATAAAGCCACCAACAGCCTCCTGTGCGCCAGCCATAGCTATATCCTGAATCCACTGCATTCCAGTGGCTGTCTCAAACTTCTCCTCGTCCTTTATGTAGTTATAAATCTTCTTCATACCCACCTCCGCAAACTCCTGTGCGGCACCAGTCTCTGCCTCAGCTAATCCTGCACCAGTAAGCTTAAGTGCGCCCCTGGTAAACCCACTCTTGATGTCATCCCTTATTATCTTATCAAATGACTTGGCGGTTAACTGCTTCCCAGCTGACTTAGTGAAGGCCCTTCTAACCAATCGGTTCATTACACCACTTGTTGCCTTCATGTTTCTGATACCAAAAGCCTCTAATGCTCCAGCTGCTATGGCTATGGGTGCTGATATTGCCATGCGCTCATTCTCTGACACATCGTCAAATTCTGGGTTGTTGGCCATCTCCTCCTTTATGGCTGCGTTTATTTGCGCCCCCATTAAAACCGTGGTCATTGAGCCACCAGTAGCATACCCAGCAACCATTGCTGGCAGGGACCTAGAAAGCCCCAGTAGTGAGCCACCTAAAAACGAATCCTGCTGCCCCTGTATATACTCGTTACTTACGTTTCCAGAGCCTATCAGCTCAACCAAACCATTCTGTATGGACTCCAGCTTTCCACCCTTCCACCTGCCGTCTTCTCCGTACTTTCTTTTTTTCTTTAGCTTATCCTTAACACTGGACTCCATGTCATCGTACACGCCCGAAGCTGTTGTAGTTATAACACCACCACCAAGAACCTCTTCCCCAGCCTCTTCTTTTAGTAATCCCTTTAACTCTTTAAGAATTAAATCAGAATTTTTATTTTCTTTTATTCTTTCTTTAGACTGCTTTTCACCCATTGATTTAGACTTCTTGGTTTCTTCGTAGTCACCGCTTGAAATCCTATTCAGTCTTTCCTGTTCCTCTTCAAAGGCATCTAAGTTTAACTCCCTGTCTGTTGAGATGTTAGCCTCAGACTCTGCCATACCAGAAAGCCTGTCGTAATCCTCTTGGGATATCCTTTCGTCAGACAACGCCTGCTCAAGCATCATGTCTGTGTATACTCTTGGAGTGACTCCACCGTAATCACCCGTCCCGATTGATACGTCAATCATTATATCACCTCCAGTTGCGCCAACGTCTCCGATACCCAGAAGAAACTGGTTGTACAGGGCAGAACTAAACTCACCCTGGTCCGTCTTCATGTCAAAGTAGGCACCAACACTCTGTGTCAGGTCCCATCTTCGGTCTATAAGGTCCCCCCTGTTGTTTTTTAATACGTCTGACATAGACTGAAACTCATCAACCCTGGCCTTATATGAATCGTAGTCAGCCTTTAGCTCTGGGTTGTCATCAAGGTCACCCTGGGTGAGTCCCTCAAACTTTTCACCGTAGGTACTAATCTCTTGGTATACGTTGTACAAGTCCTTTTCCTCTGAAACAAGTATATCCATGTCATCGTTTAAGGACTTTGTTGCCAACTCAACCTGTTCTTGGCTCATAAACCTTTTGGTCTCGTAAGCCTGTCTAGCCTCTATTCTCTTCATGGACTCAACGTCCTCTGAACCCCTATTTTTTATTAAAAATGACTTTAATTTTAATGACTCTTCATTAGCATCTTCTGAGCTGTCCAAATTAAACTCACCTATCTCTCCATTGGGTGCTGTTACGGTAACCATGTCTCCTAGCCCCGACTCATCAAACTCAAACCCGTGGTCCTTAAACCTATATTTAAGCTCTGGGACAACAGTCTCCTCCTCCCTAAACATAAAGTCCTTGTCTATGTCGGCAATGGCTTGGCCAAAGAAGTCTATCTCACCCTCACGCTTACCAGTGTTAGGAATTAAAGGGCTAAGGGGTGTGTTCCTAAACCTCTCAGCCTCCTCTTTTTCTTTCTCCTTTTTTTCCATAAGCTCCTCAAAGCTCATCTTTTCAAGAACATCCTCCTTAGGTATATCTGCATTATTTAAGATAACATCTTGAAACTCAGTAACCGAGCCTGGTGTCTTTATGTTCTTAGTGCTTAGGTACTTCATAAATTGAGCTGCGGTGTCAGGGTTCTCTAGCCCCGACTGAAACTCCTCAAAGGAGTCAGGAACGGACACACCCTTTGACTTAACATACTCATAAAACTGTAAACCCTTGTCTTCCATATTTTTATTTATCAGATACTATTTCGTAAGTAAACTCAGGCTTCCTGTTCTCAAGGTCTTTTATCCTTTCATTAAATGGTGTTATTGTCGTTCCATCATATGAAGAAGAGGACTCAGCTATAAACCTGTCACCGTACTCATCAACAACAACAAACCCGATGTGGTCAATTTTTTTACCTTGGGTGTTCATTAATATCAGGTCCCCGTCCGATGATTTATCTACGGGTATATTTGTTTTCTTTGCCAGTGTTTTGAACTTAGCTGCGTTTGTCATTGTAAGGTCGTAACTCTTGCCCTGTGCGTTTCTTACTGTGCAAACAGTTCCAGAGCAGTCTATTTCATCGACTGATGTTTTTACAGATTTATCGTCCTTCGTTGTATAATTACCAAGACCCTTTGCGCCTAAAACGTATGTCTTGTCCCTAACTAAATCCGCAAACTTTTTAGCGGTGTCAGAGCCTTTTATAATTCCCTCGTAGTTTTGTAGCTCTGGTATTGAGTCGCTGACACCCTTTACTGTGGGTATTTTTATTCCAGGGTATTTAACCACTTTTTTAGGTTTACCGATGGGTACATCCCCTGACGGTTTCTTTGTCTTGTCTGTGGGTGCAACCATCGGGTCAGTGACATCTGTTGAGGAACCACTTGCCTCACTAATTGATGCGTCTGGCAATCCAAACTCTTTTACATAGTCAACCGATGGGGCCTCTTTTCCCTTTCCGATACCTCCAAAATACTCTTGGGTGAAACTGTCCTTATCTTTTTGTGTGAGGTTATTAGCTTTAAAGAAAGCATAGAGTTGCTCTTGCTTTTCGGGAGAATTGTTATACTCAGAATTAAACTCCTCTTCACTTTTTTGAGTAAGATTGTTTTGCTTTAGAAATCTGTATATTTTTTTATCTTTTGGCATATCTTAAAACCCCCCCTCAGGAACCCCTATTAATTTACTAGCATTGATAACCGCCTCTTTTCTTTTTCTTTCATTATCAGTCTCTATATTTTGGTCTTCCTGACTTGTACTAATTTTAGCGTCTTTTACTTCTTCTTTAGTATTTGTTGCACCCTGTGTCGTTAAATCAAAGGGGTTTGGAGGGTCATTGTCAGCCTCACTTGTCTCGGTTCCTGCGGCCAGTGTTATCTCCTTAAATACAGATTTTAACTCCTTTTGAAATTCATCTTTATCTAAACCGCCAAGACCCATTTTAATCTCTTTTTCAATCATGGTTCCGCTTGGGTCTTTGTAGGTTATCATTAAATTATCAAAGCTTTCTCCGCCCTTTACCGTTCCGTCCACCTTGTCCAGCAGCAAGGAAAGTGCCTTGTTGTCGTTTATCTGTTTTGCTGCAAACTCGTCATCACGTTCACCTTCAGCGTTATGCTGTATCTTGGGTATTTCCTTAAGGTAGGCTGGGGTCTTGCTTGTCTTGAAGTCCCCTGCAACGTCCTTAACACCAAGCTGGTTGTAAACCTCCTGCGTAAGCTTACCCCTCCAGTTGGGGTCGTTTGGATTGTACTTGATAACCGCCTCTTCTGCTGATTCCTCCAAAAGTTTTCCTGTTTCTTTATCAAACCTAGTCTTAACATTATTAAACACAAACCCCTGTTTATCTTTATCCCAGCTTACACTTCCTCCCTTGCCTATGATTCCAGAAAGCATCCTTGCCGTATCTTCAGCCTCCCTCTCGTCTGTTATATCAATCTCACCAACGGTCTCAACAAACTGGTCCGCAAGGTTTTTCTTGTAGTTCTGGGTCTGCTTCCATTCTGGCATTGAGCCAGTCTCGTCTGTAAACTTGAGCTTCTCACCATAGGGCTTGACCACCTGTGGGTCATAAACACCAGACCTCTTCATAAACTCATTCTCTATAAGACCATAGACATCTTTATAGTCCCCCTCTGAAAGACCACCAAAAGATTCATTATCACTACTCATATCAAACTCCAGCTCACCATCCCCAAGGTATACTCTATTTCTTGTGTCACCATCCTCATTGACGCTACCAAAGTCTACCTTACCGTTTGCCTTGTATATAATGTTTCCATTTCCATCTTTTCTCGGTGTATCGTAGTAGTAGTT
>Ga0115570_10002708_pt1 | contig 13412 bp, 8 predicted proteins | sample COGITO_mtgs_1205_3_FD_87294 | JGI IMG/M metagenome (GOLD analysis project Ga0115570, IMG submission 87294) | Pelagic marine microbial communities from North Sea - COGITO_mtgs_120524 | ecosystem: Environmental > Aquatic > Marine > Epipelagic | place: Germany:Helgoland, sampling site Kabeltonne... | reverse complement strand
TAGAAAAGTTCTCTTTGATTATTTTGATGTTCAGGAAATATTTGATGAAAAATATTGGCAAAAACTAGTTTTAAAATATAAAAAATTGGATATCGAAGTACTTGATTCAAATCGTTCTCAGGCTATTATCCCATCTGACGGTGGATTTTTGCCAAATCCAATAGGTTCTGCTAGGGGCTATAGTTTTATAAAAAAAAATACCAAATTTTTCATTCTACCTGGTGTCCCATCTGAGATGAAGGGAATAATGAATGAAACAATTCTTGTAGAACTTCAAAAGATAGTAACAAAACCAATTTTAAGAAAATTGATAAGGACAACAGGGTATCCAGAATCAGTTCTGGCTCATAAAATAAAGAAAATAACAGATTTGAATCATGGTTGTAAAATTGGTTATTATCCCTCTGCCTATGGTGTTGATATACGAATATCAAATACGTCTAGTGTTTTGTTAGAAAAATTTTTTATAGGTATTCAAAATATACTTGGTGATATATGTTTCTCTGGTAGAAAAATTTCAATAGAGCATTTAATTATTAAAAAACTATCTTTAATGAATAAAACAGTTTCTATAGCAGAGTCTTGTACTGGTGGCTTATTAGGGCATAGAATTACAAATATACCAATGGCTTCAAAGGTTTTTAATGGTGGTTTAATTACTTATAGTAACGAGTCAAAGAGTCGTCTTTTAGGAATACCTAAAAAATTGATTGACGATCATGGAGCTGTAAGTGAAATTGTAGCAAGAAAAATGTCGGAAGAAGTGAAAAAAAGGTTTGAAACTGATTATGGGATATCCATTACAGGAATTGCTGGTCCAGGTGGTGGAACGAAAGAAAAGCCGGTTGGGACTGTATTTATTGGTATTTCAAGTATTAATTCAACAAAGGTATATAAATATATGTTCGGTAAAGATAGAGAAAAAAATAAATTGAAAACAAGTCAAGCAGCATTCAATATGTTGAGGTTATCTATATGAAGTTAGAAGATAAGCTAATTAGAACATTCTTATCTGTCCCTGTTCCCATTCAAGTAGGCTCAAAAAAAAATATGTTGTACTCTACTTTAGATGAAAAATTTCAAGTGAATTGGGTGAAAAATAATAATCTACATCTTACTATAAAATTTTTAGATTTCACGAAAGAGTCAGCAATACCAAAACTTTTGATAGAAATTGAAAAAATTACTAGTAAAATAAAACCTTTTAATCTATATATTGAAAAAACAGGTTGCTTCCCGAACAAAGAAAAAGCAAAAATATTATGGCTGGGTGTTACGGGATTGTTAGATCCTTTAATTGATCTTTTTAATAACTTTGAAATAGTGTTACAAGGGTTTGGATTTCCTAAAGAAGAAATGAATTATAACCCCCACATAACTATTGCTAGAATTAAATACCCACAAAAACTAACTCCTGACGTTAGTCTTTTCTTAAACTCTAATTTCGATCCAATAAAATTTCCAATTGATAGAGTTCAGTTTTTAAGTAGTGAACTAATATCAACTGGAGTCGTCTATACATTAATTAAATCGTTCCCATTAGGGGAATCACTTACTAAGGAGAAATAATGCCTACAGAATCAAAAAAAACTAAAGCCCTTGACCTAGCAATTACTCAAATAGACAGACAATTTGGAAAGGGTTCAATAATGCGTTTAGGAAAAGATCATGTTCCGACTCAAGAAAACTCGATTCCTACAGGTTGTTTATCATTAGATGTTGCTTTAGGCGTAGGTGGAGTTCCTAAAGGGCGTATCATCGAAGTATATGGACCTGAATCTTCAGGTAAGACAACATTGGCTTTACATATTGTTGCTGAAGCGCAAAAAGCAGGAGGTTATGCTGCATTCATAGATGCTGAGCATGCAGTGGACCCAGAATATTCAAAAAAATTAGGTGTGAATATTGAAGAGCTATTGATATCCCAACCGGATCATGGTGAGCAAGCTTTAGAAATTTGTGATACATTAGTACGTAGCGGAGCTGTCGATGTTATTGTCATTGATTCTGTTGCTGCCTTAGTTCCACGTGCAGAATTAGAAGGAGATATGGGAGACCATCATGTGGGACTTCAAGCTAGATTGATGTCACAAGCTTTAAGGAAGTTAACAGGAACAGTAAGTAGGTCAAATACAACTGTAATTTTTATTAATCAGATCCGTGAAAAAATTGGAGTTATGTTCGGAAATCCTGAAACAACTTCTGGTGGAAGAGCTTTAAAGTTCTATTCAAGTATTAGAATGGAGATAAGAAGGATTACAACTCTTAAAGATGGGACAGAAATGGTTGGTAGTAGGGTGAGGGTCAAAGTTGTCAAAAATAAAGTAGCACCTCCATTTAAACAAAGTGAATTTGATATTATGTATGGATTAGGAATTAGTTCAGAGGGTGATATTCTTGATTTGGCGGTTACAGGTGAGATTGTTGAAAAAACCGGCGCCTGGTACTCGTATGACGATATGAAAATAGGACAGGGTCGAGAAAATGCGAAAACTTTTCTGAATGAAAATTCCGAAGTTATGAAAGCTGTTACAGATAAAGTTCGTTCCTTCATGGGACTGGATGTAAAAGAGGATAAGAAGAATTCCAAAAATTGATACGATCAAACCATTAAGGGGAAGTAATTCTGGATATTTAGTAAAGCTCGATTCAGGTGAAGCTTTTTCAGTTTCGGCTGAAGTGTTATTAAAAGAGTCCCTTCATCCCAAACAAGAATTATCAAGAGATAAAATCCTTTTGTTGAAAATAAAAGGAGATGAGAATATTCTTACTAATAAAATAATTCACTTTATTTCATACAGAGCTAGAAGTAAAAATGAAATTATGACTCGTTTTAGGTTAAAAGGTTATGACTCTAATTCAATTCAAAATTCAGTGAATAAGCTAGAAAGCTCTGGTTTTGTTAATGATGAATCTTTTGCCAAAATATTTATAAATCATTTAGTTCAAGAAAAAAAGCTAGGACGAAAAGCTGTTTATTTTAAAATGATTCCGCATAAAATTGATAAGGCTATAATGGAATCAATTTTGGATGAAGCATATGAAGAAAACCCACCTGAAGTGTTACTTCAATCACATATAGAAAAGTTTACAAAAGGGAAAAAAAATTCTGCTAAAGATCGAAAAAGATTATACAATTTATTGATGAGAAAAGGGTTTTTATACTCTGATTTTGAACCGTTCGTAAAAAAAATAGAATCTGAATAAATTAAAAGATATCTTGGTTTTTATTCTTCATTATTATATTAAATGTTAAGACTATTTAAAAACCAAGCTATGACGTTATAATTAAACTAGTTATTAAATTGCTTTAATGAAGGCATGTAAGTGTAACAATAATAAAATATAAATTATATTTTTTATTTAAATTTATATAGTTTAAATAAAAACGGGGTAGCACTCATCATGTACCTCGAACAAAATGAATGACCACCCCTTCCACATACCAAAGGCACCAAACCAGCACCTTTAAGTCTGAAAATATTATTAATTTAAAAGCAAGTCAAGAAAATAATTGATAGGATTCGAGTGATACTTTAAACCCGTTTAAAAGTTTAAAAGTTTAAAACTTAAACCATGCTTGTTTAAAAAGATGCTATTCAACGTATATTTTCATTTTAAAATAACTTTAATTAATAATCTTTTTCGATCTTTGATTTTTTTTTTATAGATTATATTATCAAATATTTAATTAAAAAAATTGTCTTAATTTTACTCTTCTTTAATAATTTATATCCTGAATCAATAGATCTTAGTCAAGGTTGGAATATGAATACGGATTTCTCAAAATCTGAGGAATTAGAAAGTCTAATTGAGGATAGAATTGCAACGCTTCCTAACACACTTGGTTTCATTGTGGTACACAAAGGTGGAATAGTTTCAGAAAATTACTACAATAGTAATGAAAGTAATTCTATCAATGTTTGGTCCGTAACAAAAAGTTTTATTTCTACATTAATTGGCCAAGCCGTTGACATGGACATGTTGTATGACCCTGATTCTTCTGCTTCTTATTTTTTTCCGGATGTTAGTGAGAGTTATCTAGATACAATTACCATGCATGATGTATTAACTATGTCTTCAGGTTATGTTGATCAATTCATACCATCGAATCCTTTTACATTTTTTTTTGACCCATCTCAGTGGTGGGCTCTTAATTCTACAGAGACCCTATTATCTATGGATCATAGTGAACCAGGTAGTTTTTTTTATAATAATAGCGCATGTCACCTAAACTCTCATGCTTTATATTATGGAACAGGTTTAACGCCTTCGGACTTTGCTGATATTTATTTATTTCCTCACCTAGGGATAAATAATCCAAATTGGGAAAGTGGATACCTTGACATTAATGATGGATCCGCAATGTTAAGCCTTACTCTAAGGGAAATGGTCAAACTTGGACAGTTATACCTTCAAAATGGTTATTCTGGTGATAATCAAATTTTATCCAGTGATTGGATATCTAGAGCAACTACATCTCAGGTGACTACAGGGGAAACCGAAGAATATGGTTCTCTGAGCCATTATGGATATCTATGGTGGTTGCCAAATGAGGAAGGCTCTTTCTATGCAGCACAAGGATTAGGCGGGCAGATAATTGCGGTATTTCCAGAATATGATTTGGTCGTAGGTGCTCAGAGTAATGCATATGGGGATGATATTTTTCTGCACTCCAGATTATTAAATTATAGAATTGGTGACGAGATAGCACCTTTGTTTGAAGACTTCGTTAGTAATGATCAATCTATTTTGCCACCTAACGAATTCTCGTTAAATCAGAATTATCCAAATCCCTTTAATCCCTCAACAACTTTTTCATATGAGTTACCAGAAGCTTCTATTGTGAAAATTAATGTTTATGATCTGATGGGTCGAATTGTAAAAAGTCTAGTGAACTCTTCTATGGCTGCTGGCTATCATTTATCGAAATGGGATGCAACCAATGATATTGGAGAAGTAGTTTCAGCTGGAATGTATATCTACACCATACAAGCAGGTGAGTATCGTTCTACAAAGAAAATGGTATTACTAAAATAAACTAAACAAAAAGTTATACGAAAAGCCTCGAAGATTCGGGGCTTTTTTGTTATAATAATAAGTTTTAGCCTTGGACAGAAGTCTTGGCTTAATTTTGTGTAAAACTATGCATATTTATAACTATTTGGTGAAAAGTAATATATAGCAAAAACCCACTAAAAGAGTGGGTTTTTCATCGAGTACCGATGACTGGAATCGAACCAGCACGTCCTTGCGAACAATGGATTTTGAATCCACCGCGTCTACCAATTCCGCCACACCGGCATATTGAGGTATAATTTCACGATAAAATTACATTTTGTTTTGACAAATACAAAATTCTGTTATTTTTTTTTCTTAGGTTATTTTTCTGTATTGATAATCTATTTGAATGAGTATGCAACGATATTTTAATTTTTCATGTTTTTCTGTAACAGTTAATAAACTATAAAAAAATTCTATGAAAAAAGTTTCTATTCTTTGGTTCAAAAAAAATCTACGAATTTCAGATAACTCTGCTCTTTATAGAGCAAGTAAAGAGCAAAAAATAGCGGCTATTTATATAAATGATCCAGATATAATTAATAATGATGATTTTTCATCTTATCATTTAGATTTTATAAAAGAATCATTACTGGAGTTGGAAGTTATTTTCAAAAAAAATAAAAGTTCATTCAACGTTTATTATGATAAAGCTTTAAATGTTTTAAAAAAAATAAATGAGACTTATTCAATAAGTAAGATAATAACTCATTATGAAACTGGAAACTGGGTCACTTATTGCAGAGATAAAATTATAACTAATTATTGCAAAGAAAATGGGATAGAGCTTTTGGAATACCAAAGCAATGGGATCGTTCGAAACCTAAGTGATCGAGATGGTTGGTCCCATCTTTGGAATAAAGAGATGATCAAAAATCAAATTTCTACACCTGGTGTTTCTGGTTTTTTAGATCTAAATGCACAATCTGTTCATGAATCTTTTCAAAAAATAAAAATAAAAAAGAAAAAGTATAATAAAATGTTTTTTGGAGGGGAGTCCCATGCAACAAATACTTTACATTCATTCTTAAATGATCGAGGAAACTATTATTCAAAAGAAATGTCTAGTCCCGTGACTGCAGATAAAAGCTGTTCAAGGTTAAGTTCCTATTTAGCCTATGGAAATATATCTATTAAGCAAGTTCTACAGGAAACAAAGAAACGTCAAGCATTTCTAAGAGAAAATAAAATTAGGACAGGATGGCTTAAGTCTTTATCCAGTTTCTCTTCTAGGTTAAGGTGGCATTGTCACTTCATTCAAAAGTTAGAAATGCAACCTAATCTAGAATTTACTAATATGGTTCTTGCCTATGATGGATTAAGGGAATCATATGATCCTAACGCATTTACTAGTTGGAAAGAAGCTTCAACAGGTTTTCCAATGATAGATGCTTGCATGCGTTTTTTAAAGTCAAATGGCTGGATAAATTTTAGAATGAGGGCGATGCTAGTATCATTTGCTTCTTACAATCTATGGATTGATTGGAGGGTTACCTCTAAGTATCTGAGTAAATATTTTATAGATTACGAACCAGGGATTCATTACAACCAATTTCAAATGCAGTCGGGTGTTACGGGAATGAATGCTATAAGAATTTATAACCCTGTAAAACAGCAACAAGACCATGACTCTGGGGCTAAATTTGTCAGAAAATGGGTTCCGGAGTTGTTGAATGTTCCAATCGAATATATTCAATATCCTCATCTATTATCTGAAAAGATGCAGAAAAAAGTTGGATGTATAATCGGAAAACATTATCCAACTCCAATTGTAGATTTAAAAATTTCTACTCTTAAAGCAAAAAAATATATTTACGATATAAGAGCTACTCAAAAAGCAAAAATTGAATCAAAAAAAGCGTATATTAAACATGGAAGCAGAAGAAAAAGTAGGAATATAAATTTATTTAAATAAAAATAATTAAAAAGGCATTACAAGGCGCTTATTTGCTACTGTTCTAATTTTTAAGTAAATTCATATAATTCTAGTATTTTAGACAGGAGGCTATTATGTTAAGAAAATTATATTCATTTACTGTTATCTTTTCTTTTGTTTTTGCTGTAACTCACCATATTCCTGATCAATATCCTACAATTCAAGAGGGTATAAATATTGCAGAGCAAGGGGATACAGTATTAGTTGCGCAAGGTATCTACTATGAGAATCTGATCCTTGAAAAAGAGATCACTCTAGCCAGTTATGCGATAAATGAAGAACTAAATGAAGATTGGCTAAATAGTCAAAATATTCAGTCTACCATTATTAGCGGTTCACAAACACCTTTAAACTCCAAACAAGGAAGTTGCCTTATAATAAAGGATAACCTTATTGCGCCTCTGATTTTTGGATTCACCTTCCAAGATGGAAGTGGAACATCAATGAAAATAAATGATTGTGGTATTGATAAAATAAAAAGATCAGGAGGGGCAATTCTTATTTTCAAAGCATATCCTAAAATCACTTATAATCGCTTCATTAATAATGGTACCCCACAAATAGGCGGTGGTAGTTCCAGCCATATGTTGGCTGATGGAGGGGCAATAAGCCATTATAGCGATGAAGATGTAGAGTTTGACGAAGACAGACTAAGGTTTACTATTAATTCAAGTCAGAATAGAATTATTCCAAACACTATGCTAATGCAAAATAATTATTTCGATAATAATAGCAGTGGTGATGGTGAGAACTTCTATTCACACGGTTATGATGGTGACATAGATGTTAGTGGCAGTATCTTTGAAAATATAGATTGCAACACGAGCAGTGTTAATAGTTTTGTTCTACAATCAATAGAAAACAAGGCAATTTATTTACAAAATGATATAATAGGATCATGTGTTGAGGAGAATATATTTCACATTAATAGTGTAGATGGAAATGATATTAACCCTGGAACTGAAACTGAACCATTTTCAACCATAAAACATGCTTTAACTATGGTAAAAGAAAGTAGTCCCCAGGTTACGGTTCTTCATCTTCAAGCAGGCGTCTATTCTAGGTCTACTAATGGAGAGTCTTTTCCAATTGTTGTTCCTGATAATGTCCATATTATTGGAGAGGATAGTGAAACTGTATTTATTGACGCTGAATCTGATATTAATGATGAAGCCGCTGTTATGATAATTAAAGAGGTGGAGAATGTTAATATATCAAACTTAACCTTAACTGGAGGTTATTCAGAAGGACATGGATGTACCGGTGGAGGAGGGCTACTTTTAACAGCAAACGATATGTATAACCTTGATGACGAAAATGGTGAAATGGTTCGTTCATCATTCCCACTGATTGAAGATGTGATAATTGAGAATAATTATTCACACAATGGCGGAGGTCTCTCATTTTTTAGAGTAAATGGACCGGTTTTAAATAATATAATTATAAGAAATAATGTTGCTTCAGCTTATGGGGGCGGTATTTTTTCATATGTTTCAACGATAACTATGACAAATGTAACAATTACAGAAAATGAAAATATAAACAACACCGGCGGTGGAATGATGCTTGCTGCTTCACAAGGTGTTTTCGACAATATGATAATAACAAATAATATCAGTGGTATGCATGGTGGAGGTATATGGACAAATAATAGTGGCGGAGATGGAAACTCTTCTGAAGGCTGGACGATGAAAAATTCTACTATCAGTGGCAATGTCTCCTCAATGTTTGGAGGCGGGATTAATTTTGCATGGTCACATCCAACATTGATTAATTGTGTTATTAGTAATAATCAATCCAGTTGGGGTGGTGGTGGTATTAATGGTTTGGAATCTGGTTTTACTATTAAGGAATCTTTAGTACATAATAATTTTTCTTATGGTGGTGGCGGTGGAATCCTAGCATGGGGTGCTGGTGCCGATCCAGTTATTGACAATTGTATCATATCAGACAACATTTCAGGGTCAAACGGTGGTGGAATAATGCTAAATGGGGTTGATGAAGCTACTATTAATTATACTTCTGTGATTGGTAACTCTGCTCAGGAGTATTTTGGCGGAATGTATGTGAATGATTTAGATGAATCTTTTCATAATATGACATTCAGTGAAAACTCTGCATCTCTTGGTGGAGTGGTAGGCATTGGTGAAAATGCTAACATTCAATTAAAAAACTCCATAGTATGGAGCAACTCTGTAGGAGGTGGAAATTTTGGCTCAACAGATGGAACCGGATCTGTCGATTTTACATATAGTAATATAGAGGGTGGATTTATGGGAGAAGGTAATATAAGCTTAGATCCTTTATTTAAAGACGTTTCTAATAACGATTTTACACTTGAAATTGGTTCTCCATGTATAGATGCCGGAATTGCAGATCTTGATGCAGACGGAGTAGATGATATTGACGATTATAATGGCCTTTCACCTGATATGGGAGCATATGAAACATCAATGGCTGCTGTGAATGGGTTTACAGTCTTTAATACTCCAACTAGTATTATTCTATCTTGGGAAGCAATTGAAAATAGCGCCTTTTTATATTATTACTTAGAGAGGTCTACAACTGCGGACTTTACAGAAAACTTAGTGGGTTTCTACATAAATACAAACTACTATGATGATAGTGAAGTCGATTATCAAACAGAGTATTTTTATAGAGTCTCTTTTTACGCTGATGGTTGGAGCGAGTTTTCTGAAACCCTATCAATGATGTTAGAATGGTTAGATACTAATAAAAGTGAAAATATTCCTGATGAATTCTCACTTCAACAAAACTATCCAAATCCTTTTAATCCATCCACAAATCTTGGATATAATCTTAAAGAAGATACTATGGTAAGTATTATAGTTTTTGATATCATAGGAAAAAAGGTTGTTGAATTAGTAAATGAATATCAATCTGCTGGTTATAAAAGGGTCCAATGGAATGCTAAAAACAGTGGAGGTATGCCTGTAAGTCCGGGAGTATATATCTATACAATTAAAACTGGAAACTTTACAGATTCAAAAAAAATGATTTTTGTAAAGTAGCTTCACCTAAAATTGGTAAATCTTAGAAACTTATATAAATTCTGATAATACTTTTGTTATTTAAAATATTTATAAGTTGCTAATGTTGTATTTTAATTGGAGCAGAAATGAATTCACCTACTTATTTAAAGAATAATGCAGATCGTTTTGGAGATAGTGAAGCACTCTCTATTAAAGATGAGAATGGAAACTGGGACACTGATACTTGGTCGGATGTCCATAACTCAGTTATAGAAATTTCAAAAAGTTTAATATCCTGCGGTGTTGAGTCTCAAGATAAGGTCAGCATTTACAGTTATAATCAAAAAAAATGGTATTTGTGTTATCATGCATCCCAGTATATAAATGCCGTTGCAGTTGGTGTTTATCATACATGTAGCTCAAATGAAGTTGAATGGATCGTTGGTAACTCAGACTCTAAAATTATTTTTCTTGGAAACAATCCAAATGATAATGATGAAAATGAAAAAATGCCAAACCATCGTTTATTAGCGGTTTTAGAAAAATTAGATAAAGTTAAATTTGTTGTTACCCTTCCAGGTGTTGAAAAATTAAAACATGATAAAATAATCTCATGGGATGAATTTATATTGATGGGTGAGGACGTTACCGTATCAGATGTTGAAGAACGGTTTAATCAGATACAACCTGAAGACACATCGTCTTTAATATACACTTCAGGAACAACAGGAAACCCAAAAGGTGTTATAATAACACACGACAATTGGGATTTTGAATGCCAGCAACTTTTAACTGTTGCACATTTTAATCCAGGTGATTCTTCAATATCTTGGCTTCCAGGAGCTCATGTTTTTGGGCAGGCTGTTGATTGCCACTTTACAGCAAGATTAGCTATGCACTCATATATAGTTGATAGTCCCTTAAATACAGTTGATTATTCAAAAGAAATACAGCCCCACCTCTTTATATCTGTTCCAAGGATTTATGAGAAAGTCTACTCAAATCTTAAGTCTGCTGTAGATTCAAAAGCCATTTTAAAATATGGGTTAAAGATACCTGGTATTTCAACTCTTTTAAAAAATAAATTAAAAGCTGCAGCTGGTTTTGCGAATGTTACTTATGCAATAAGCGGTGCTGCTCCAATAAACCCTGATATATTAACTTTTTTTCAAAAATTAGGCATCCCTCTGTTCGAAGGCTATGGATTAACAGAGTCTTCGGCAGGAGCGACGTTAAATTACGGTTTACATAATAAGATTGGTTCTGTTGGTAAAAAGTTCCCTGATACTAATATTAAAATTAGTGATGATGGGGAAATCCTTTTGCAAGGTCGTCATATCATGAAAGGATACTATAATAACAAAAAGGCAACAGAAGAAGCATTAGTTGATGGATGGTTTTTGACAGGAGATGTTGGCAAAATAGATGACGATGGTTTTTTATACATCACAGGAAGAAAAAAAGAGATTTATGTTAGTTCAGCAGGAAAAAATATAGCTCCTCTTGTTATCGAAGAGACAATGAAATCAATACCAATTGTGTCACAGTGCTTCTTAGTAGGGGATAATAGAAACTACTGCACAGCATTATTTACCCTTGATGTTGGAGTTATTCTTAGGGATAAGATTGGAATAGAGGCAACTATTATACCTAAAGATCCTCTGAAGCAGCTTAAGGTTTTAGGTGAAAATGGTTTTTCATTAAAAGATTATACTGAATCAGATGAAATATTTAATGAAGTGCAAGATGAGGTAAATAAATTGAATCTAAAATTTTCAAACCCTGAACAATTAAAAAAGTTTTCAATTTTACCAAGAGACTTCACAATTGATGATGGAGAGCTTACCCCCACATTGAAAATAAGAAGAAAGCAAATTACCGAAAATTGGACTGAGGTAATTGATTCAATGTATAAATAGTAAGAATGGAAAATATTTCTTTTATTGGCTGTGGCTCGTGGGGTGCAGCTCTAAGTAAGGTTTTATCTGACAAAGATATACAATCTACAATGTGGCATAGAAGTAAAAGTATTGTAGATAAAATGTCTTCTACAAGAAAGCATTACTTGGTACCTGATTTAACTTTTTCTGAAAAAGTGTTTTTTACAAATGATCTTGACTCTTTAATTGAAGAGTCTTCAATTTTAGTTTTAGCAATACCTTCTCAATCAGTACGCAGTGTTATTGAGCCAAAAAAGCATTTAATAAGTAATGATAAAATTTTAGTAAACCTAGCTAAAGGCATTGAAATTGACTCCTTATTGACAATAAGCGGTGTGCTTCACGATATATTAGGTAATGATTTTAATAATATTGTTGCATTATCCGGACCAAGTCACGCTGAGGAAGTTATTTTTGGACATCCTACAACTCTTGTTTCAGCTTCAAAGAATGAAAATTCAGCTACAATAATTCAAGAAATCTTTTCCAATAATACACTAAGAACATATAAAAATCATGATATCCTTGGTGTTGAATTAGGAGGAGCTATGAAAAATGTTATTGCTATCGCAGCTGGAATATGTGATGGAATAGGCTATGGAGATAATTCTAAAGCAGCATTGTTAACTAGGGGAATGGGTGAAATATCAAAACTTGGATCTGCCATGGGAGCTGAATCCTTAACTTTTCAAGGTCTTAGTGGTTTTGGAGATTTAATAGTTACATGTCTCAGTAAGCACAGTCGAAATCGTAGTGTTGGTCAAGCTATTGGGGAAGGAAGATCATTAGAAAATGTTTTAGGTGAAATGTCTATGGTTGCTGAAGGTGTTCTTTCAGCTAAATCGATACATCAGTTACGGTTAAAGCATAATGTTGATATGCCAATTCACGAAGCAATATACAATGTTATCTTTGAAGGAAAAGATCCAAAGAAAAGCGTTGAAGAACTAATGACAAGAACATTAACAAATGAACTTAGGAGTGATAGATGATCCTTTGCTTTAATATTAAAAAGAGAGGAAGTATATGCGAAAATTAATAATTTCTTTACTTTACTTTGTTTTTTTATCTTGCGCGACTGATCCTGACGGACTTTTATTACCGGATAAGGTCTCACCCGATATTTATAAAGTACTATTTCAAAATGAAAGTGTTAAGGTGCTTGAAGTTACTTTCGAACCTGGGGAAAGTGACAATATGCATGATCATTATCCAATGACTGCATATGTTCAGACTGGAGGGAAAATTGAAATTACTCTTCCTGAAGGAACCTCAAGTGAAAGAACAATACCTTCAGGTATTGCTATTCACAATTCCTCAAAAGACAGGCATCAGATTAAAAATGTTGGTGATACCCAAATTAAAATATATTTAGTTGAGAGATTGGTTACTCATGAGCCTTATCGATTAGACCTCGAGCTTCCTGAGTTAGTTTCTCCTGATGTATATAAAGTTCTTTTAGATAATGAAGAAGTAAAGGTT
>Ga0115570_10002705_pt1 | contig 13416 bp, 10 predicted proteins | sample COGITO_mtgs_1205_3_FD_87294 | JGI IMG/M metagenome (GOLD analysis project Ga0115570, IMG submission 87294) | Pelagic marine microbial communities from North Sea - COGITO_mtgs_120524 | ecosystem: Environmental > Aquatic > Marine > Epipelagic | place: Germany:Helgoland, sampling site Kabeltonne... | reverse complement strand
TAACTGAGGAAGACATCATTCGGTTAACCGAAATAAAAATTAAACGAATATCTAAATTTGATTCATTCAAAGCCGATGAACTATTAAAAGGAATAGAAGATGAGTTATCTCTGGTCAATCACCACCTTAATCATATTACTGAATTTGCAATTCAATACTATACTGATTTGCTTGAAAAATTTGGAAAAGGGAAAGAACGAAAAACAGAATTACGCAACTTTGAGGAGATCAATACTAAAGTAGTTGCCGTAGCTAATGAGAAACTATATGCAAATCTGAATGAAGGATTTGTGGGTACCGGAATCAAAAAAGAAGAATACATCTGTGATTGTTCCGATATTGATGACATTATTGTTTTCAGAGCTGATGGATCATACTCTGTCAGTAAGGTAACATCTAAAGCATTTTTTGGAAAAAATATTATCCATGTTGCTGTTTTTAGAAAAAATGACGACCGATTAACCTACAACGCCATCTATATGGATGGTAAGACCAAAAAAACCTATGCTAAACGATTTAATGTTACCAGTATTACTCGTGACAAAGAATATACCGTAACCAAGGGTAGTCCAAACAGTAAAATACTATATTTTACGGCCAATCCTAATGGTGAAGCAGAAACCGTAAATGTATACTTACATGCTGCCACAAAAGCTCGAATCAAATTATTTGATTATGACTTCTCAGAAATGGCTATTAAAGGAAGATCAAGTCAGGGAAATATTGTAAGTAAACATATTGTCCGAAAAATTGATCTTAAAGAAAAAGGAGTTTCAACCATTGGTGGAAGAGATATTTGGTATGAAAGTAATATTGGTCGTTTGAATGTGCATAGCAGAGGGGAATATTTAGGAAATTTTCAAACGGATGAACTTATATTAGTCATCTATGATTCTGGCGAGTATGAACTAACAAACCATGAATTAACAAATCATTATGCTAATAAAGAAATTGCCTTAATTCATAAGTTTAATCCAGAACAAATTATATCTACACTTCATTACGATGGTAATAATAAGAACTATTGTGTTAAACGATTTGTAATCGAAACAACAACCCAAGGAAAACGATTCTCATTCATAACCGAAGGTAGAGGAAGTAAAATGATTCTAGTATCTATTGACGATCACCCCGTTGTAGACCTCACCATTAAATTAAAATCGGGAGATAAAAAAACAGAACGAATACAGCTTGATGAATTCATAGACGTAAAGGGATGGAAAAGTATTGGTAATAAAATATGTGGTAAGGAATTTTCTAAAGCGAAATTAATAGTGCCAAAAACAAAACAAATAGTTGTTTCTATTGGTGGGCTCACAAATAATAATGAAGATAGCTTAAATTCTTCAAAAAATGCAACTAATGACTCTGGGGAAAATAAATACCACAAAACCGATGAAGAATTAGTCAAAGAAGCAGAAGAAAAACAAGCTTCTAAATCACCCGAAAAAATTAAAACAAAAAAGCCTTCAGAGCCCAAACCTAATCCACCACTAAAATCAGAAGAAAATTCAGATAAAAATACCTTTACATCTGGAGATCAAATCAGCTTATTATGAAAACCATAAATCCTCGCGAGGTATACCGATCTTTAATATCCCTTCATGTCATGCTTTGCGTGATTACTTCGCTACTTATTGGTTCAATATACACCTACAAAAATCAATCTTCTCAACCAATGTCATCTGACAATATTTGGTACGAGTTGATTATTCCTTTATTAGCTCTTATCACATTCTTAATAAGTCATTTTTTGGGAAAAAAGAAATATAAATTGATTACACCCAAGATCCAACTCATCGAGCAACTACTCATTTATAAACAAGTAAAAATCATTCAATGGACTAGCCTAATGGGTTCTGCTATACTAGCTGCCGTAAGTTTTTTCATAACATCACAACAAAACTTAATTTTATATTCGATGATGCTTGGTGTCATGATGCTATATTTCAGACCTATTAAATCTAAAATTATTGAAGATTTAAATCTCAGTCCAGATCATGCGAGAGTATTGGATTCCGATTAGAAATTAAAGGAATAAACACCATTTGTAAATGCCATAATAAATAAACATGTCAGCATACAAACTGATAACTTATTTTGATCATGTTTGTTACTAATTTAGACCACGTTATAAATAAATGATCAAAAAACTTTCCAATCCCTATGTTTTACTTGGATTATTAGCACTCATTTGGGGAAGTTCATTTATTCTTATGAAAGAAGGACTGAAATTTTACACTAGCTATCAAGTGGCAGCAATGCGTATTGTTTTTTCAGGAATCGTTCTTCTACCCTTTGTTAAATGGAGATCTTTAGGCTTAGTCAAAACAGATATTAAATATTTTATTATAAGTGGTTTTTTAGGAAGTGCTGTACCTGCTTTTTTATTCACGCTTGCACAAACTCGGATATCGAGTTCTTTAGCTGGAGCTATCAATGGACTTACACCACTTTTTGCCTTATTAGTGGGTGTAAGTGTATTAGGTGTTCGATTTAGTAAAATGAAAGTTCTGGGTGTAATTTTTGGATTATCTGGAGCCATTCTTTTAATCATTGGAAAAAATATTGAATTTGAACTGCTCCATGTGACTTACGCTATATTGGCTACCTTGTGCTATGGTATTAATGTCAATATAATCAAACAAAAATTAAATAATTATCCCCCCTTTTTGGTTGCAGCTCTCCCTCTTGGTATTATTTCTATTGCAGGATTTTTCATTTTACTCAAAATAGGATTACCCATAGAAATATACCATACCCAGGCTATGTACTCCCTTGGAGCTACCTTGATTTTAGCTTGGGTAGGTACCGCTATTAGTTTAATTATGTTTAATAAATTAATTCAACAAACCAATACCATATTTGCTACATCTGTCACCTACCTAATCCCAATTGTTGCTTTATTTTGGGGATTATTTGATCATGAACAAATATCAATCAACCATTTCATTGGGCTAATTTTTATATTAGCAGCTATATGGCTGATTAGAAATGATACATAATCCATGTTTTAATCATTTACATTAAATCAGTTACCCACAAAAATTTATGAAATAAACAGAATCTATTGATAAGTTTTGAATGTAAAATTTGTCATAAGTACTAGTTTTAGAGTTAATTTGAAACTTTAATATAGTAAGATGAAATTTATAGTTAACACTAACCAACTACTTCATAAGCTTCAAAGTGTGAGTGGAACCATTGTATCTAAACCAGTTATTCCTATTCTCGATCATTTTCTATTTGATATTACCGATAAAAAATTAACCATAACCTGTACAGACCTGGAAACAACCATGAGTACGATGATGGATGTTCAGTCAGAAGAAAATGTTCGTATTGCTGTTCCGTCTAAAATGTGTATGGATACTTTAAAAGCGTTACCTAACCAACCGGTAACATTTACCATTTCACTAGAAAAAAATGCCATTGAACTTAAATCTGAGTTTGGTAGATACAAACTAATTGGTCAAAATGCCGATGATTTTCCTAAAATACCAGAATCGAACGCTGATAATAGCTTTAATATATCCTCTGAAGTATTATCGAGTAGTATAGCTCAGACCATATTTTCGTCCGGAAATGATGAACTTCGTTTAAGCCTCACTGGAGTATATGTTCAATTATTTAAAAATAATGCTGTGTTTGTAGCCACAGATGCAAATCGATTGGTAAAAGTTGAACGAAATGACGTAAATCCAGGAGTAGAGACTAACTTCATTCTCCCCAAAAAAGCATTAAATTTATTAAAAAGCAATCTACCTCAAGATGACACTTCCACTCAAGTAGATTTTAACGAGAGTAATGCATTTTTTTCATTTGGTGATATAAAACTGATTTGTAGACTGATTGATGAAAGATATCCTGACTATCAAGCTGTTATTCCTCAGGAAAATCCAAATAAATTAACAATTGACAGAAATGAATTTTTAAATTCTGTAAAACGTATAAGTATTTTTGGTAATAAAACTACCAATCAAATCAATATCAAAATAACTGGAAGTGAATTAACCATTCATGCTGAAGACCTTGATCTTAGCAACGAAGCTGTAGAACGATTAGGGTGTGATTATGCTGGTGAAGATATGGAAATTGGGTTTAATTCTAGATTACTCATAGAGATGCTTCAAAATATTAATACACCTGAAATTATCATTGAACTATCCTCTCCTAGTAGAGCAGGCATCATCCTTCCAAGTAAGAATGTAGAAAACGAAAATCTACTCATGTTGCTCATGCCTATGATGATTGCTGGTAATTCCTAAACAATTGTAAAATTAGCGTCATTAGTCTGTCAGATTTATAAATCAATTGTAATCCAGAGATAATTCTAACCTACATTCGAACTTTATCGTTTTAAACGATTGAAAAGCCAATCTAAAACCTCGGCACTAGGTGTCGAGGTTTTTACTTTTACCATTCACTTTTGTGCTCAATCACTACAATAAAATAGCTTATACATATGATATTTTATCTTGGATGGTTTATGGTAAACGCCTTATAAACATTCAAAAAGATCTGATTAAAAAATTACCTAAAGTAGGTAAAATTTTAATCCTAGGTGGAGGTAACGGGAAAATATTACCCATTATTTTTAATCATGCACCCTCACTAAATATTGAATATGTCGAAGCAAGTTCACTTATGATCAAACTTGCAAAAAAATATAAGCATCCAAGGCAGTCTGTTACATTTCATCATGCGGATGCACTTACGTTCAAATTAAAATCAGAGCATATTTATGCGGGGTTTTTTTTGGATCTTTTGGATGAAAAGCAAATAGAGCTATTAATAAGAAAACATCAATTTAAAAATAAGACTTCTTGTTGGTATATCGCTGATTTTCAATTAAATAAAGAAACTGAACTGTACTTTTTAAGGAAAATTCAACTCTTTTTTACTATCCTATTCTTTAAGATAACCACACGTCACTCAATTAATAACTTACCAAAAATTGAGGCCATTTTTGAAAATATTGGTTACAAAACCAACCAGTATTCCGATAAAAAGAGTTTCATATGTTGGAAAATAATATCTTCAATAAATAATTAATCCTTTTTATAATACATTATAAAGCATGAAGCTGTTTTTGTACCAAAGCTTTGTGCCATTTCCTGAAATTTTCTGGCATATTTAAGTGAGGTATCTAACTCTAAAGTGGAATTAATCCATGGAGAATAATGTTCATGAAGAACTAAATAATCATAGGTGCCCGTGGATAGTTTGGTATATAAACTATTGTAATATGAACTTCTGGTTATTTTACCATACAGTTGATCTATTCTCCATCCATCTTTTATAATAGATTCCGCACTAAAGAAAGGATCTGCTCCATTTAACATGTTATTTAAATCTTGATCAACCGTTGTGCCGACTTCATTATTTCTCAGCAAACTGTTCCCAATAAATATAACTTTTCCAACGTTCATTGATTGAGGTTGGCTACATTGTGCTAACAATCCAGAGCTATATAAACATAAAATAGAAGTGAATAGGTATATGTATTTTATCATCATTTTAAAATTTTCTAATCATATAACGGTCTATTTTTGACTGTATTTTTTATAAAAAGTAAAACTCAATAGGAGTTGCAATAAAAAAAACTCATTTATTACATTTTAATTTTAAGTAATCCCTATTTCTAATGCAAAAGACTTTCATTAATTCTTTATTTTACTATTAAATTTATGATATTGGTCATATTTGGGTATGATTTTTAAGCTAATACTCCTTCCCCGTATTTAAAATCAATCTATCCAAATTACAATATACTATACCTAATTCAAAAATCTTACCTTTGCACTTGATAAAAGCTATGTCAGAATATAAATTAATCATGCCCAAGATGGGTGAAAGTATAGCTGAAGCTACCATCATCTCTTGGCTTAAAAATGAAGGAGAGCACATAGATATAGATGAAGCTGTACTAGAGATAGCTACTGATAAAGTAGATAGTGAAGTACCAAGTATGGAAGCAGGTGTTTTAACTCAAAAATTATTCAATGAAGGAGATGTAGTTAAAGTAGGCGAAACTATTGCCATTATTACTACATCAGTTGAAAACTCAACCATTTTAGAAACTAAATTGGTTAACAATAAGCCTACTTCACCTGTTCAAGAGATTGAAAAATCTATCCATGTTGCTCAACAAATTACAACTCAACCCATCATTAAAAATGGAGAACAAGGTAAATTTTACTCTCCATTAGTTATGAATATTGCACGAGAAGAAGGAATTAATTCTGACCAACTGGCCACAATTCCTGGAACTGGTAATGAGGGTAGAGTGACCAAAAAAGATATACTCGCATTTATCGCGAATAGTAAAACTGCCCCTCTATCAATGGCAGCAGAAGCAACAACAAACCCAATTCCAGTTGTTTCATCAACCACATCAAAGCAAGATCAATCAGAGATTTCACTAAATAATGGCGATGAATTGATAGAAATGGATCGCATGCGAAAACTGATAGCCGACCATATGGTTATGAGCAAACACACATCACCTCATGTTACTTCTTTTGTGGAAGCTGATGTGACCAACCTTGTCAACTGGAGAAATAAAATAAAAGGGGATTTCAAAGCTCGTGAAGGAGAGAACTTTACGTTTACTCCGATATTTATTGAAGCTATAGTAAAGGCCATCAAGGATTTTCCAATGATAAATATCTCCGTGAGTGGTGACAACATTATCAAACGTAAGAATATTAATATTGGTATGGCTGCCGCTTTACCTAGTGGAAATCTGATTGTACCTGTCATCAAAAATGCTGACTTTATGAACCTTACAGGGCTTGCCAAAACAGTGAATGATTTGGCCAATCGAGCTAGAATTAATAAATTAACTCCAGATGAAATCCAAGGAGGAACCTATACCGTGACTAATGTTGGCACATTTGGCAATGTATTAGGAACACCTATAATAAATCAACCTCAAGTTGCTATTATGGCAATGGGAGCAATTGTCAAAAAGCCTGCTGTTATTGAGACAGAACACGGTGATTTAATTGGTATTCGTCATAAAATGTTCTTATCTCACTCATACGACCATAGAGTTGTAGATGGTGCATTGGGAGGAATGTTTGTTCGAAAAGTAGCTGATTATCTAGAGCAATGGGATACCGATAGAGAAGTTTAAATCCTAAATTTATGAAAAGCGTAATTCTCATTCCTTGTAGACTAGAATCTACTCGATTTCCTAACAAACCACTTGCATTGATTCAAAATAAACGAATGATACAATGGATATATGAAGCCGCAGAAAAAAGTGACGCAACTGATGTTTTTGTAATTACCGATAGTGACGAAATCATGAAAGCTGTATCCTCTTTTGATGGACAGGCTATTCTTACTACATCCGAACCCCAAAATGGAACAGAACGTTGTGAAGAGGCAATTGAAATTCTCAGTTCAGGTGGTGAAGACTACGATGTTATTCTGAATATCCAAGGTGATGAACCTCTCATTTCTCCTCAAGATATTAATCGACTATTATACCTGTTTGAGGAGGAAGATATAGACATTGGTACATTTATTCAACCTATCACTGGTGAACATGATTACCTCAACCCCAATGTAGTTAAAGCTATTCCTACATCTTTTGATGAAGGATTCTGTGACATTTGCTATTTTAGTAGGTCTCCTATCCCTTATATGGATATATTTAAACCTGATATAGCCTTCAAACATATAGGTATATATGGTTTTACAGCTACTGCATTTGAGGAAATGAAAAATCTAGATCAATCTATCTTAGAGAAATCAGAACGACTAGAACAATTGCGTTGGCTTCAAAATCATCTGGTTATTTCTGCTATAGTCACAGAAAATGCAATGCATGGCGTTGACACTCCTGAAGATTTAATAGCTGTTGAAAACATATTGAAATCACAGAATTAAGGATTCACCCAAAAGCACTTTCTTTAAAGTACTTTTGTAAACCGTACACTAACGGAGAGTATTTCGCAAAATTTATGCGTTATTATTTCCTTTATGGACACCAATAACATAAATAAATGGACACAAAATACGTATTTGTTACCGGTGGCGTAACATCATCTCTAGGAAAAGGAATCATTTCCGCTTCACTTGCCAAACTTCTTCAACGAAGAGGCTACCGTGTGACGATTCAAAAATTTGATCCCTACTTGAATGTAGATCCTGGAACCATGAATCCATATGAACATGGCGAATGCTATGTAACCGATGATGGCGCTGAAACAGATTTAGATTTAGGCCATTATGAACGATTTTTAAATGTCCCTACCTCTCAAGCCAATAATGTAACTACTGGACGTGTATACCAGACTGTGATTGATAATGAACGTGAAGGTAGATATCTTGGAAAAACTGTTCAAATCATACCCCATGTTACCGATGAAATTCAACGAAGAATGAAAATTTTGGGTGAGAGTGGGGATTTTGATATTGTAATTACAGAATTGGGTGGTACCGTAGGTGACATAGAATCACTTCCTTATGTGGAATCCGTTAGACAACTTAAACGAAAATTAAGTGCCGATGATTCTGTTGTCATTCATCTTACATTAATCCCGTATCTATCTGCAGCGGGTGAACTGAAAACAAAACCTACTCAACACTCTGTTCAAAAGCTATTAGAAGCTGGTGTACAACCTGATATTTTGGTGTGTAGAACAGAACGTAAATTGTCGACTGAAGTACGAAAGAAAATATCGCTCTTCTGTAATGTTAATCAAAATGCAGTCATTGAAAGTATCGATGTAGAAACGATCTATGATGTGCCTTTGATGATGGAAAAAGAGAAACTAGACAAGGTCGTCTTAGCAAAACTCAGACTCCCAACAGGCACAGAAGCAAATCTAGAAAGTTGGAAAGATTTTTTATTCAAACTAAAACATCCGAAAAATGAGGTTAATATTGGTCTAATTGGAAAATATGTTGAACTTCCAGACGCATATAAATCCATCAATGAAGCTTTTATTCATGCTGGAGCCGTAAATGAATGTAAGGTAAATTTAACGTATATATCCTCAGAAAATATTACTTCTGATAATGTTAAAGAACGTCTCAGAGGGCTAGATGGCGTATTAGTTGCACCTGGTTTTGGTGACAGAGGAATTGAAGGAAAAATAACCACAATTCAATATTTACGTACAAATAAAATACCTTTTTTCGGCATTTGCCTTGGAATGCAGTGTGCCGTAATTGAGTTTGCTAGAAATGTAATTGGGTTAAAAAAAGCTCACAGCACCGAAATGATCGCTACTCAAGAAGCTGTTATTGATCTAATGGAGAGCCAAAAAGATGTTCGTAAAAAAGGAGGGACAATGCGTCTTGGGGCGTATGCATGTAAACTAAAAAAAGGTTCTCGTGCATTCAATGCGTATGGTAAACAAATGATTTCTGAACGACACAGACACAGATACGAATTTAATAACGCATATCTCCAAGATTTTGAGTCTAACGGTATGGTTGCCACAGGAATGAACCCTGATAATAACTTGGTAGAAGTTGTAGAAATACCAGACCATCCATGGTTTGTTGGCGTGCAATACCACCCAGAGCTAAAGAGTACCGTAGATATCCCCCACCCTTTATTTGTACGCTTTGTCAAAGCAGCTATAGAACAACAAGGATAATACAGCATCAAGAAAGAGGAAATTCACTTTTTTTATTTCCTGAAACAAACCATGTACATCCCATCTGATTTTTGATGTATCCCATCAAAACATATTTCTTCTTGAAGTATCAATTGAAATTGATCTAACATCCACCTTTTTATGGCCGTATTTTCTTGTTCAAATACCGAACATGTTAAATAATAAAACAACCCTCCTTCCTTTAAAAAAGGTAAGCTATTTTGAATGATTTTTTTTTGCCTTTGCGAATACTCTTGGATACTATCATAATCAAAATAGTTGAAATGTTCTGGATTTCTAAACCAGGTTCCACTCCCACTACATGGAACATCTGCAATTATTACATCAAAAAAATGATGATGAATGAGATCGTTCCCCTCAAAAGATAATTGAGTCATGGCCTGAGTGGCGTCTAACATACTGAAACTTGCTTTGTAATGCATGGATTGTAGTCTGGATTGAGCATTCTTTAAAATTGAACTGCGTATATCCGTGAGATAAAAATCACCCTTTCGGTCATAACTTAGGTTTAGACTTTTTCCTCCAGAACCACAACAAATATCCCATACTTTATCATTTTCTTGAATAGATATTTGACTGCATAAATATTGGGATGATAAATCTTGAACTTGAATTTGTGTAGACAATTCCATGTCCAATTTAATATCTTTCGTTCCACACAAACCCAACTTACCTTGTTCTTTACTCCAGTGATCTTTTGCCCAATTTTTAGGTCTGAAATTTTGATTAGTTGAGTCATTATAATGCTTGAATTCATCCATCAAAAAATCTGACCGGTAAAAAGACACAGAATTGCCTATCTGTTTTGCTATGTATTCTCCTCTTTGATTCGAATGATCTTCATCTATTTGATCAAAACACCCTAACTCCTCAACAAGGTTATTCCAGTCAGAGAGATTATCTAAGTCTAACGTGAGCATACTAAGCAAAAGTCCCTCTGCTATTTCTAATGATTCCATCTGAAGACCACATCTAAAATAGTGGTAACAGATCTCCGAAATAGCTTTTCGATCTTTCGAACCATACTTTTTATGCTGTTTGAAATACGATTTAATAAAAACATGAAAAGGTGTTGGATAGGCATAAGACTTGAGAAGCTGAAGAGCAGAATAATACCTAGACCTTAAATACTTCAAATTAGTTTATATTTTCAGCTATGAATTCACCTTCTATCAATCGATAAATACCCGTGTATTGATTGTGATAGCAGGAATTTGTTTTTTTAAATGTAAAATCAGTATCCGAATATGTTATTTGTTTATTTGTAATAAAAAGTGGAAAATATGAGCCAAAGGCATTCAAAATTTCAGCTGCAAATAATAAATGATCATATCCCATGTAAGAATAAGATGATGGATCATCTCTATAGTTTTCTCTGTAAGACTGTCTCATCTTATTGGATATGGGATGTACAACTTGAGATTTGTGAGTAGTAACAAATACTATATGTAGATTTTCCCATTGTTTATGATCTACATCGGTAAAATCCATTAATCGATCTGATCCAACCAAAACAACCTTTTCTTGGAAGGCTTGTAATCCAGTAACTGAATAATTTATTTTAATTTTATCCAATGAGGTATGTACGATAAATGATGGACTATTTATGAATGAACCCCAAGGTATGGTTGTACTATACTTGATTTCACGTATAGGAATATTTTGTTGTTTACATACTGCAACTATAGCATTACCAAAATTTTTGTCATAAGAACCACCATCACGGATAATCATAAATTTACGATTACCATGGTGCTTTTTGTAATAATTAACCATGGTATTGGCTTGCAGATAATGTGTAGAATTTAGGTTAAATACAAAAGGATTAAATGCTACAGTAGTTGTATAATTCGTAAAAGGAAGAAAAAGGGGAATTTGATGTTCTTTACAAAACTCTGCAGCCATATGAACTTGATCATCACTGGTTGGACCAATGATAAGATCCATGTTTTTCAGTGCAGGTCTAGCTAAGATTAATCTCAGTTTTGAGGTATCATTATCCGTATCTAAAACCAGAATATTATATGCCACATTGAAGCTATCTATCTGTTTTAATGCTATTTTCATTCCTTGATAGTAGGAAAGCATGACATTCTTTCTTTTTTTATCAATAACACTATTTGTTAAATCACAATGAAAGGGAAGAAGTATAGCTATCTGGTATACTTTTTTAGAACTAACTTGAGTAACCTCATTGGAATATTCATGTGCATTAGTCTGTGTAAATAGACACAAGAAAACAAACAACCATAGGGTTGTTAGCTTACTCCCACTCAATAGTTGCTGGGGGTTTGGAACTGATGTCATAAACAACACGGTTTATACCTTTAACTTGATTTATTATTTTATTACTCACTGACGCAAGAAAAGAATGCGGCAAATCTGCCCAATCAGCAGTCATTCCATCCACAGATGTAACGGCTCTCAAAGCTATTACATTTTCATACGTTCTTTCATCACCCATTACTCCAACGGATTGAATAGGCAAAAATATTGCACCAGCTTGCCAAATATCGTGATAAAATCCTTGATTTTTTAATTCTTGTATGAAAATAGCATCTGCTTCTTGTAATGTAGCAATATTTTGCTTGTGGATTGATCCAATGATTCGGATAGCTAATCCTGGCCCAGGGAAAGGATGTCTTTCAAGAATAACCGAAGGAACACCCAGTTCTGCGCCAATCCTTCGAACTTCGTCTTTAAACAGAAGGCGTAAAGGCTCAGCAAGTTTTAAATCCATATCTTCGGGCAATCCTCCTACATTATGATGGGATTTTATGGTAGCAGAAGGACCATTGACTGAAACTGATTCAATAACATCTGGATAAATCGTCCCTTGTCCCAACCATTTTGCATCTGATATTTTGGAAGCCTCTTGGTCAAATACTTCAATAAAGGTATTACCTATGATTTTTCGTTTGGTTTCAGGATCTGAAATTCCAGACAATCGATCGATGAAAAGTTCAGAAGCATCCACCCCTATCACATTAAGACCTAGACCTTGATAGGCCTCCAGTACATCCCTATATTCATCTTTTCGTAAAACTCCATTATTTACAAAAATACCAATCAAGTTATCTCCGATTGCTCGGTGCAAAATATAGGCAGCTACAGAGCTGTCTACACCTCCAGATAATCCCATGATAACTTTGTCTGATCCTATTAAATCCTTATAATAAGCCACACTTTCTGTAACAAAATGAGCAGGTGTCCAGTCACCGGTACAACCACAAATTAGCTTGGTGAAGTTATCTAACAAAAGCTTACCATCGAGACTATGACTTACTTCTGGATGAAATTGGACGGCATATATGTTACGGTGGTTAAATTTATAGGCAGCTACAGGAATAGAATTGGTCTTGGCTAGAACAGTTGTATCATTGGGCATATCAAGAATCGTATCACCATGGCTCATCCATACTTGACTACCATTCTCTATTCCTTGAAACAAGTGATCATCTTGTTGAATAGTGATATTTGCTCGACCATATTCTCTGTGGGTTGATTTTTGGACAGATCCACCATTGGATGCAACAAGAAACTGAGCACCATAACACAATCCTAAAACAGGAATAGATAAATTCATGACATCTAATTCTGCAATGGGTGCATTATCCTCTGTGACAGAATAAGGACTCCCTGATAAAATTATACCTTTAATTTGATCCGTAATTTCAGGAAGATGATTAAATGGATGTATTTCGCAATAAATATTAGATTCTCTAATTCTACGGGCAATTAGCTGAGTGAATTGAGATCCATAATCTACAAT